>Ga0170475_106715475_pt1 | contig 11383 bp, 1 predicted proteins | sample Soicark_Litter_5_FD_111474 | JGI IMG/M metagenome (GOLD analysis project Ga0170475, IMG submission 111474) | Avena fatua rhizosphere microbial communities from Hopland, California, USA. Combined Assembly of 48 SPs | reverse complement strand
CGGGAACAGAAAAATTTATTTGAACAGTAACATCTATAAGCGGTGACAAATCAAATAGTTTATGTGAAATATTAAAAAAACACTCCTCTCGCGGCATTTGAGTGAAGGCTAATATTACTTTAACACATTGCATAAGTTTCCTTCGCAGTTGTTTCAATATCGTAAAGAACATCTCGACAAAAATAAATAGACGGACTATATTTGAAACTGCTAAACTAAGAAAAGGTCACACTCAATGTCCAATGAAATCATTGGAATCGAAAAATAGTTATGCGAATTACCACGGAGATCAACAAATAAAATAACAGCACATCGTTTACATACATGTAAGCATAAAAACAATTTACAGTATAACAATAAAGTACAAAGTCAGAGTTAACTTTAGTGTATCACAAATATTGACCTCCGATATAATTTACTGAGTAAATTCTTGGTCATTTTATAAACACACCATTTCGAAAATATAAAATAGAATAAAGAATTACTTGGCGTATTTACTCATTGTTTGTATGTTAGGAAAATAGACTTACACATACAAAGGATAACTGTAACCGAAAATAATTTATGTAACTCTGATATTCATATTATCCAATATACAATATCAGCATTGACTGAGTCAAAATACTTCAAAAGTTGGTTATGATTCACAATGCCTGCAATTTAGTAAATTGTGGTGTGCATTTTGTAAAAAAAATATCAGTATCAAATAAATTGGTTCTTCCTTTGATGTTATTTCACAATATTAGAAAGCAATATACAAAAGATATAAAGTATAAACCGGCACATATAAACAACAACTACTACAAAGGTATTAAAAATAATACTTTTTGTTACATGACTAGTATCACACTTCTTTATGTAGTAAAAACAGATTTACAGTCTCTCCTATAAAACAGTCAATAGTGTGTTTTCAACAAGAACTTCTAGCTTTTAATACCAACAAGCAATATCTGACAATACCTTAGTTCCTTGTAAGAGGCACTATTTTAATCTTTAGCAAAAATAAAGGTATTTTTCAATAATTTATACGTCCTTCATATTCCATATATTTACAGTTGCATGCAATATATTGTTAAATTCTCTTATTAAAGTCAACAATGAAGTTTCTAATTATAAAATGTATGCACTAAACTTTCAATGAAGTATTTAGCTGACGTATGCAGTGAATTATAAATATCATTAGTAGAAAAATCTGATGGCGCATATATTCGCGCAATATTTTAGTCTGCCTACAAAGCACTACATTGGATTTAGCCTTGTAACTGAAAGTTTAATTTGCATGTACTGTGATCATAGGCGTAGATCCATCAGGGACGGGGGGGGGGGAAGCGTCCTGCCTTTTCCCGTTTCATTTCATTTCATTATCGTTTCATTTCATTTCAATTATTAGGGCTTCGCCCCCCCCCAATAATTTGCTCGAGGGGGACGAGATACCAAATATCCCCCTCAATAATTTCAGATGTCCCATCACTAAGAAAAACAGATCTTCGCCTACGACTGTGATCTGTAGTGAATACAAAATAAATAAATAACAAAATCAGCACCTATTTTGGCCTTTAATGACTTCTTTAAGCAACCATTAACCCATTAATGAATAGGCATGTCAAACGACTAAAACTTTTCGATTAAAAATTATACTACATCTTTACAGAAAGTCTGTTGTAGGCCAAAACAGTTGCTGTAATAAAAAGTGCTAGCAAAAATATGTAAAACAAAACGAGCCCATAAAAACATAGCAGCGATTCGTTAAAATGTATTCAAAAATTGGAAAATGCATTAAACTACATAGTAACGAAAGTACAACATCTATGCTACTTATGAAGTATAATGACAGTAAAAGATTATCCATATGAAAATATGACGAATGTTGGCATTCATTTTCATCCGTTTGCAGACGATCTAGAAACCTGCAATGGAGAATGCTCTGTTATATCGACCTCCTTTCATTGAATAGTATCTCGCCTGATTAGCCGAGACTTCACATCGTGTATGCGGAACAAACTGAAAAGCTTGCACAGATACAGTGCAGCTGGTCTGAATAGTTCCCAAGGTGTTCTCTGCCGTGCATGTGTACTTGCCTCCATCAGTCAGACGACATGAAATTAACTCAAGAGAACAAATACCAAGATTGTATTGTATGTTGTATCTGTCATTATGATTGATGTCCACTCCGTCTTTAGTCCAGGAAATTTTTGGAGCAGGCTGACCCTCGATGCACGCGATCAGCTTCACCCCGATGCCGTCCTGTATGTAGCGATCACGAAGGGGAAAAGTGAAGCGAGGGGAGCATTTGTCCTTAGGCCCTTCTGCTCGGTCGAGTGTTACCGGGGAACGCGAAAATTCTTTCTCCCTAGTCCAGCGAGTTGATGGTTCAACGCTATGCGCCCTAGAGAGCCGTTTCGTTTGATTGTCTTGCACATTTAAGACGACAGTTTTCTCAACTTTTCCCCAGGAATTCTCCGCTCTGACAACATACTCTCCTTGATCTTCTAGCTTCAGTCGACAGATTTTCAGCTCGAAATCGCGTCCAGAATATTTTGGTAGATACTTTATTCCTGGAGTCAAAACTGTGTTACTGAACTTCCATGTCACGATGGGCGGAGACGCGGCGACAATTTGACATTTAAACACGGCAACGCCTCCCACATCTGACATACAATTGTGTGGCTTGCGAAGAAACCGCGGCATTGCCTCCATCCGATCAAAATATGTTGTGTACATTTTATTCTCCTTTGGTCGCAGTTTTTGAAGAGAAGAGAAGTTTGATAAGTTTTTGACTGCAGGAATCACTGACTCCGTACTTTGTTGCTTTAATCTGTCCCTCAGAGCAATGTATCTGTTCGCTGGAATTCTCTTCGTAAGATGTGAATGATCTTCAACCAGCCATGGATGCTCTAGCGCTTCATAGACAGTCATTCGCCTCTGTGGTTCGCGAACAATCAACTTGGAAACAAAGTCTTGTGCCTCGTCGGAAATATTTGAGAAAGCTCCAGCGTCAAATTTCCAGTGACTATTTCTGATGTTTCGCAACGTTTCAGCATCATCTTCTCCGGAAAACGGAAGCATTCCACTCAGCAACGCATACGTTAAGATCCCAAGGCACCACATGTCCGTGTAAAAGCCGACCGAATGATGCTCGACAATCTCCGGGGCCACGAAGTCTGCCGGGGTCTGGGACACGACCACAGACTCGTCAGGGTTGAGTCGAGCGGCCAGACTGAAATCAATCAGCTTTAAGTCGTGACTTGTGCTCGTCTTGCACAGCAAGTTGTCAAACTTTAGGCTCAGATGTACAATGTTGTTATCGTGTATGATCTTCAGTGACTCACAAATTTGTCGCACATAGAGAATCACTTCCGCCTCACACATTCTGTTAGCTTCATTACAACAGCGGTCTAACAGCTCCCCACCTGATAAATATTCCATCACTAGAATGACGTCTGTGTTGTTTTCATACGAGTCGTACAACTGAAGCAGTTTAGGATCATGTAGTTGATTCATTATTGACATTTCATTACGGATGACGTTCCTCTCACAGACATTCCCAACTCTGACAACTTTGACAACAAAATTACGGCCGCTCTCTTTCTCTATCACTCTGTACACCGCTCCACCGGAACCGACTCCGAGCAGTTCAACGACGTCGTAATAATCCAGAAAACTTTCAGAGTTTAGATCCACTTGTCGAGGCTTATAATTGTCCCATAAATTGTGATAAAATCTGTCGTAATCCTTTGCAGTTAGAGACAAAGATTTCGACATTCTTCTATTTTTAAAGAAACCATTCAAATCGTCATCATTTCTGTCACACTGTGACGCGGTGAGAATGAGAGCCGTGGCAACACAGGGTTCACTGACTCCGTAGATGTTTTCAGCGCGCACACGGAACAGATACTCACTGCTAGGCGTCAGCTGTTCTACCGTTACGTCACAGTATCTAGTTGTCGTACATCTGTTCCACGTGCTCGAGTGAGCCTGACGCATTTCTACAATGTACTGCGTGACTGTGCTGCCTCCATTGTTCAAGGGCGGCTTCCAAGTCAGCGACACAGAGTTGTGTTTAACATTTGCAACGGTCAGGCATTTGGGAGGATCCGAAATATCGTTGACAGTGATTATAATGTCAACCGTCTCCTCGCCTAACTCATTAACAGCCTGCAGCCTGTAGCAGCCAGAGTCACTAGATGAAGCATTGTCAATGGAGAGTGACTCATGACGTCCAAATGATTCTAATGTGTACTTGTCAGTCAGTCTTCCAGTGCTTCCATTCTTTGTCCATTTGATTGTGGGCTGAGGATATCCATGGACTCCAAGTTTAATCTTGATCGTCTGGTCTTTGTCGTGTACGCTCGGCTGCTGGAAGATCAGTGGAACGCTAATCTGCGGCGGATATTTCACAGCTACTATGGCACGACTCATTCTGCTACCGGCCACGTTTGTTGCCTTTGCTGTATATTCATCCGAATCATCTGGCGACATCTGACGAATGAGAAGATAATAATAACCACCTCTTTGATACATTTCGTACTTCGAGCTCGACGGGGGTAATTCCTTCAGGCCTTTAAACCATGTTACTAGTGGATGTGGTTGACCGATCACTTGCACCTCCAGACTGATATCTCTCCCTTGCATGCACTCCAATGATTCCAGACCAAGAAGAAACTGAGGCAACACTTTGGCCGTTAAGTCACGAATAGTGACAGCTTGGCTTGAATCAGAAGCCTGACTTTCTCCTGTTTTGTTAATTGCAACAATTCGAAACTCGTAAGTCTCATCAAATGCCAGATTGCTGATGCTGAGTGAAGTGCCTTGTATTGGTGACTGGTTGTTAATTCTCGTCCATATCTCCAACCCTGCAGCTCTTTTCTCCACATAGTAACCAGTTATGTATTCGTTTGTAGATTTACTGGAAGAATTCCAAGTTAAATGAACGCAGTTTTGATCAATTCCAGAGATTATTGGAGCTTCTGGTACACTTGGAACACCATATGGCATTTTTGCTTCCACGGGAACGTCCGTGATTATCCACGGACTTGTTCCTACTGAGTTAACTGCAGCCACACGGAACTGATAAGATTTTCCAGCCAGTAATCCTGGGACATCTGCTTCCAAGCTCTTGATACAGGAAGATACAATAGTCCAGTTCGGCTTTCCATGTTCCTTTTTCTGCAAAACGTAATGGAGTATCCTTCCACCTCCATCATCATCAGGAGGACGCCAATGTACTGAACAACTTTCACTTGTCATATTTGACACAGTTAGAGGTCCATGACATGCACTGCTCACTCCTTTGACAGCTAATTTGATGCTCAGTCTTGCAAAAGATGAATCATTAGCAATCTCAGCCGTGTACAAACCGGCATCTCTTCTGGAAACGTCTTTTATGAAAAGAACAAGAGTTGCTGAATCCTGATCAATCAGTTTAATTCTATTGGATGTTAAGTCGTCGTCTTCGGAATCCATTTTTAGTCGCATGTTGAAAGGTCTGCTTCCTTTGCATTTAATTTTTCTTTTTATTGATTCTCCTTCTTTCATCATCAACTCAATGACGCTTTCATCAAAGCTTGCAGTCACAAATCGGTTTAAGGTTAGAAAATATTCATTTGTTTCGCGAGCTTCACCAAATCCAGTGGCATTCTTTGCCTTCACTCGAAATTTGTATCTTTTGTTTGGCTGAAGATCTCGAACCGTATGAGTCATTTCCGTAATCAAAACCGAACCGCTTCCGTTTCTCACAGACTGCCAACCACTGGTGCCTTCTTCATTTTGTTCAATTGAGTACCCAAGAATGCTACATCCTCCGCAGTCTTGAGGGGAGGACCAGAACAAAGTACAGCGATCTGAGCAGATGTTATCTACTTGAAGATTCTCAATGAAACCGGGTTTGTCAAGTACAATGACTTTAATAGTAGCAGAGTCTTGCCCCATTTCATTTGTTACACAAATAGTGTAGACACCAGAATCTTCTCGTCTTGATTCCTTTATCAAAAGGACAGCTGCTTCATTACATTTCTGTTGCTGATATCTTGACAAGGGACTGCTAGGCTGTCCATCTTTTGTCCAAGTAATTGAAGGCTGTGGTGTTCCAGTGATTGGCACACGGATTCTAAGAGGAAGTCCGGCATTTATTCTGATCTCCAGATGATTGCCGCCCGTACTGCTTCCGGTCAGCAGTCCTACGCCCCCGGTTAGTGCGCTGCTTACATCGGAGAGCATCATCTTGGGCTTTTCTTTCAGTGGTTTCGCTCTAATCTTTCCTGAAGCCTGGCTGCTGTCCGACTCCCCAGCAGCAGTGACTGCGGTCACTTTGTACTCGTAGTCACAGTCTGCCTCCACCTGGTCATCTGTGAACTCACGATCTTTTGAAAGGTCATTATTGAGTTTAACCCATCTGCCAGCTGATGATTCTCTGCGAAATACATTGTAGCCTAATATGGGTGCTCCACCATCACTACCAGGGGGAGACCATTGTATCTTAACGAAACTGTTGTCTGAATCCGAAACATTAGGCTTTCCCGGACTGCTGGCTATGACATACGGATCCTTGGCGATGACAACTTGCGGTAGGACAGTGAAGTCGCTGACACCCAATAAATTTTCAGCATGGATTCTGAATCGATATCTGCTGTTCTTTGTCAGACCCTTAACATTGTACTGCGTGGCTGTTGTCAAAGTTGACGGCAATTTTTCCCAAATGTCCACGCCTTCTTCACATCTCTCCACATTGTAATTTGTAATTGGACTGTCACCGTCATCAGCCGGACAAGACCATGTCAACTGACATCTGTCAGAAAATACTTCTGTCAGTTTGACATTTCTTGGTTGACCAGGTTTATCGAAAACTATAAGCAATGTGTCAATTGTAGCCTGTCCAAATTCATTCCTGATCAATGTGTGGTAAACGCCAGTGTCACGACGTTCCGACACAGCAATGTGAAGATGAGCGACCTCGTCGTCAGAATATAGCTGTACTCTGTTTGACGATTGTAAATTCAGTGTTCCTTTAGACCAGGTAACCGTTGGCAAGGGTGAGCCACAAATATGCAAATCTATTTTGACTTGTTCTCCCGCCCTGGCTGTTATCACATTCATGTGTTCACCGAGTCCATCTCTGCAATACTTGTCCATCAAGTCAGACCACCTGGCTCCATACAAGGATAAAGAGCTGTCGACTTGATCCATTCTGTTTCTCAAATCTGATTCTCTGTCAGATCCCTGACCAGACGGTTGAACCCGCGGAGCCTCTCTGAGCGGCTTAGGCTTAAGGAGATCGGATGCAGGACTAGGCAGTGATTCACCTCCTTCGTTAGCGGCGATCACTATGTATTCATAAGCTTTGGTCGCTTTGATCTCATTGTCAGTATAAGAAGTACTAATCGCTAGTCTTTCCTGTAAAAGATTAGGATTTAATCTAATCCAAGTTGAAGAATTCTGCTCCTTGCGTTCAACAAAGTATCCACAGATCGGTGCTCCACCATCTTTATCTGGTGGAGTCCAAGCAATTGTAATGAACGTAGTGTCACTATTAATGACGTTCGGCTTCCCAGGTGGATCAGGACAACCAAATGGATTCTTTGCCAAGATGTAAGAGTCAGTAACAAGTGGATCACTTGATCCAATGTCATTAATGGCTGATATCCTGAACAGATATTGTTCTCTTTCCTGTAACTTCGTCACTTTGTACTGAGTGACGTCAGCTGCAACGTATCCTAGAACTTTATCCCAGTGATTGCTGCCTTCGCATTGTTTCTCCAGGCAGTATCCTGTTAGCTGCCTGTCGCCGTTGTCGGTAGGATGTTGCCAATGTAACACAAGGCTGTTGTTCCTTATGTCTGTTGCTTCCAAAGGTCCAACAGGGCAACTCGGTACACCTGCAACTTGAACAGATATTTCAATCTTGTCCATTCCAAAGTCATTTCGGACTGTCATTGTATAAACAGCGTTGTGTTTTTGTCTTGCTGCTTTTGCACAAAAGAGCCTAGTACTGTTGGCAGTTCTCGATGTCTCTAGTTCATCTTCCGGTGTTATTTTCTGTCTGTTCTTAGTCCACTCTACACTTGGAGAAGGTCTGCCTGTAAACTGTACGTCCAGCTTGAAACTGTGACCACATCGAAGTTTGAGGAAAGAACTACAACTACTGTGATCAATGGCCGGTGGAATTTTTGTTGGCTTAGTTTGGATCACATCAGATGACTTTGACATTGGACCTCTCCCTGCTTTGTTAACAGCACAGACCCTGAACTGATAACAATGCCCCTCCACTAAGTCTGGAACAATGGCGTACAGCTCTCGACATGGAAGAACCATTCCAACCGTCTTCCAATCATCATTCTGATGCTTCATTTCGATCACATATTTGATGATTGTACTTCCACCATCTTTTTCTGATGGACGCCATTTAATGTCTGCTGTGTTTTTATCATGGTCGACTATGATTGGCTGACCAGGTTGACTTGGTGGATCCCAGGGGTCTTTGGCCAGTGTGTCCGTATTGGATGTCAGCGGTTCACTGTGTCCGTGAGAGTTTATTGCAAACACACGGAATCGATATCGTTTACCAGAAACAAGGGACGGAACTCCGCATTGTGTGTCTTGAAACTTGCCAACTTCTATCCATTCCATTTCTTCTACATCGTAATACTCTGCAGTGTAGTGTTCTATGTTCAGACCGCCATCATCCAAAGGGGCTTGCCATCTGAGATGACATCTGTCACTGAAGACATCAAGGATATCCAGGGGTCCTCGTGGAGCCTCCGGACGATCTATCACTTTGATTGTAATTGGCACGACTTCTTGCCCTCCCTCATTACGCAGCACAAGAGTGTACTCTCCGCAGTGTTTACGTCTTGCTCTCATCAGAAGAATGCGACAACTTTCCGGGGACTGACTCCACTCAATGTCCGCTCCTTCCTGGAGAGGCTCCCCGTCCTTGCTCCAGTCCATTGAGGGCATGGGTGTGCCTGTGTAAGGAACGTATATTTCAAAAGATCTTCCAGCCCTTACAGTGATCTCCCTGGGCACCATATCAATATCCACTTTCACAGGCTTCGAACACAGATCTACTTGTAGTTTGCAGCTTGTTTCCCTGTCTCCAATCCTACACTGATAGACCCCGGCATCTGAGAGCTGTAAGCTGTCTATGCAAAGCTCGTACGTTCTACCATCCTTGCTTTTTAGGTGATGTCTGCTGCAAGTTATCAATGGGTTTCCATCTTTATACCATTTCATTTCATAGTTCTTCGGATTCTTTACTTTACATTTTAGCTTCACTGTTTCGTTTTCAACCTTCCTGCAGTTCTTCAGACGAGAATTGATAATCACTTCAGCCGCAACAAATAGTTTAGCTGATGACACTTGATCTTGAACTCTGCAGCTGTACATGGCTTCATCGTCAAGTTGTACATTTCTTATCTCAAGATGTCGCCTCGTCAGATTTTGAATGACGTTGTATTTAGTGTTGTCTACATCAATCGCCTTGTCGTTTTTAAACCACTGAGTTGGAGCGTCGTCCCAGTTCATTTCGCATTCAAATGTCGCTGTTTCTTTCTCAAACGAATCGGTATCGACGAGATGCTTCACGAAACGGTAGTCGGGTTCTGTTACTACCAGATGACATATCGTTCTGTCTCCAGCGACTGTACAGGAAAAGATTGCACTGTTGTATTCCCTTTTGACTTTTCGTATTTTCAGTATGCAACGATTCTGTCGTCGAAATATATCGAATGCGTCCGGGGTATACTCGAGGATCTCGTCATTTTTCCTCCAAACAACAGACGGTTTTGAGTCAGACAAAATACATTCCATTACAGCGTCATTCTTTTCCTTGACACTGAGCGAGTCCGGAAGTTTTGTAGTGAATTGATACTGAACTGTTTTTTCATGAACAATTAACATTGCCGACGTTTCTCTGTCATCAGCCTGACACGTATACTTTCCACCGTCCTCCAGGCCGACACGGTAGACCGTCAGACGCAACGATCCGTCGGCATTAATCACGTTGTACTTGTGTCCTTGAAAGATCTCCATTGTGTTCCTGTACCAGCGTATGCGAGCGTTAGGATTAGAGTAGACGCATGAGAATTCAGCTCGAGGTTCCTTTTCAAAGCAACTCAGGTCCGTCAGGTCAGTGATCCAGTAATCTCCTTTATAAATGGCACTGGGATCCATTTTGCGTAGCTCCAGTGACTGGGCTTCTCCGGCTTCGCCTTCTTTAAACTCAGGCATCCTGAATTCCGGCTTTTCGATCCAGTCGAGGGTAGGCCAGTCAGGAATGAGATCCTTCAGAGAGTTCCTCGTCATCTGCAACGACTGACGACGAAGTCGAAATATTTCCATCTCTGGATTTCTGCAGTAGAACTGTTGATCCGAGTATGTGGACGTGACGGATGTTCTAGGATATCTGTTTGCGTTTCTGTAATCCTTTGATAAGTCGATTGAGGACGCTCGTCTTCCACGACTGTATGTTGAAGGAGGAGGACTGGCTGGCCTGGAGTCATCTGCACTATCTTCATCCCGTAATCCATTTAAGTTGACAGGTTCGTCGTCGAAGAGTGACTCCTCTCCACTTTCTGACCCCGACATTGATCTGCTGCTCGCTGATTTTTTCATTCTGTGTCTCTTCTGTTGTAAGTTGTTCGTCTCCGCGAGATCACACAAAAGATCCTGCTCGTCTTCGCTCGATTCGAAATGTTGCTTCGAATTAATCTGTCTCTGAATTTCGTTGTAGCTGAGTTTTCTCGATAAATGGGAGCCGTTCATTTTCTCCACTCTGTTCATTTTTTCCACTCCGTTCATTTTCTCCACTCCGTTCACTTTATGTATGCCGTTTACCATCTTTGTGCCCCCGTTGAACGTCTGTGAAACACTTTCAGATCTCCTCATGGTTGTTGGTCCTGTCAGATTGTTCAAGCTGCCGTTGTTGAATCTTTTCAAATCACCGTCGCTCAGTTTTCTTGAACTTCTTTGTTTCAGCGGCATCGTCAGGGGTTTCGCCTCTCCTATGGTGAGAGCTCGAAATTTCTGTAGGTTCAAATTCAGTTGTGTTGGAGTGCTGTGGTTACTTGTACTCGACAAAGCTGGGCCATAAAGTGGTGCAACTCCTCTCTGAGCATTCTCCACGTCCATTTTAGCGATCAGAGATTCTGACTTGTTCTGAGATCTTTGATGGTATAGTGCGACCAAGAAAATGACAGAGACGACTTCAGTTGAGAGACTGGATTTCAGTTGAAAGCAAAGTTGCTGTTTTTTAATTGTTATTTCGGTACGTAAATATTTAAACTAATCGAATTCAAAATGAAATTATTTTAGCGTCTGTTATAGCAGTGAATCAATGTACAATAATTGTCAGTCAGTTGTTTTGTCAGTGTAACTTGTTGGTTTATTG
>Ga0170475_117840568_pt1 | contig 11385 bp, 10 predicted proteins | sample Soicark_Litter_5_FD_111474 | JGI IMG/M metagenome (GOLD analysis project Ga0170475, IMG submission 111474) | Avena fatua rhizosphere microbial communities from Hopland, California, USA. Combined Assembly of 48 SPs | reverse complement strand
GTACACGCCGATGTTGCTCTCGTTGCGCACGTACTTCACACGCTCATCGGCGGCAGCGTATGCGCGGCAGAGCGAGGCCGTACTATCGGTCGACGCGTTGTCAGCGAGTATCAGCTCGAAATCGGTAAACGTCTGAGACAGCAGCGACTCGACCGCTGCCGCCAGGAATCGCTCGCCGTTGTAAACGGGCAGACCGATGCTCACTCGAGGGCAAGTCATCGACCGGGAGAAAGCAATCTCCGCACTCACCGCGCACCATTGGCCAAGTGCTCGGCGAGTTGATCGCCAGCTGGATTTGCCGAAGTGTTCAGGGTCCAGCCCGAGGGCATGAACACGATGCCGAAGTACCGGTGAATGCCCTTGCCAGAGCCGTAGAAGTCCGACGCTTCGACGTCGAACTGCAGACACTGCTCCAGCACGTCGAAAAATACGGGGCCTTGAATCTTCACCCACAGACTCAGGAAATAGCGGCCCGGCAGCAGGGTCAGACACCCGATGGCCAGGTCGAGGTGTCCACCTCCTGGCGAGAGGGATTGGATCTCGTAATCGATCCACGTGCTGAACTTCGTGACCAGTGTGCCCAGGTCCGTGAAGACGCCGATCTCGAAGTCAGGGCGCACGACCGCCGTGTGCGCGTGATAGTGGAGGCGCAGAATCACGGAGTCGCCGCTGCTCAGGAACTCCAGGGGACTCCCATCAGCGCCGAGGAATTCGACGCGGGTGAACCGGACGTCCCCCGAGCCGCGGCGCTGTCTATTAGACGTCAGGTCGGCCGCAAGACTGCACGCCTCGGCGTTTGCCGCCATGTAGGCGCCTATCACGTCTTTGGCCCCGCCATCGAGTCGAATCTCTCCGTTGTCGATCCAGACCGCGCGCGAGCACAAGTTCTCCACGGCTGCCATGTTGTGCGACACGAACAGGACGGTCCGGCCTCCGGTCCTCATCTCGTCCATCGCACTGAGGCACTTCTTCTGGAAAGCGGCATCTCCAACGGCGAGCACTTCATCCACGAAGAGGACATCGGGTTCCAGGTGAGCTGCCACCGCGAACCCGAGACGCAGGAACATTCCCGACGAGTACCGTTTCACAGGCGTGTCGAGGAACCTTTCGACACCGGCGAACGAGACGATCGCGTCGAGCTTCCGTTCGATCTCCCGCCGGGTCATCCCGAGGATCGAGCCGTTCAGGAAGATGTTCTCGCGTCCCGTCAGCTCGCCATGGAAGCCGGTTCCCACTTCCAGCAGTGCCGCCACCCGACCGGCAACAGTGACTCGCCCCGCTGTCGGATGGGTGATCTTGGACAGCACCTTGAGCAGCGTGCTCTTACCGGCGCCGTTTCGGCCGATTACGCCGAGCACCTCCCCGTCGTCCACTCGCAGCGAGACGTCCTTCAGCGCCCAGATTGTCTCCGCTCCGCTGCTGCCGTTCGTGCTGAACGGATGCTTGAACCACCGGATGAGACGTTCCTGCAGCAGATCGCTCTGATGCTCGCCGAGCCTGTACTGCTTCGACAGACCTTCGACGACGATTGCGTGTGCCATGGGAAGGAGGGCTCGGTGCGACTAGACGATGTCCGCGAACGTGCGTTCCGTGCGTCTGAAGTAGACGGCGCCGGCAGCGAAAAGCGCAATGGTCACCAGTGAGGACATCCACAGCAGCTGCCAGTCGATCGGCCTCGCCGGAACGAGCGAAGACCGAAACGCATCGATGAGGCCGCTCAGCGGATTCAACCCCACGAGCAACCGATACCGGTCGGGGATGATGCTGGTCGGGTAGATGACCGGTGTGACGAACAGCCACAGCTGCACCAGAAAGGGCAGCGTGTACTTGACGTCGCGGTACCTCACGTTCAGCGCCGCGAGTGTCATGCTCACTCCAAGCGCCAGGACGAAGAGCACCACGACGAGCGGCGGCCACATCAGCAGCTTCCATCCAGGGGGGATTCCGTAGTACCCCATGATGCCGAAAAGCAGAACGCAGCCGATCGCGAAGTCGACCAAGCCGCTGAATGCCGCGGACGTCGGCAGGATTACACGTGGGAAATAGACCTTCGTGATGAGATTCGCATTCATCACCAGGCTGTTTCCGGAGGTCGTCAGCGTTGTCGAGAAGTACATCCAGGGAAGCAGCGCGCCGAAGTAGAAAAGCGGGTAGGGAATGCCGTCGTTTGGCATCTTCCCGATCCTGCCGAACAACAGCGTGAACACGGCCATCGTCAGAAGCGGCTGAAGCACTGCCCAGGCGATGCCAAGCGTCGTCTGCTTGTATCTCACTTTGACATCGCGCCACGCAAGGAAGTAGAAGAGCTCCCGGTAGCGCCAGAGATCCCGCACGGCTTCCATCCTCTCGTCCTCCGTCCGATCAGAGGCGAGGTGATGCCCGATAGTAATCGGCGTCGCGGGCGAGGGAGTGTCCGTATGCACCCCACTTCCTTGTCGGATTCCAGTCGTTCAGAACGGTTCCGAGCACGGGTACGCCGTCGGCTTCGAACACGTTCATCGCCATCGTCGCCGCCTCTCGCGTCGTCTGGCCGGCGCGGACCACGAGAACGACCGCATCTGCGAGTCGGGACAGAATGCGGGCATCAGCCACGCTCAGAACGGGCGGGGTGTCAATCACGATCGTGTCGAACTCGGTGCGCAGTCGGCCGACAAGTTCAGCCATTCGATCGGAATATAGCAGCCGCGCCACACTCGGGTTGGCGGGCCCGCTCGGCATGGAAAAGAGAGATGGGACGTGCGTCTTGCGTCCCAGGGCCTCGGACGGATACTCCGCACAGGGCGTCTCTTCCTTCAGCAGATCGCTGAGGCCCCAGGTGTTGGCCTGATCGAAGATGCTGTGGATGCGGGGCCGTCTCAAATCCGCATCGATAAGGAGCACGCGCTGCCTGATCTCCGCGATGGCGATCGCAAGATTGGTGGCGACCGTGCTCTTGCCCTCTCGCGGCGACGGGCTGGTCACCAGCAGGATCTGGCGGTCGCTTCCGTTCTGGCCTGACATGAAAATAGATGTGAGAGTCGCCCTGAAGGACTCCGCCAGCAACGATTCTTTCCAGTTCCAGCTGGCTAACTCGACAGGTTCCAGGACGCCCACGCTCGTCGGCGGTCGCGAATTCCGTGAGGAGCGTGCTGGGGGCAGGGCGAGGCGCGGTCTCCATCCAATGGCGGCAAACTCCGGATCGACGCTTGCGCAGGGGATCACGCCAAGCTCTCGCACGTGCGGGTACACCGAGAGCGATCCGGGAGTCCGGATGGTCGCATCCGTCCGGTCTCTGAAGAGCACCAGCGCCACGCCCAGGAAGACGCCACCCAGCGACCCAACCATCAGGTTGACCGTAAGGTTCGGCTTGATCGGGAATCGCGGTGTGCCGGCCCGATCCACGATCCGCGCGGTGACCGGACGCAGCGCTGACGCGACGCTGGCTTCCTTGCCCGCTTTCAACGTCGTCTCGTAGATACTGCGGTACGTGTCAACCTCCCGCTGAAGCATTCGATACCGGATCAGCTTCTGGTCCTCCTCCGATAGAGTCTTCGATTGAGTGTTGAAATCCGCCATGAGCTGTCGTTCCCGGTGGAGCGCCGACTCGTAATCCGCGCGCATACGACTCAGGATATTCGTTCGCTCTCGGACCCGCGACGATTCCATCTCTTCGATCTGGGCCTGCAGACGCTTCACCTTCGGATGGGCCGACGTCAGTGACGTGCTCACCTCGGCCAGTTCGCGGTGGAGGTTGGCAAGCGTCGTCTCGTATTGGGCCATCGCTCCGCTGTCGAGCACCTCGCCTTCTGACCCGGATTGTGACAGAGCGGTCCGGTAGCTGGATTCCTTGGCGATCCGATCTGCCTGTGCCTTGGACGCCTCTACCTGCAGCTGCACGAGCCGTTGCTCGCCGATATTGTTCTCCTTGCCGACCACGACGAGGTTGGATGCGCTGGCGTAATCGAGCAACTGCTTCTCCGCCTGCTCCAATTTTCCTTTCAGCTCCTGCTGAGCCCGCTCCAACCATACCCCGGTCCCCTGATAGAGGGACCAGCGTTGTTCGAGGCTCTCCTGGATGAATTCCTCGGCAAGCGTATTCGCGTAATCGGCGGCGGCCTGCGGCAGCGTGGTCGAACATACGATCTGCACGATGCGGGTGTCCTTCACCGCCGTGACCTGGAGATCTCCCGTCGCACGCTCCAAAGCCTCAGTCCAAGCTGCGGATCCGGTCGGCGTAGTCAGGCCGAGCCAGCCTCTGACGGCTGTCAGAAACGAAGAATCCGACACGCGGCTCGTGGGCATCCTATCCGAGAGCTTCGCGTGGACGCGGCCCTGCAGCATGCGGCTGGTGAGCAGGCGCGTTTGAGTTTGCAGGAGAGTCGGGTCCTGAGTACTCGACATCTCCTGGAATGGCTGCTGTTGAAAACCCGTTTGCTGAATTTCCAGCGTAACGCCGGTCCTGTAAATGGGCGTCTGGAGAACGCTGAAGGCCAGGGCGGCCAGCCCTCCGCAGATCGCCACGACGAGGAGTGTCAGCTTGCGGCGCGTGAGGACGTGCCAGTACTGGAGCAACTGACCCAGATCACTTGACGTATCCTCCGAGTCAGCGTCCGGGTAGCCGCCATACGCAGGCACGACGGAGATCGGGCGGATGACCGTTGGCTCGATCGCGCCCGCCTCGTTCTGCAGCGGCAGGCGAGGGACTGGTAGATGCTCCATCTTGAAGTTTCGCTCAGTTCAAGCGTTAAGCGTCGCGTCAGCGCCTTCCGGCGCCGGCCACGTTCAGACAGCCTTCGAGTTGCATCTCAGTAGAAACCTCGATAGATCGTGGCGGAGGTTGCCGCCTGGATGGCGGTCTGCGCTATACGCGCCAGAGTATTCTTCGCTGCATTTCCGGGAACGAACAGGATGTCCTCAGGAAGCAGCTGAACATCACCCCTCTTTCCCTGCAGGATTTCCTTCAAGTTCGTCGGGATTTGTACTCGGCCTTTGTCCGGAGTTTGACGGATGATCAACGCGCTTTGAGGGGCAGCGCCGACCGTGAACCCTTCTGCCATCGCCAGGGCCTGCAGTCCGGAGATGCTTGCACGTTCCTGGAGGATGAAGCCTCCCTGCTTCTTGACCTCACCCACTACGTAGACGAGTGCGGCACGCGGGACGGTAATCACGTCATTTGGCAGAACGAGAATGTTCTCCTCGGGATGCGTCGCCTGCATAATCCCATTGAGGCTGACCTCGGCGACGCTGAACTGACCCGACGGGTCATTGACCGCCGACGCTAATGGGATCACGCCTGAGTCCGCCCGCCGAGTGATCTTGATCGTATTAGCCGCGTCCGAACGAAGCCCACCCGCTTTGGCCAGCACCTCGATCAGGGTTTTGCGACCTTCGAGTTGGACGACGCCGGGCTGGCCGACCGAACCGATAACGGAGACGGGCTGGCTGCGATACTCAACGACGGTGATCGCCACAACTGGATCGCGTACGTAGGTCTTCAAGCGGGTCGACAGGTCCTTCTCCAGTTGCTCAGCGGTAAGGCCGCCGGCCTTCAGACGGCCCACCAGGGGAAGACTGATGTTGCCGCTAGGATCCACCCGTATGGACGCGCCGCTGACTTCGTCCGAATCCAGTACCTTGATCGCGATCATGTCGTCGGGGCCAAGGACGTAATTCGGTATGACTGCCGGTGCAAATACCACCGCAGGCGGGACGGAGACGGTCGCGGGGGGCTCCTGGGCGACTGCCGGCGTAACCAGCAGGCAGCCGGTAGCAAGCGTAAACCACGTTAAATTAACGACTTGTGGGAATCTCATCGTCTTCGTCCTTATGCCTCACGTACGTAGCTTCGCCCTCTCACTTACATACCGCCCAGCTCGGCAGGACGCGTCGACGAACCGACCGCTCGAACCGTCCAGCGCCGAAGAGCGCGACAATTCAGATGATTAGGGGAGAGCAGGTCGGCGAGAATCGATGTTACTGGCTGCAAGAGAGTGACCCCGATCGCGCTTGGACCAGCGAAACGCTCCAAATCCTTCCTGCGCAGTGGATTGTCCAAAGATGGCGCATTGCGGAATCCGCAAAACGTCAGAAAAGTCACTCTTTCAGCCGACTTTTGTTCCCTCGAGACCCGAATTCCAGGTCTCGGTCGTTCCTCAGCCGAACGTAACCGCGGCTCAGCGGCCGCTGGGACTGTTGAGAACGGTGCCGACAATGCAACTGCGGCCGACCGCCGCGATGGCGCGTTCGACTTCTTTATAGGACGTGACGCCGCTCCGAATCACCAGGAGCGCGGTTCGGACGACGGAAATAAGTGCGCTGGTGTGGGGAGTATCGGCCGCGGGAGCGTCCACCAGAACCCAATCGTGTCGTGACACTGCATCCTCCACGGCGGCCGTGATCCGCTCCAACAGCAATGTTGCCTCGACGCCGGCATCATGACCGCCGGCGGCGAGCACGGACAGCCGCGGCGTAAGCTGCTGAACCGGAAGCCCAGTGCCAGAGCGCAGCAGACCTGCCTGGCCATCCTCGTTCGACAGGTTCAACAGGCTGTGCACTCGCGGTCTTTGCAGATGCGCATCCACCAGCAGCACACGCTTTCCGAGCGCCTCGCTCAGCGTCAGCGCGAGATTCACAGCGGTGAACGTCTTTCCCTCGCCGGGGCGTGCGCTCGTAATGAGAAGACTCTTGAACCCTCGCTCGGCGCCATCGGAGCCCGCCCAGACGCTTCGCTCCTGAATATCCTGCAGCACTGAAGCGAGGGTCTCGAACCGCTCGACGGCAGGCATCCACGCGGCCGGCGCGGTAACCAGCCGGTAATCGGTCAATGCGGTCAGCGATGACGGAATCGCTGGATCGAAGGGCTGCTGCGCACCGGCGAGCTCGGGTGCTGCGATTGCCGGCCCGTTAGCGTTAACACCGCTCAGATTCGGTCGCAGCTGTTGCGGTTCGAACCGGTTCCGACCTCGAGCCGCCGAAGTCTGGGGAGCGGTACGCTCGGCGGGCGGGCTCGGCAAATCGACAGAGAATTGGTCGCCTGCCCTTTTCAGCGCTTGGTCCACACGGCTCATGTTGTTGGCAGATCAATCATAAATCGTAGGCCAGCCGTGGCCGACGCGGTCGGCGCGGTCCGGCGACTCGCGTCATCATCAGGCCGATCGGAGCGACCAGAGAGCCCGAAGAACGACCGACAGCAATAGCACGACCACGGCAATGTCTGCCGCCAAACGTTGGTAGCGGCGCATCCGGCGATCGCGCTCGGATCGGACCGGCGGTATGGACCCAAGAACCGGAAGCGTCAACACGCGAGCAACCTCCTCCTCTGACGAGAAGCTCGAATCGCGGTACTCCAGGAACCCGACCAGCAGGAGGCCGACGGCGAGCCCGCCTCCGAATCCCGCCAACACGTTGGACGAAAACCCCATGGTGCCGAGGGTGAGCGGAACAACAATCCACCACCTGCGGCGCACGAGCACGCGAATCACATCTGCCGGGCGATGCGGCGCTCCGGGTAGCACAGGCACTTCAGTCGGGCTGTCGCGCATACGCGAATCCGCAGAACGTCCGCTGGCATTCCCGCGGAAATCCGCCGCGTCCGGTCCGGGTGCCGGCCGCATCCCGCACACGCGCCCGGGGCGTCACTGCCGGTATTCCTTGAACGGAAGCTGGCAATGATGCTTCCGCAGGAAATTCAGGAACTTTTTGTAGTCGTCGGGCTGCAGGTTGAACAGCTTGGCCACAATGCGGTAATTGCCGCGGGCTTCTTCGAGGCCCTTGCGGACGATGTCGCGCACGTGCTCGCGGGTGATATCACGCTGCATATATAGTGGGTACACCGTCGTCCAGAACGACTGGCGCTCTTCGCGGAGCCGTTTGTACAGATCGTCGGCCACCGTGCGCCGGCGCTCTCCCTTCGGGCGGAGCGACACGGCGCCGTGCGATTGGATCTCGAGCGGCAGATCGTCCAGCGTGGCGATCGACGATCGTGCGTTGAGCGCAATCCGTTCCACGATGTTTTCGAGCTCCCGGACATTGCCGGGCCAAGGATACCTGACGAGCGCCGCCATTGCTTCCGGCCCCACCACGCGCACGGGAGCATCGCCATTGTGACGGTCGAGTCGTGCGAGGAAGTGCTCCACCAGCACTGGCACGTCCTCGGGGCGATCGCGGAGGGGCGGCACGATGAGGTGGATGACGTTCAACCGGTAGAAAAGGTCTTCGCGGAAGGTGCCTTGGCTGATCAGTCGGCGGAGGTCTCGATTCGTTGCGGCGATCACCCGCACGTTCACGCGCGCGGTCGCACGATCGGATCCCACCTTCTGCAGCTCGCCTGTTTCGAGGAAGCGCAGCAGGAGACCCTGCATGCGCAGCGTCATCTCCCCCATCTCATCGAGGAAGATTGTGCCCCGGTCCCCCAGCTCGAGCTTTCCGGACTTGTCCCTATAAGCGCCGGTGAAGCTGCCCTTCACATGGCCGAACAACTCCGACTCGAGCAGGGTCTCCGGCAGACCCGCGCAGTTCATCGCGACAAACGGGCCACGAGCACGCTGGCTCTGACGATGAATCGCGCCCGCCACCAGCTCCTTGCCGACGCCGGACTCGCCCGTCAGCAGCACCTTCGCCTGCGTCGCAGCGATGCGACCGATCTCATTGCGCAGATCGATCATTTTCTGACTGTCCCCGATTAACTGCCCGATGCTGTCTCGCATCATCTGACCCTGGGGATTCCTGAAGGAAGAGTATCTGTCCTGCCGGGCGCCGTGCTCAGCGTCCAACCTGTTCGTTCTCCGATGCAACTCGGGCGCGCGCCCTGCTCGGCCAAGCGACGACATCCATTTCGTTCATGGCCCGAGCCACTCGGGATTGACGATTCTATCCGACAATGGTCGCCGTCGAATGGTACTTTTGTCACGTTTTGTGGCGCATCTGATACTTCCTTGGCAATCCTGATGACCCTTCTGCCGCAGGCGCCGAGCGGTGATCGGAGCCATTCAGCCTGCGCCTGCCGACGTGAGAAAGGAACAGACGCCGCGCGAGCGAACCGACACGCCTAACCGCAAGTAGGGGATTAAACCGCTGCGGGTCACGGGGCGGACACAGGAGGTGATAAGGAAGCACGAGGAGATTCGCACCGGCCGAACGATGCCGGAGGAGATCGCTCCAGACCTGTTGTGCGTGCCACTCCGTCGGCGCGGCACCGAAAGGGCGGGACAGGACGATGTAGTCGGTCGTCAGGCGGTGCAGCAGGTACAGGGAGATCCGGTTCAGCGAGCGGTCCGCGGACGCGAGCTGCGACAGCACATCCGCTGGAACGCGCGCCAGACCCGACTCATCGACTGCCGACAGCATCATCCGCAGGGCCGTTGCCGCCCAGGAGCCGTCGACGAAGTCCAGGATCCAGTTCCAGTCGAGCGTGCTTCTGCACCTGGTGATCAGCAGCGCCGCATCGAGCATGGAAAAGATGCCCCGATGCGAGTCCAACCGCTCTGCCCAGCGGGCGGAGGTGTAGACGAGCTGCAACTCGTCGTTCATCGTATACGCTCGCTCGGCGCCCACAACGACGCTCTTCAGCCGTGGCACCACCGCATCCCACGAGAAACGCGCGTCGCCAGCAAGCGGGTACTGACGTGGAAAAACCGCGGAGTGGACATCGATCCACAGGCTTCGCGCCGCATGCCAGAAGGGCATGCTGTGATGTCGTCCAGCGAATTCAGCCGCCGTGCGGTCGGAGCGTTGCTGGAAGCCTGTCGCGAGGAGGCGCGACTCGAAAGGCCCCTGCAACTCCGCGGGCACGAGCACGTCGATATCCCCCGCCGCGCGATGGTGCGGGGCCGGATAATACTGAAGGGCCGTCGCGGCGCCCTTGAGGAGCACCACGGGGCAGCACACGTCGCGTGCCGCGGCGAGCAGATCCGATAAAGCCAACGACCGCTCTGCCGTTATAGCCCGCGCAGTAAGGTCAGCCGCGCGGATCCGATTTGCCACGATATGCACACCGCTGCCCCCGGCCCTCTCGAACACATCGGCGAGGATCGGACCAAGGCCACGTCCGATCGCGTGTTCAACGAGCAACGGAGTGAACGCATCGATGTCACACTCCCGGGTGTCCGCGACGAACGCGCGGAGTATGCGGAGGAGTGTGGGCACACGGATATCCGGGCCGCCTTCGGCAGTCTCGACTGGAAAGACGTTGCGTGAAACTCCGCGACTCGACATGCCCGGCAATCGTGGTATTCTCTCTGCCTCTCCTGCACAAACCGTCGCACGCGCCCGGCATGATGCCGGCATCCGCCGGATCGTAGAGCGGCGTCGGCAGACCCGCATCAGTTTTCTGCGATTCGATGGAAGTATGTCTGGGGCGCACCAGACTCCTCCTCAACAAATTGCGACGGTACTACGGCTTCAGCGTGGCCCAACGCTTGCACCGGTGCACGATGCTCCCCCCCGGAAACCAGGACGACTTCGTTCGTTGGAGGAGTGTACGGCTGATGTCGAAGACGCGCAGACCCGGTTTGACCACGTGCACGGTCGACGGCGAGGTCGTCATACTGGACCGCGCGGCCGGGTATGTGCATCAGCTCAACGCGACGGCGAGCCAGATCTGGTTAGCCTGCGACGGGCGGAATTCAATGGAAGATATCGCCGCACAGATAGTGGAACGGTTCGAGAACACGCCGGAAGCGGTCCTCAGGGATATACAGGGTGCCCTGGCCGATTTGGAGCGGCTAGGCCTGCTGCTCGAAGGAGAGCCTGTCGAGCAGTGTAACGGGAATTCAGCGGCGGGACACGGAGCATCATCATGAATGGTCATGAGTCAGACGCGGAAGGGCAGTCGGAGTCGCGAAGGTCCTTCATCACGAAGGGTATCTACGTCGTTCCTCTTGTCCTCTCACTGAAGGCGGAACCGGCCTTTGCGTCATATGGGTCCGGCAAGCCGGTGGACGAGAAAGGCAACAACGAGCACCACAACAACGAGCAAGGCAACAACGAGAAAGGCAACAACGGTCTTGGGAACGGAATAGACCCGCAACCACCTGGAAATCCGCCCGTCAATGATGGCCCTGGTACCAGCCCGGGCCAGTCGGGCCGACACCGGTAAAACTCCTGCCAGGCGAATACAGCGTGCCGAGGCTCGTGCTGGAGGCGTGCGATTGTGTGTTCACGATCGAGTGCTCGGACGCCGAAACCGCGACCCTGGTGGATACGGCGTTCGACGCGGTGCTGATTCCTGGCGCAGCACAACATTCAACCGAGACCGACTGTCGTATCGAACGAGACGATGCGCGGACTGGTTATCGCATCCGGGATTCTCAGGGGGGAATTACCCCAATCCCAGACGCGGACGGCCTTTTGTTTCATCTCGACAAATGGCTGACGATTGCGCTGCAGCGGCATCGCCCTGACTTGTAC
>Ga0170475_115567360_pt1 | contig 11385 bp, 9 predicted proteins | sample Soicark_Litter_5_FD_111474 | JGI IMG/M metagenome (GOLD analysis project Ga0170475, IMG submission 111474) | Avena fatua rhizosphere microbial communities from Hopland, California, USA. Combined Assembly of 48 SPs | reverse complement strand
TGCCAACGCGCGGCCATCCCAGCGCGCCTCACTCAGCACCTCATGGTAGCGGCCGAAGCCCGGCCGATCCGCCAGGCCCATCACCCGCAGCGCGGCGCTGACGGTGCGCTGCCCCGGCGCCAGCACCGCTCCGGCGATCAGCACCAGCACGCGCGGCCAGACGGACGCGGTGAAGCCATCACGGAACGGTGCCAGCCAAGCCGCCAGCCGCGGCGGCACCGCGACAGCGGGACGCGAGCCGACGGGCGTGGGGCGAGGATCCGATGTCATCGGCAGGAAACGCATGGAATGCCGCCGCCGCAAGTCACACCGCTGTGCACGCGCCGTGGCGACGGATAATCACTGTATGGGTTATGGTGATGGCGGCATGACCGACGCGATCATCCGGCGCATCGAGCGCTTCTCCTTCCCGCAAGGCGCCGTTTGTGTCGAACGACGTAATCGCGGCTACACGCTCACCCATGCCGCCACAGGCGCGCCGGTGGCGCGCCTGCGCCCTGATCCCGACGGCAACCATGTCGAGGTGCTCTACTGGTCGCTGCGCACTGACCGCTGGTCACCCACCGGCCCATTCGGCCGCACCATCCTGCCGCTCGACCAGGCCCTCCGCTTCATCGCCGCCGAGTCCATTTTCTGGACACTGATATGAGCGGCTAAGAAATGAGGAGCGGAAAGTCGAGCTAAGGTGAGCCGACTTAGTCGTCGCGGAGTCTTACTCCGCGACCTCGACCTCGGCTACCTCGGTTGTGGCGTGATTTCTGGAAGCGCGCCACTGCCTGAGCCAGCGGTGGCCTGAAGCCGCAATGCGTCCCATTAAGGTGCAGGTTCCGTCAAAGCCGCTAATGACGGTTTCAGCGTTGGACAACCGGAACTTGAAGGGCTCCTCACCACGAAGGAAGTCGACGTGGCGAAGCTCGCGGTCAAAAGCCCACTGGGCATAGTCAACGATCAAAATGGTGCCAGGCGAAGCTCTCTCAAAAGCTGCGTCGTATGCAGTAAAATAGGCTTCCATTCTTTGATTGTAGACGAAGTTGAAGGAGGCGGCGACCATCCTGCCGTTGCAGGTCAGCAGAAACAGCTTTATGGGTGTCGTACGGCAAGCCGTTGTCAGCAGTGTCTTGAAGAGCGGATAGTCGCGTCCGAGCAAAGGGGACGTGGGATCGGCGGAGCGCAGCCAGGCAAGCTTCCACTGCAAAGCAGTATTCAAAGCCTCTTCAAGCGGCTCGTCGGGCTCAACGACTTGCAGGGCAACTTCGCCGCCAAGTTCGGTAAGGAGGCGTTTCCCACGCGTATGGTTGTTGCGACCCTTCTTGTTTAGGGAACGGAAGAATGCTTGGCCGGACGCCCACTGATTGTCGATGCGCATGCATCGTTCCTGGCGGTCGCTATGTTGAAGTGGGCCATGCCCTTGCGCCAGCGACTCGAAATAGGGTCGGCAGCGCGCACCTGGGCGGATTTGCTGGAGGTTAATCAGGTCGTAGCTGCCGTACTGCATCAGCGTTTTCCAAAGCGTCACCATAACGGCGTCCGGATAGGTCGGATCGACCAGGCAATCGCAGTAGTCGCTGAACCGCTGTGCAGCCCATTGCAACAATCGAAGGCCGCTGCGACGCTGAACTGCGCAGGGCAGCGCACCGACCAGCATATGCTCGTCCCAGGCAAGAACAACCAGCGGGCGGAAGTCAGGTTGGTCGCCGGTTGCAATGAGCCAGCTGTTCAGCCAGGCGTGACTTTGGAAGACGTAACCGTCACAGCGGCGCCAAAGATCGTTCCATGCGTCCGAGGCCTGCTCAAATCGGGCGGCATCAGTAACCACCTCGTAGCGTAGGCTCACAAGTTTCCTCCGGCTTGCCCCAGGCGTCTTTGTCGGAACCGAACGTGTCCGACAATCTTCTTCAGCGGCAATACGTGCAGCTGATACAGCGACTGATATTCCTCATGTTCCCCGTCCGTCAGGCCAAAGACAAAGTCCTCGTCCTTCTTCGGAACCACCAGGGTGCCAAACAGCCGGTCCCAAACGCTCAACCCCAGGCCGAAGTTTTTGTCCCAATGCTCCTGGGCGACGCTGTGGTGTAGTTGATGATAATGGGGACTCAGCAACACCGCATCGAGATAACGGCCATATGTCAGCTTGAGGTGGGTGTGCCGCACGAAGTCCATCATCAGGATGACATTGCGCAGCATGTACACGTTCAGGCCGAAGACGGTCAGCTCAACTGGATCCAGCACAAAGAACAGCCAGATACCGTAACATAGTCCGGGAATGATCCCGTCCCACCAGCGGTTCATGATCTCGTCGATTGGATGAACGCGGTCCTTGGTTACACCGATCATGATCTCCGCTGAGTGGTGGACCTTGTGCAGTTCCCAAAGTATCGGGACGGCGTGCTGAAGCCGGTGGTAAAGGTAGTATGATAGGTCATAGGCGATCAGCATCGTAATCGTGAAAAGAAACAATACGCCCGGGCCCGCCGGTCCAGGCCTGTGTACCGGCGCACCGAAGATTGCGGTCAGTGCAAGGTAAGCGACATGGCCAGCCGCCGCTGTCGATATGACCAGTGGCAGCACCAGCAATGGCATGAAGATGCGCCGTGACAGCCAAAACAGGAAGTCGGCGCGTGCCGACGGATGGGTGAAGATTTCCCGTGGCAAGACGTGGTGGATCAGGTGACGCAATGACCACTGGCCGGGAAAGGCGCGTGAGTAGGTGACCAGGGCAGCGAGCAGAACGGTGCTCCACAGCAGGATAATCTGCACGCCGTTCGCACCTGATACGGTGTGTTGGACTTTCTGCAGGAACTCATCAACAAATGTTGCCATCATCTCTCACAAGCCATCGCTATGCCGGCAGATCGCCAAACTAAGGCAACGCTCAAAATTAACCGAACCGTGTGACCCGGCTATCACCACGGCAGATACTCAGAATGATCCCGGCAGGTTGGAGCGACAATTGTTGAGTGTAGCCTAACGTGAATACTTAGTCACCACCATCATTTGCGACCTTCTGAGCCTTAGACCACATCGCCGAGGGCCGGGGCCTATCTGCGAGGACCACACTGTAAAGGTTCGTAATCGAGTGGGAGAACGCCTCAAGCGTGAAGACCCGGGCGTAGAGTCTGCTTCCGGCTAAAGCCAGAGACGCGCGCAGGCTGGCGTTGTCGATCAACTCCAGCACTGCACCTACAATGTCGTCCTGGGCACCCGGCATTACAAGCAGCGCAGTCTCATGATCCTTGAGTACTTCCGGCACCGATCCAACCGGAGTACAGATGACCGGTGTTCCGGATGCCAGCGCTTCCAGTATCACCAGGGGCAGCCCTTCATCATAAGACGGCAGGATGAGCGCATCCGCTGAAAGCATCAGGTCCCGAGCGCCGTCCTGAGTAAGCCAGCCCGCGAAGCGCGTATGATCAGCAATACCCAGGCATTCGGCCAGTTGCTGGTAATGATCAAGGGGACCGCCCCCCGCGAGCGTAAGTTTCACGTTGCGCTCGCGGAGTGGTGGCGCTGCCAGGGCATGCAGAAGGTCGGACACACCCTTCCGCTCGCTGAGGTTGCCAACAAACAGCAGGTGGAACGCCTTGTCCGTGCGCTTTGGCCGCTGCGCTTGCCGGGGTGTCGGGACACCGTTGTAGACGATGCTGACTTTCCCAGGCGGCACATTGAAATTCTCAATGACCCACTGTCGCCAGACATCGCCAAGCACGACTGTGTGGTCGGCGGTTTGGAACATCCACCGCAACAGCCACTTGCCTGCGCCGTTCACGGACTGGTGAAATTGCCGTATTCGCGCAGCGTGCAGGTGAAGCAGAACTTTGCTACCAGCAACCTTCGCCACGGCAAGCAGTGCAGCTTTGCGATAGACGCTGCCGCCTTCGGCCAGGTTCAGGTGCACCAGCGCAAGCCGACCTCGTATCGACTCAGATGCAATCTGGCCGGCGGCCACTGCAACGTAGTATGGCGACAGCAGCACATGCCCACCGCCGCGGGTCTCGACCTGCTTGAATTGATAGCGTGTCGCAGGGCCGCTCTGCATCGAGGCGAGATAGGTCATGATGCTGCCCATTCCGCCGCCAGTCTGACCGTAGGGCGAGGCCAGCAGCACCGTCGTACGTTCGCTCATCGCCGTACGACCACAACCGCCAACAGCGTCGCTACGACCGATGGGCTGAAGAAGCCGGCGACAGACGGCCGCAACCAGGCAAAGATAGTCATTTGGGCTTCCATGGTTGAGCGAGCGGCGCGATGACGGATGCTGGCGCAGGCTGCACCCGTCATCGGCAAAGGCAACTTACGCCAGCTTCCCTGCGAAGCTGAATCAAGTCACGTCGAGCGATCAGTGCGCGCTTATCATGATGGACCCTTGCCCACGAAGCGCAGTCAACTCCGGTACTGCCGCCAGCACTGTCAGGCCGGTATCGATCTCCAACGCCTCGGGCCGCAGGTAGGTTGTGCGGAAGAAGTGCGCCATCAGAATGGTCCCAATCGACAGCAGCATGCTGATCACCACCCCTGCCGCCACAATAAGGCGTCGTGTGGGCAGTGGAAGCGCAGGCTCACGCGGTGGCTGTATCACCCGTACCGACGACTCCCGGCTCGCTTCCACCGTCTCCACGACCTGCCGCTCATCAAGGATCTTCGTTACGGCGCGATAGTTGTCCTCAAGGATGGCACGGTTCAACTCAAGGCGGTGCAGACTCATCTCGTCGCCGTTCAGCGCGTCGATCTGACTTTTCAGGGTGGTTAGTTCAGCCTGGATCGCGTCGCGTCCCGCCAGGCTGGCGCGAAGGTCCGCGTCCGCCTTGTTCCGCTCGGTCTCAATGCCATAAGCCTGTGTCGCCTGCATGCGCGCGACGTCGGTTTCGCGTTCCAGTGCAAGGCGCCGGGCTTCATCGACGGCCGGGGAGCCGCGATAGGTCGTTTGCGCCTCTGCCTCACGCTTCCGATAGGCTTGCACCACGCCTTGCAGCGCCGAGGCAGCGTTCTTGTTCGACCCGGCCACGGTCGCGAGCTGCTGATTCAATTGCCCGACCCGTGCGCGAAGCCCCGCAGTCGTAGCCTCCGTCTTCGCGAGTGCCGCCTCGAGGTCACCCTGCTGTCTCAGCAGAATTGCCCGCCGGTCGGCGAAACTGGAAATGTCGTGCTGGCGCTTGAAGGCTTCCAGCGCTTGATTGGCCGCCGTAAGCTGCGCAGCGACTGTGTCCTGCTGGCGCTGGACGATCGGCGCCTGGACGTCGCCGTAAAGCTTCGCCCTCAGGTCCAGATACTGCGCCTCTAGCACACGTAGAGCTTCGGCGGAGAGCGCCCGGTCCGGGTTTGTGAACTCCAGCCCGATCACGCTGGACTTCTTGTCAACAGTGATCGTCAGGTTCCGCGTGTACAGCTCCACGGCCTGCGACATCGTGTCATTGGCGTCCGTGTGGTCTTCGGGCTGCGAGGACACCATCTGGGTGAGGAATCTCCGGGCGCCTAAGTACCAGGACTTCAACAAGGATGGCGGCTCCAACAGCTCCGGGTACAGCCGCTCGAGGCCGATCTGCCGGATTACGCTGCGGTGAAGATCATCACTCGCGAGGATGCCCGCTTCGGTGCGCAGTACTTGCTCTGCGTCGACGCCCCCGCTGTTCATGAACTGCTGCCCGGCGGCCGGGCGGAAGGTGTGCTCTGTGCCCAGCAGGACCAAAAGGCTGGACTTGGCCTTGTAGTCGGGCTTGATGAGCGTAGCGGTGGCAAGGGCAATGGCCATCACGCAGAAGCAGATGAGTATCACCCGTCCCTTCAGGCTTGCCGCGGTCAGAAGCAGATCACGGACGACCAGGCGCGGCGGCAGAGCAAGTGTCTCGCTCATGTTCTTTTCCCTGCAAGTTCGGCGGCATGTGGGCGAATTTGCCAGTGGGTCTGTGATCGGCGAGGTCTGACAGCCCGGCGAGGCTGACTGACCCGGTCATAGCCTGTCATGGCAGTCATGAAGGCGACGAGCATATATAGATCGATACTCTTCCGACCCAATGAATTGGAAGTCGAGTCGATGATGACGGCCGCGAGTAACATCAGCCAGCCAAGCGGATGGTTGGTGCTTCGGCCGAGATAGACCAGCAGCATCCCCAGCGCGAGTAGAAAAACAAGGAAGCCCATTGCGCCGAGGTTGAGAAACATGAGCAGCCAGAAGTTCTCGATGTCGACATTCGACGCACCTAGACCGATCTGGTACTTCAGAAGGTCCATCCGGTCGAGAGATATACCAAACAGCACATCATGGGCATTGAGCTGTCCCAGTATTTGCCACTGGATATCCCGTACCTTGGCGCTGTCGTCGATATACATGTGCGCAATGATGCGATCGCCGATATCGGTGTTGTTGATCACCGCCAGCAACAGCAGCGGCAGCGCCAGGCTTGCGGCGACGACCGTGGCAACGAAGCTGAGTGGAAGGTCGCGGCGTATGATGCCGACGAAGAGGCGGACTGAAGTGGCGCCAATGACCAACGCGAGCGTCACGCCCAGCGCGGCACGCCCGCCAAAGCTCAGAAGCCCGACTAGCAGCAGCGTGAACAGTGCGCCTTTTAGAAAGCCGTTGATGTTCATCCGCAGCAGCAGAAAGACCGCCAGTGCCGTCATGAACGACCCAGTCAAGGGATGTCCAAATAAGCCGGCACCGCGAAATTCGTCGCTGGCTTCCATCTGCAGCGCCCGCTGTTGCTCTTCATCACCAATATGTAGCGGGATCAGGTGGGTTTGCGTCCGGCCTTCATAAATCGACAAGAAAATGCTCAGGACGCAGAATAACAGAATGATCCAGGCCAGGATGCGTTTCTGTCGATCCGTCGCATAAACCAGAACGATGGCGAGCAACCCGGCGGAGAGGTAGCTTTCGACGTAGATTGCGGCGCCGCTGATGCCGACGTTGGCAATTGAGTAGAACGCGCAGGCCAGGATCAGCACGTTGAACATTGCCAGGGCTGGGGTCACCCGGAACAGCCGGATCATACCGGCACCGTGTGGCCGGCTGAAGAACAGCACCATCATTGCGGCAAAGGCCGTCAAATACGTGCCCGGCAGGAACTTAACCAGCGGCAGCCCACCGGTTTCCCCGTAGGGGACGCCCAGGTCTGCCAGCGTGTTGGAGGAAATAGCAAAGTCGAGGATGATCGCCAGCAACGCGATGGAAACGGCGACGCGCCACAGGCGCTGATTGTCGCTCATGAGGCGGTGGTCGCTCTGACGCACTGGTGCAAGCCGTCGCAGGTTTCTCATCGCGGCCACCCGTGGTTCAGCATCCTCGTGGCGAAGCCGGGCTTTCCACCCTCGGCGGATTTTGCGCCGGTTGGACGGTTGGAAGGCGGACGTCTGACGATGCGCGCAATGCTGATGTGCTGCGCCTGGCGCAGCCACGCAGCCATGGCCTTCGTCTCATCTTCGCCGCGAAGCAGGTTCTGGTGCCTGTGATGCATTATCAGGATACCGCGACTGCGGAGGAGCGGCGGACCCTGCGCAGGACTTTGCGTGCCAGTATAGACGGATCGAAAATGAAACGCTTTCCGTCGAGCCAGAAGCGCTCACCGTCGTGAACAAGTGTGTGCATGCCGTGCGGAAATGGCCCCGCTGGATCAGGTCGCAGGACCGTCAGCAGCGTCTCACTGAAGTCGTCCGGTGTCAGAACCTCGATCTCGTGCAGTGCGACGGCCGCGCCATAGGTTGCGGCGCAGTCCTGGCCTGGCCGAATGAGCCGTCCCCTGTGCTCGATGATGGCGCCGGCTGGACGTGCACCGCGAACATCGATTCGCACTGGCCATTTTGCGTGTTCCTGCCACGGGCCAGTCAGATCAGGCGCATGTAACAAGCAAAGATTGTCCGCGCTGCCGATGTCGAGGTCGGTGCAGGCAAGCCAGAACCTGCCATCGGCCCAAAACAACGTTGGGTCGGCGAGGCGGCGATCGGGCGCAGGACTGCAGATCAGCCTCAACCCCTCGTCGGGTTGCAGTTCATAAATTCGGGTCATGCCGCGCTCGACCGACTCCGGTACACAGTAAACAAAGCCGCCACGCTGAAATGTCGCGGGATAGGAATGATGTTGACCGTCCGCGAGGATGGAAGCGCGGCGAAGGAGGTCATCGTTCTCCCGCTCAACCGCGACAATGCGGCCCGGACCACCATGCCTTGGCATCTCCTCGCACAAAATGCGGTCCGTGCCGGGCCAGGGAAAGGGATCTGCGAGATAGGTAGGGTGTGGCTCCGGTTCAAACCAGGTCACCGGCCCCAGGTGCCCGTGCTCCAGTACGTCCTCCATGCCTGCCGAGGCGACGCCCAGGCTCCACCACTCATCCAGCAGACGCGCCTTCCACTGATGGGCCTGATCCCGCACCCAGCCAGGCATCCCATCCCGGCGCGGTTTGGGCGCCGCTGGCATCGCCGATGGGCCGCGCGGCCGGCCCGCCGCAACGTCGCACACCAGGCGCAAGGCCAACTGTTCGGCGGCATCGGAGTAGGCAGGCCACGGCAACCGTGTGCCTATCGTGCCCTCATCCAGGACTGTCGGCTTAACGCCGCCCGCTGCGTAGTGAACAAGCCGCACGGTAAGGGCATACGGCGGCCGTTGCCAGGCGGCCCGCAAAGCCTGCTTTCCGTTAAGCGGCTCGCCCCACCCGGTCTCCAACCGCCATACTGTCGCCGGACATGGCGGTCCGCACTCAGGCTCCAGGCGCAGCAAGGCGCGGGTCCGCAGCCTGGGATCATTAAACAGCGCCACTACGCGCTGAGAGTTGTTCAAGCCCCCCAACATCGCCACAACTGGTGGCGCAGGCACCGCCCCCAAGGTGCGCGCCGTAATATGGGCAAGTCCGTCCATTACCGACCGAGCCAGCGGGGCAGAAGAGTTTTTTCGCGATTGAGGACCAACCCGACAGTCTGACCGCCCAGGCGCTCTAGCAAGGAGCGAGCTGCTTCTATTTCCCATTGCCGTGTACGTCCGGCAGCAACCACCAAGACGGACCCATCGCAGTAGCGTGAGACCGCGGCTGACTCCGGCATTCCGGTCGGCGGCGTGTCCAGCACGATGATAGGATAGCTCGTGCGGAGCAGATCAAGCATGGAGCGGAATCTGTCGCCGCCAAACGCAAGCAATGGCCGCTCCCCTGTCGCAAGCCTGGCGCAGACCAAGTTTACGGCGTCCGGCACCGGTCGGATAGCGTCGGAAAGCGGCAGGCCGCGGCGAAGAACTTCCAGCAAAGTAGAAGGATCTTGTGCTTTCGCTCCACGACGTGCCTTCGCTGGACTTGCGTTGCAATCAATATAGAGCACCGGTTGTGGGCTATCATCGGCCGCCACGCGCGCATAGCCAGCAGCAACCATGCTGGCGCCAGTGCCTGCGCTAGGCGAAACGAATTGGATGACCAGCGGCATGGCATTTGAGCGCCTTGCCTCGATGGCGTAATAAAGCTGCACGAACGACGGATGGTGGCGCCCGATTGTGCCGAGTCCCAGGCGGGCTGGCGCAACGGACCGCTCCTCGGCGGCGGCAGGCAGTGACTCGGTATTACCGGCGAGTGACCTTCTCAAGACAGTCACCTCTGGCGTCGACATTCTGCTCAAAGAGGTCCCTCCGGGTCAGAGATACACTGAAGCCGAGATAACAGCGGCACCGAACATATAGTGAGTGTATTCGGCCAGTCCGCCCGCCCGAAATCAAAACGCATTGTCATCGGCGAAAATTCGGGTTGCCGTCAGGCACAAAATCTTGAGGTCCAGCGTCAACGACCAATTCTCGATGTAGTACAGGTCGTGATTGACGCGGTGGACGATCTTTTCGACGTTGTCGAGTGCGCCCCGGTATCCGCAGACCTGCGCCCAGCCGGTAATACCCGGCTTTACACGATGCCGAGAGGCGTAATCTGGGACGGCCTCTTCCAGTGCGACGCCACCGGCGGTGGTCGCAAGCGCGTGAGGCCGCGGACCGACCAAAGACATATCACCAAGAAGAACATTGAACAATTGCGGAAGCTCATCAAGGCTGAACTTCCGCAGCCAGACGCCGACTGGCGTGATCCGGTTGTCGCCCCGCTTTGTCTGCTGCGAGGCGTCGGCATCGGAGAGATGTGTATACATCGAGCGGAACTTCAGAACCTCGATGAGCTGATTATTGTAACCGACCCTGCGCTGCCGGAAGAAAACAGGACCGCTCGAGGTCGCCTTCACCAGTACCGCGATGACCAGCATGGCCGGCGAGATCAGCAGCAGGATCAGACTTGTCAGCAGCAGATCTTCCGCGCGCTTGATAAATGCGCGCCAGCCGTCGATCGGTCGCGCCGACGCCATTAGCAGTGGCAACTCGAAAGCTGCTGCCGGCCGGCCGGCTGGCAGGTCGAGTTCATTCATGCCAGGATAAATGTAGACATCCACGGGGGCCATCGACAGGTGGCGAATAATCTGCCGGACCCGCTCTCCGGCGGACCATGGCACCGCGACCAGAACCGTGTCGACTTCGTTACGTCGGATCATGCGTTCCAGGGCGCGCAGGCCCCCCAGCATCGGCAACCCCAGAAAGCTACGGCGTGCATCATCCGGCGGATCGTCCTCGTGGCGGAAAATGCCCAGAACGTGAAAGCCACCGTTGTGATCGCTGCCGATCCGCTGCAGCAGGTCGTGCATCGAGGTCGGCTCGCCAATGATCACGGCTCGATTCACCGGCGCGCGGGTCACGCGGCTGTGGGCGTAGGCGAAGCGTGAGCCAATTAGAGCGATGCCGCCGGTGAGCAGCAGGGACGGCAGCCACGGCCCTCTCAAGGCGGCTGCGAGGCCGCGCGGGATCATCAGTGACAAGCTGTCCGCTGCCGGAGCGAGGCAGAAGATCAGCAACGCACCCACCGCTACGGCCTGAACCCACGCCAGGGCGATCTTGCGCCAGTTTGGATGGCGCGTGGACACCTCGGATCTGGAGTAAAGCCCGCGTTCCATGAATGACAGGCTCATGGCCGGAGTCAGGCAGATCGTGACCGTCAGAACGGCCGGATCGCGCAGTCCATCCGGACGGTGGAACAGGGCAAGGCACAAGAGAAGCGCAGCGATGGTGACCACGGCATCCAGAACAGCCAGAGCAAGTGTACGCGTCACCAGCCGTGGACGGGCGACCAGCACGTGCCGATCCGGCGCAATGTCTGGCGCCCGCGACACCGATGATGTGATGGCGATGGCCATATCGCGCTCCGCCATGCCTGGCATCAGTCTGTTCCTGCCGTTCTGAAAACCGGAATACGAACGTGGTGACAACGGGCCGCCGAACGCGGACGGGCCTGCGGATGACCGCCGGGCATATGATCCAATGCACACGGCCGATCCTTGCCGGCGGCGGGAACGTAGGCACTGTCAGACAGGGTTCGAAACCAAACTCTC
>Ga0170475_108084794_pt1 | contig 11386 bp, 9 predicted proteins | sample Soicark_Litter_5_FD_111474 | JGI IMG/M metagenome (GOLD analysis project Ga0170475, IMG submission 111474) | Avena fatua rhizosphere microbial communities from Hopland, California, USA. Combined Assembly of 48 SPs | reverse complement strand
TTCCTCACAAAATGCTCTTACAGACCGATTGTATGGCACGCCATTGTCCGAGGTTGAAATTGTACCGAAGGATTTTGTTTTGGGATAGACTTTTATGATCCCATTTCCATCTGTCCCATACCAAAGAATATCTTCGCTTCCCAACGACCATGAAGTAACTTTCATACCCGCCATTTGATGACTTTCTGTTGCAAGGAAAGTAGATGGCTGAAAATTGTTATCAACTATATCATAGCCTTTCGTGGACCAGGCCAGCAGGTAATGATCTTTATAAAAAATAATGGAACTGAGTCCATGCTTCAATTGCATGACCTGTTTCTGACTGAAGGCAGTATTGTCAATTACAAACAATTGATCAGCCGTTGTACTAAAGAAAACCTGGCTGTTAATTATATAAAAATTGGCAATTTGCTCCTTCTGACCATAGGCGTGCAATCGCTTGAATTGATTTGACTTTAGGGAATAGATATCCAGTTCACCATTACCATTCAGTACCCATAAATGATTTTGCTTATCAAATGCAATCTTATTAATTTTTGAAGTATACTCCGGCAACGCACAATTCCGGAAACTGTCAACTTTCGGATCATAAAAGCTGAGACCCGATTTTTGATTATGACAGTAAACCAGTCCTGAAGTATCAACAGCCAGCGCATATTCCTGTTCACTTATTTTGGTTTGCTGATTATGATCATAGAAATAGTTATAAAACTTTCCTGTTTTCTTTTCAAACCGGGATATGCCTTCTATCGTACTGATCCAGATATTACCTGACCTGTCCTCGGTAATGTATTGAATGACGTTGCTTCCGATACTTTTAAAATCATTCTCTTTGCTATAATTAAATACATGAAAGGATATCCCATCATACATATTCAATCCATCCCAGGTAGCGACCCACAACATATTACTGGCGTCTTTAAAAATATAATTGATGGAACTGTTGGAAAGACCATTTCTGTTATCGTAGTGGTCAGTAAAAAAGGGGTCAGAAGGGTCAGCCAAAACGGTCCCTATCTGAAAGGATAGGAAAACCATAAAAAAAAGACGCGCACTCCGGCTCATAAATAACGATATAAAAGAATAATCGGTGATCAAACCCACCCTACTCTCAATGTGCTTATATTATTCATACTGGCAACTCGCAAAACAATGCAGGCAAACCGGAGATTCATTATGAAGATTTAACAACCCGGAGGAGAAGTGAGTAACTGTAAGGTACGGTTTATTATTTGAAGCTTTTGCAAGGCGTAATATGGTAATTCGGCGGGTTTAAACCTTCTTATACCAGAAAATTTTGTATGGCACCCTCGTTCCAGTCAACGCCAGACCCGACAGTATTGCCAGGAAGGGCAAATCCCCTATCGTTCAGTTCCAGTGGTTCTTTTAGTATGGGATTCCACCAGTCGGAATATTCCAGCCAGTGTGCCGTTGGGGTTACACATAATAACTGACTACTGATCTCGGACCATAAATGAGTAGAAATGGGAATTCCTTTGAGGGACGCAAGTGAAGCCGCCTTAATCCATCCTGTAACACCGCCAATTTTCATAATATCCAACATCATAAAATCTGACGCCTCTTTATCGATAGCCTGTTGCATATCTAAAATGCCCCACCAATTTTCACCACATTGAATCGGAGTTTTTATTTCCCGGGCAATCATTGCGTGACCCGAAAAATCATGAGCCAATACCGGTTCTTCGATCCAGGTAAGGCCCTCGCTGTCTAATATATGTGATCGTTGAATAGCTTCTGTTGTTATCAGACTTTGATTATAATCTACCATAATAGAAATGTTATCGCCAACAGCTTTCCTGATCTCGCGAATTACCTGGACATCTTCCCGCACTGTTGGATAGCCGATCTTCGCCTTTACTCCGGTAAGACCTTTCCTGACCCAATTTTCAGCAACAATGGCCGATTCTTTTGGTCCATCATAGCCTATTGCTCCATACGCCTGAATTGGTTTTTCTAATCCTCCGAGCACACTCGTTAATGAAGAATTTTGACATCTTGCAAAACCATCCCATAACGCCATATCTATTGCGGAGATTGCCATACCAACCAGACCCTGTGTTCCCAGAAGTCTGAAACGACCAGATAATTTTTCGAACGTGTTAAAAGGGGCTAATATATCGTCATAAATGAGCTGTCCAAAATCTGCAATGAGCTGAGCGGTTGGTTTAAGGGCTATTTTATTATAGGTAAACGTAATGCTATGTCCTGTTATGCCATTATCGAAAAGAATATCTGTTAACACAAGAGGTGATGTTGTAATTACCCCACTAGCGGTTTTATGAGGATTATTCAGAGGAACCAAAACAGTCCGCACCTTTACGTTTTTAATCCTGGTAGTGTTTGACATGGTTCGCATTAAAGTTTCCATACTGTTAAAATTAAAAAGGCGATGGGCTAACAGCGGTCCATCCCCCATCTATAATAAGGGTTTGCCCCGTAATATGCTTTGCTTTGTCGGATACCAGGAACAGCGCCGCATTAGCAATATCATTCGTATGTGCAGGCCTGCCCATGGGTGTTATTCTTGACCAGGTATCTTCATATTGCGCATCGTTTGTTGTTCGTTCTGTTAAGGTGGCACCAGGAGCAATGGTATTCACATTTATTTTATACGGCGATAGCTCAACTACAAGGTTACGGGCAAGCATTTCAAGTGCGGCTTTACTCATGCCATAAGCCGCCAGGTCTTTATGAGCCTGATGACCGGTAACTGATGACATGAAAAGAAGGGTTCCGCCTGTATCCTGCTTTCTCATCTGGGTGGCTGCAGTTTGTGCCAGGAAGAATGTTCCCCCAATATTTGTATGCAATACCTTGTCCAACGACTCGGCAGGATAATTAAAAAAATCTCCTGATAAAGTAATCCCTGCATTAGCGATCACTATATCCAAGATACCTGATTGTGAAACTGCCAGTTCAACCAATTGTTTGATAAATTGCCTGTCCCCAGAATCACCAGCGCAGGCAATACATTTTCCATTTTCGTGTTGAATTCTTTTAGCGGCATCATTAGCCAGTTGCTCATCTATATCATTCAGTATTACAGTAGCGCCAGCCGCAGCTAACTGCCTGCTTATCTCAAAGCCGATGCCTTGCCCAGCTCCTGTAACAATTGCTGTTTTATTAATAAACTCCATTGTACTTATTCAGGATAATTTATCCTTAGCCTGGTATAAATTTAGCGGATAAAGGCTAGCCATTTGCAAGATTGTGCAACTTGCTGCACAAATATGAATGTAAACTTTCACCGCATCCAGGATTACATATCCTTTTCGCATTGGCTTTACCCAAATCTCATGCGCCGCTTCGCATCGCCGGGCTCTTTCATTTATCTGCTTATGAAAGCAGGCTTTCACCGCATACAAATAAAAAAGGGACTCCATTTGGAGCCCCTGGTAGTATTGGTTGTTATTTCTGTGACCCCGTCAGGATTCAAACCTGAAACCTTTTGATCCGTAGTCAAATGCTCTATTCAATTGAGCTACGGGGCCTCCTATGCTGTTTCTAAAAATTGTAAGCTTACCAAGATTGAGCTTCGGCGGCCAAAGGCCCCAAAACATCTTGTTACCCCTACTATTAGAAACGTTTCATTACCTATCAGCGGCCCTCGGCCGCCGAAGCTTTAGCGAAGGCGGCAAAGGTAATGGAAAACTGTTTTTCGGCAAAATAATAAGAGTTATATCGCTGAAAATCATAGGATTTTTTATGAATGGAATACGCCTGTATGCCTCCTTTTCTTAGCTTTACCACTTCGTCTGATAGCTTATAATAGCGGCCTCCGGTAGCTTATGATAGCAGCCCTCGGCTGCCGAAGCTTTAGCGTAGGTAGCGACAACCATTTCAATCACATGAACATGAATAAATACCTCCTCTTTTTCTGCCTGCTGGCGGGCATCTCCGTACAGGCACAGCTTAAACCTGAAGACGTTAAAACCTTCACCCTTAAAAACGGAATGAAATTCCTTGTAGTGGAAGACAATTCCATTCCCAATGCCAATATGTATCTTTTCTATCGGGTTGGCTCAAGAAATGAACACCAGGGCATAACCGGTCTCTCCCATTTCTTTGAACACATGATGTTCAATGGCGCCAAAAAATATGGCCCCAAAGAATTCGATCGCACAATGGAATTCAATGGCGGCGCCAATAATGCCTATACCACAGAAAATGTAACGGTGTACACCGATTGGTTTCCCACCTCAGCCATGGAAACCATCTTCGACCTGGAAGGTGATCGCATTGCTTCCCTTAGCATCGATCCCAAAATGGTTGAAAGTGAAAGAGGCGTTGTGCTTTCAGAGAGAAGTACAGGACTGGAAAACTCACCCTGGAACCTGCTGACTCAATCGGTACAGGCACAGGCCTTCCAGGAACATCCCTACCACTGGCCAGTGATCGGTTATGAAGATGATATGAAGAACTGGAAACAGACCGACCTGGAACAGTATTTCAAAACTTACTATGCTCCCAATAACTGCGTAGTTGTAATTGCGGGCAGCGTGAAACTGGATGATGTAAAGAAACTAGCAGAGAAATATATCGAACCCATTCCTGAACAACCGGCTCCGCCTGCTGTCAAAATTGTGGAACCAGAACAAACCGGCGAAAGACGCATCATGGTCCGGAAAGATGTAGCTACACCCTATATTAATATCGCCTACCACGTTCCGGAATCCAGGAACGAAGACTATTATGCGCTGAGCCTTCTAAGCGATATCCTCAGCAGTGGAAAAAGTTCGCGCCTGTATAGCTCCCTGGTAGATCAAAAGCAATTGGCGACAAATATTAATACATCTTACGACAATAGCTTCGATCCTACCCTTTTCAACTTCTATGTAGTTTCTAATAAAGATGTAAAGGAAGCTGATATTGAAAATACAATCTATGAAGAGCTGGAAAAGATCAAAAAAGAAGGAGTCAATGACAGGGAATTACAAAAAGTAAAGAATCAGCGACTGATCCAGTTCTATAACCAGGTTGAGACCATCAATGGTAAAGCAGATAACCTCGGTACCTACGAAGTTTTCTTCGGAGATTATAAAAAGATGTTTGATGCTCCCTCACTTTATAATAAGGTAACAGCGGACGACATCAAACGAGTTGCCATCAAATATCTCATTAAGAGTGGACGAACAGTAGGAATTCTGAAAGAAAACACCAATGAGTAATTGCCAAACTAAAAATTCAACTTCTATTAAAATGAAAGGATCTAAATATATTATCGCGGCATTGTTTTGCTTAATCGGAGTAGGCATATTCGCCCAGGATTACAAACTACCGGCTTATCAGAAATTCACGCTGAAAAATGGATTGACTGTTTTCCTGATGGAACAACATGAAGTGCCTAAAATTGATGTATCAGTTATTTTGCCTGCTGGCGCTATTTATGATGGGGAAAAGGCTGGACTGGCATCCCTCACCGCCGTTGCTCTCAAACATGGTACTAAAAATTACCCTAAGCAGAAACTGGATGAAGAGCTGGATTTCATTGGCGCAACCGTCAACAGTTTTGCAGGAAAAGAGTCTGCGAGCTTATTTGCTGATTGTGCTTCAAAAGATAAAGACAAGCTACTTGACATTGTCAGCGAATTACTGACCTCACCCGTTTTTGATACTGCTGAATTCTCCAAAGAAAAGAAAAGGACTCTATTGAGATTGGAGCAGGCAAAGGAAAGTCCCCGCTCTGTAATCGGTTCTTATTTTGACAAGTTCCTGTATGGTGATCACGTATATGGTAATATCATTTCAGGTACAATCTCCTCCGTTAGCAATCTTACGCCTGCTGATGTTCAGCAGTTCTATAAGACCAATTATATTCCAAATGGCGCTGCCATTTCCATTGTTGGTGATTTTAACAGCAAGGACATGAAAGCTACTGTTACCAAACTATTTTCAAATTGGAAACAGGGAAAACAGCAGGGAAGCGAACTGGCATCCAAACCTGTGACCAAGCCAACCGGTAATCGCGTATTGCTAATCAATAAGGATGATGCCAAGGAAACTACATTTTATATAGGAGCTCCAGGCATCAATCGCAATAACCCGGATTTCGTGGCAATTGAAGTTGTGAATACACTCTTTGGTGGCCGATTTACTTCCATGCTGAATGATGCGTTGCGCGTGAATAGCGGACTTACCTATGGCGCCAGCAGTCGCTGGAGTCCACTCAAAAATGCGGGAAGTGTTTATATAACCACCTTTACTGCAGGTAAAACAACTGAGGCAGCTATCGATACAGCTCTTAATGTCATTAACAGACTTCACACAGCAGGTGTGGATGAACAATCCCTGGCTTCTGCCAGGAACTATGTAAAAGGCCAATTCCCTCCCCGCTATGAAACCAGTGGGCAACTGGCCGGATTATTGACGCAGATGTTCTGGTATAAGCTGGACGATTCCTATATCAATAATTTCCAGAAGAATGTTGATGGACTCACCGTTGCAAAAGCCAAAGAGATCATTGCGAAATATTTCCCGAAAGACAATTTGCAATTTATACTGGTAGGGAAATCGGCAGATATTAAAAAGATCGCAGAAAAGTATGGACCAGTAACCGAAGTGCAGATCACCGAGGAGCCGAAAAAGGCATTTTAAATTATTAACATGAAACTCCAGTTCTGGGCAATCGGGAAAAATCATGAACCGTATGTAAAGTCAGGTGTGGAAGATTTCACCAAACGCATCTCTAATTACTATAAGGTGGACTGGAATATTATTCCCGTACCAAAAAATGCCGGCATGATGAGTGAAATGGACCTTAAGAAAAAGGAAGGTGAACTGATCATGGAATGGCTTGAAAAAGAAGATTACCTGGTTGCCCTTGATGAACATGGAAAACAGTTGAGTTCTGAAGGGTTGGCTCTTTTCATTCAAAAGACTGCTAACCGCAGTATTAAGAGAATGGTGTTTGTAATTGGAGGAGCATTTGGACTGGATGAGCTCATTTTAAAAAGAGCAGATTTCACCTGGAGCCTTTCTGAATTAACATTCCCGCATCAGCTTGTAAGGCTTATGCTGGCAGAACAGGTTTACCGTGCCTGCACCATTCTGAAGAATGAGAAATACCATCATAAATAAGTAAGTTTACAGCCTAACACATAAATTTCAGACAAGCCAGCCATGCAAATATCGATCACCCTAATCATCTGCCTTCTCACTACAATAGTTTCGATCGGAGCTTTCAATAACCAGAAAATAATGGATGATCTTATTTTCCACGGTCCATCCATTTCAGTACGCAGACAATGGTACCGTATGTGGACGCATGGATTGATCCATGCAGATGCAGCCCATCTTATCTTCAATATGATTGCTCTGTATTCATTTGGCACCGGTTTGGAAAGGGCATTTAGCAGCGACTGCCTGTTTGGAAACCTGGGTAATGTAATGTTTATAATATTATATTTAACTGCACTCCCTGCAGCCAGCCTGCCTGACCTGATGAAACATAAAGATGATTATCATTATCGGAGCCTCGGAGCTTCTGGTGCAGTATCAGCAATAATTTTTGCAAGCATTGTAATACTGCCTACTGTTGGAGTAGGCGTCATCTTCATTCCGGGGGTTCGTATACCGGGGTATCTTTTTGCAGTGTTGTACCTGGCCATATCGTACTACCTGGATAAAAGAGGGGGCGGCAATATCAACCACGGAGCGCATATGTGGGGTGCTATCTATGGCCTTCTCTTTACTATTGCCTTTGTTACTGCGATGGGTCAACTGAATTTGATCGATAATTTTAAAGAGCAATTACAGGCAAATAATCCGTTTATTCCGGTCGGGTGTTAAGCCGTGGTGTGTGTCTCACACACCACTAATGGTTCGTGTCTCACGAACCATGGCACTAATAACTATTGGGATGGCCTAAGGAATATTTCCAGCACTTCCCTTGTCCTGTCTTTAACCTTAAATCTTTCGTCGATCCGCATTCCAACCACCCAGATGATTTTCTTATTCATTTCAATCACCCACTGTTTCTCTTTCGCTGTTTTGGAAAGTTTTTGATCGATAAGGAATCGTGACAGCTTTTTCTTTTTCTTCATTCCAAGCGGATAGAAATAATCTCCCTGTTTCCATTTGCGGAGCAGTAAAGGAAACTGTATGCCTGATTTATCCAGGCAGGCGAAAGAGGCATCAGCTTTGAGATTGAATTTTCCTATTGGTATAGTCCTGATTTCTAAATTACCATTTGAAAAATGTGCAACAATATCCTTGTCATCTATTACAATTACCCCCGCTTCTGCATCCTGAACTGAACTGATAATAAACCAGTGACGATGTTTGATGATACGATAAGATGAGGTGGGTGATTGAATATATCTTCCTGATTCGCTATCTGCCAGTTTAATCACTTCATCTACCTGCTTCTCCGAAAATCCAGATTTTGATATGATCTCATAAATGATAGCCTTATTATTAAATGCCAGCAATTGTTTAATGGGAATATGGATCTCATTTCCTTTTGTGCGACAGATCCTGTCAATCAGTTTTCCTGTTGCCAGCTTGTATAATTTTTCAATCTCTTTGAAGCGTTCAATATTATCCTGAAGATTTGTTTTTACTTCAGGATAGGCCTTTTCAATCATTGGAATGATCTCATTACGAAAAAGATTTCGGGTGTATTTGGATGATTGATTGGATGAATCCTCTACATAGTTTAACTGATGCTGACTGGCAAATGCCCGGATCTCTTCTTTGGAGAAAACGAGTAGAGGTCTTCGGATATAGTCCGTTGCCTCCGGAATACCTGTCAACCCATGCAAACCGGTTCCCCGAAAGAAATTCATCATTTCTGTTTCCAGATTATCATCTGCATGATGGGCCGTGAGCAGGTAATTTGCTTTATTGTCCTTTTTAATTAATTGCTCAAACCATTGATAACGTAATTCCCGTGCAGCCACCTGAACGGAAACTTTATTAGAGGAAGCATAAAGCGCTGTATCAAATCGCTGAACAAGCAATTCCACATTATATTTATCTCCGAGAGACCTTACAAATTTTTCATCCCTTTCACTCTCCTCTCCTCTTAACTGGAAATTGCAATGAGCAATGAGGAAGGAATAACCTGCCTGCTGGCACAATTCGCAAAGCACAACAGAATCTATTCCACCACTAACAGCAACTAACAATTTATCCTTTTGATGAAAAAGATTCTTAATATCAATAGTATGTTGAAAGGATTGCAGCATGTCTTACATTACCAGCTCTTCATAAGCACCACGGAGTTCCCCAAGGGCATTTTTTTCGCCAGCTTTTTTGGCTTCTTCCATTCCGGCCTCATATATTTTAATAGCACGTTCAATTTCATTATTCCTCTCCAGCAATTTGCCCAGGTGATAATAACTACCCACATATCCAGGATCTGCAGCCAGCACGCTTGCAAACAGTTCCCTTGCAGCTTCATCATTTCCCAGCTTGATATATTCCAGTGCCAGGGCATGTTTCAGAAAGCTATCGTTTGGGCTTTCTGCTAAAAACTGCTTCAGTTTCTCTATACGGTCCATACCGGAAAAAAATTTCTTCTTTATGCCACGAAATCAGCCGCCAACTCTTACCTTTGTGTTAGTTGTTTATGCAACTATCCGCCGCGGCGGATAACTCCTGGCATTAATCTTTTTGTAATGAAGATATTAGTTTGTATCAGTAAAACGCCGGATACAACGGCAAAAATAGCTTTCACCGATAACAACACGAAATTCGATAGCAATGGGGTTCAATGGATCATCAATCCCTATGATGAATGGTATGCCCTTGTACGTGCCATTGAACTGAAGGAAAAGGACGCCGCTACCGTTATTCACCTGGTAACCGTTGGAACTGCAGATGCAGAACCCATTATCCGTAAAGCGTTGGCTTTGGGTGGCGATGAGGCCTTCCGTGTTAATTCCGATAGTCATGACAGTTATTATATCGCCTCTCAAATAGCCAGTGTGGCTAAAAGCGGTGGATATGACCTTGTATTTACAGGAAAAGAAACAATTGATTATAACGGTTCTTCCATCGGTGGCATGGTAGCTGAATTGCTGGATTTGCCCTATGTTTCCCTGGCCACCAAATTTGAATTAAATGGCAATAAGGCCACTATCACCCGCGAAATTGAAGGTGGAGAAGAAACGAATGAAGTGGATCTGCCGTTAGTGGTAAGTGCACAGAAAGGAATGGCGGAACAGCGCATACCCAATATGCGAGGTATCATGGCTGCCAGGACCAAACCGTTGAAAGTAGTTGAGCCCGTTGCTACAGAAGCTTTCACCAGTGTAACCAGTTTTGGATTGCCGCCTGCAAAGGCTGGCGTGAAACTCGTGCCTGCTGATAATCCGGAGGAGCTTGTTCGCTTATTGAATGAAGAAGCCAAAGCAATCTGATCCCTTATAAACTTAATCCCTAAACTTCAATCTTTTTCCGATATGTCTGTTCTGATTTTTATCGATACTGCTGAAGGTCATGTTAAAAAAGCATCGCTGGAAGCAATGAGCTATGGCGCCAAAGTAGCTGAGCAACTGGGCACCACTGCAGAAGGTATTGTATTGGGCAATGTTACTGAAGACCTGGCTGCACTCGGCAAGTATGGTGTTAAGAAAATTCACCAGGTCAAGTCTGATGCATTGAATCATCTGGATGCCCAGGTATATACAAAAGTCATCGCATTGGTTGCAGAACAGATAAGCGCTACAGTAATTGTTTTCTCTAATAATGTTGATGGTAAAGCAATCGCGCCTCGTTTATCCGTGCGATTGAAAGCAGGTCTTGTATCAGGAGCAGTTGCACTACCGGATACTACCAGTGGATTTGTTGTCAGGAAGAATGTATTCTCAGGAAAGGCCTTTGCCAATATTGCGGTGAATACCCCGGTTAAGATCATTGCACTGAACCCAAACGCATACCAGGTAGTAGAGACAGGAGGAACTGCAGAAGTTGTTGCTTCTTCCGTAACAGCAGATGCGCCTAAGGTAAAAGTTACCGGTGTATCTAAGGCAAGTGGTGAAGTACCACTCACAGAAGCGGAGATTGTGGTGAGTGCTGGTCGTGGTATGAAAGGCCCGGAGAACTGGGGCATAATAGAAGAACTCGCAAAGGTTTTACATGCTGCTACAGCCTGTAGCCGCCCTGTAGCAGATGCTCACTGGCGTCCGCATAATGAACACGTTGGACAAACAGGAATCGCAATCGCACCTAATTTATATATAGCTATTGGCATCTCGGGTGCCATACAACACCTGGCAGGTGTTAACCGCAGTAAAGTAATCGTGGTAATCAATAAAGATCCTGAAGCGCCTTTCTTCAAAGCAGCCGATTACGGAATAGTAGGAGATGCATTTGAAGTAGTACCTAAATTAACTGCTGCCATAAAGAAATTAAAAGGACT
>Ga0170475_113525665_pt1 | contig 11387 bp, 6 predicted proteins | sample Soicark_Litter_5_FD_111474 | JGI IMG/M metagenome (GOLD analysis project Ga0170475, IMG submission 111474) | Avena fatua rhizosphere microbial communities from Hopland, California, USA. Combined Assembly of 48 SPs | reverse complement strand
GGGCGAGCTCCACGACGTACAGGGCACTCGGCCTTATCTGGGTCAACGGCGCCTGCGAGTCTTCATCAACGGCATGTTCAGGACATTTCGCGAAATGCGAGGCACGTGCTCGACGCCGCACATCGAGGACAATCGGGCCAGCGTCGCTTGGCATTTCGACGCCATCTCGTATCACGGAGTACCAAGCACGTTGGACGGCCGCGAGGATTTCGTACTGGATAACGCGGGTCGCATCCTCAAGGCGGTGGCCCACTGGCAACCCTCCGCGGTCGCGCAACAATGGAAAGCAGACGCGCTCGAGCAGCGCGTTGGCGATCGCCCAGCAATCCGCCAGCATTCTTACATAGCAAGCCTCGCGCCCGAAGCTTCGGCATCGCTCATCGAACGCGAACGCGAACGCGAACGCGGATGAGCAGGCCTCGCGACATTGGTTAATACGTCACCGCACCACTCGACAGGCTCAACTCATCCTGATGAGCGGCGCTCGTTGTTGGGTGGGCGCTCGTTGTTGGGTGGGCGCTCGCGATCCAGCGTCGCAGCTCGCGGCCTGCAGACTCGCTGCGTGGTGCGATTCATACTGCGTCATAGCAAACACCCTGCGCCGCTAATGCGTCGTCACGATCGAAGTCACCACTCTCGAGGGGCAACGCCCACCGTTGTGTCGATCGGTCCTGAAACAGCGGCCCGAGAGCGTTCCGGATGCAGGGCCGCCACTGGCGGGTTCCGCCGCAGAACACACCTGTCAACTGACTTTAGACTATTCGATAAATGACCATTGGGTGGCAGGCGAGACGAGTCTACTTTCACCTTGAATGAGCATGAACCGTTCCCGTCTGGGTCGGGTACCTTGTACCCTCTAGACTGCGCTCAGTCGCGCGTCGTGTCATGGCGCCGTCGCTACTTGCCCGAGAAAATGCTCTTCCCGCCAGACAACGATGGCGTCTTTGCGGCCGGGCTTCTCGGCGGACGCGTGATTCGGCAAATGCAAATTCGTAGCAACGGGTCTATACCTGTAGGTGCTGCAAAGGGCCTGTTTGCCGACAACGATACTTTTCTACCGGCTTCGGCATCCGCTGATGGGCTGAAGCGATGAACAAGGTGTTGGCAAGTCTTTGTCGCGGGTTGTGCATCGCGCCGTTGCTGCTCGGCGGCTGTTCGTACAGCCTCGGCGGGAGCGGCAACTACCTGGCCCCTTCCCAGGTGGGAAGTGTTGGTCTGAGCTCGCGCGCGATGGTCGATGTTTCGTTGCTCGATATCGAAGCGAACGTAGCGGCAGGCATCGAAACCCAACAGCTGACCCGGATCGGTGATGGCGGTGATTCGTTCGGTCAGTGGCGAACGAACGTGCTGCTCGGGCTTAGCCACATGCCTCGCCCGCACGAGTTCATGCTGGGGTACGAAGCCTTTTTGAGCCCCGGCCTCAGCCGCTACTATTCCAAGTCCGGCATCGAGCTCTCCCCGTCGCTCGGAGGGGTGATCGGCATACCAATCCGCCTGGGAAAGGGCCAGCGGACGTGGCGCTCGGACGATTTGATCGCGATCGATGCGTACCTGGTTCCGTCGTTTGGCGCCGCTTGGGTCGGCTTCGACAGTCTCGATGCCTCCGCTGGGCTCGCATTGCGATTTCACCTGTGGAGCGCGATGACGCCATGAGACTGCGCAATCTTTTGTCACTGCTCGTCGGGTGCATCTTGGGCTCGGCTTGTGCTCGACACCTGCCGGCGGTCGCATCCCTACCGCCCACGAACGCGCCCCATGTCGCGGCCTCGCTCGAGGTTGGCACCGCCCGCGCGGACGTCACGATGCCTCCGGGCGCGAGCACCTTCGGCCATGGCCCCGATGCGCGGATCGCCGAAGGGTTTTGGACCCGAACGTATTGCCGGGTCTTCTACTTCGAGACGCCCGAGCGAAAGCTGGCGCTGGTGCCCTGTGAGCTGCCGGCGATGGGTGCACTTCTGCAGCGTCGGGTGGCCGAAAAGGTGAGCAAGCTCCTCCATCCTTCTCAGCTCATGATCTCGGCGGTTCACACGCACGCTGGGGTCGGTCACTATTTCGGCGCCAGCCAGTACACGGGCATCTTCAGCAGCCGATTACCGGGATACGACGGCGCCTTGATGGAAGCCATCGCGACGCGCGTGGCGGACGCGATCGAGTAAGCGGTCACGCGTAAGCGCCCCGCCAAGCTCAGCTGGGGCTTTCGGGATGACTTCTGGTGCTTCACGCGCAATCGCTCGCTCGCCGCATACCGGCTGAACGGCTCGAAGGCCTACGCTCCGCCTGTTCCCGCGAGCGCCGACTGTACCAAGGACCACCCGGAGCGCGCGGCTATCGACCCCAACTTGAACGTGCTCCGCATCGACTCTCTCGATCCTCAGCTGGGACCGATCGGTTCGATCAGCTTCTTCGCCATGCACCCGACGGTTGTTCACAACACGAACCAGCTGTTCGGCGCTGACACGGCGGGGGTGATCAGCCGCTACGTCGAGCGAGAGTTGCGCCGGGCTTGGTGCCCAACTGACGCTCCCTGCAGCGAGGTCCGAGTCGACCCGTTGCACGGAGTGATCAACACGAACGAAGGCGATATCTCTCCGATCTGGTCCGCGGGCGATATCGACGAGGCGATCGCGGTCGGCACCGAGATCGCGCAATTCGTCTGGAGCGCTCATCCGGACGCGGACAAGGGCAAGGCTTCGGTCGTCTTGGATACGCGCTACGTCGAAGAAAACGTTCGCGGAGCGAAAATCTTCGAGCAAGGTGCCTCGTTCCAGACCTGTGACTATCCGGAAATCGGCATGGGCGCCGCTCGGGGGGCAAACGATCATCCGACTTCGGTTGCGTTCATCCCTTGGTTCTCGAGCGATCCCCCGACTGACTTACACCGTACGGATTGCCAAGCACCGAAGGTGCCCATGCTGGGCCCCTTGAGCAAGTCCACGAAGCCCCCCGGAGCGTTTCCGTCGGACCTGCCGTTGGCCGTCGCGCAAATCGACGATGTGCTCATCTCGTTCGCGCCCGCGGAGCTCACCGTGACCGCCGGCTCTCGATTGAACCAGCGGGTGCTCGCGAGAACGGCGGGGTTCGCGGGTGCGCCGACGCGCGCCCTCGTTGCGGGTCTGTCGAACGAATACATCCAGTACATCACGACCGAAGAGGAGTACCCGAACCAGGATTACGAAGGCGCCTCCACCTTGTACGGACCGAACTCCTCTCGGTACTTCACCAATCGCTTCGGACTCCTTGCCGCTTCCATGTTCGACCCTAAAGCGGCCGACGAGCTCCGTAAGCTGAACCTCCAATTCGGTGTCGCCAAGGAGATTACCGTCAACTACGGACCCTCCGTGCATGCGCTGGCTAGACCGACGGGAGATCGAGTCGAGCGGAAACACATCGCAACCTGCACCATGCCAGCACCTCGGTTGCCGCCGCGCTTCTGCACCTATTGGCTCGATGATGGTCCGGGGGATGTCGAGCTCCACGATCAACCCTGGATCTCGCTGGTTCGCGACGACGGCGCGCGCCTGCCGTTGCGGATTTGCGCGGCCGCGACCGCTCAGCCGAAGCGGTGCGACTCTTGGGGCTTCGTGGACGATCGAGGTGATGAATTTCGGACACGCATTCACGACAAGGTGAACGGCGCGTGGGCCTGGTCGACTTTGTTTTCCCCGTCGCTTCAAACCTGGCAAGAGCTTGCCGGCACGCGCGCGCGAATCCACGTCGGCAAGCGCCAGCCCACCGTAGAATCACCAGCTTTCTCCGGCGATTCCCTGCCGCCGCAGTGCACGCCCGCGCAAGCCCGGCTGTGCACGGCAGGTGCGCGCACCGAGGAGTGGCAAGACCTCATCCCGAGCTCCGATTGAGTCTTGTTTAGCCGACGCCGCGTGAGGTGTCGGAAATCACCGCTGCGCATCCGTGTGAATGTGGACACGCGGCGTTGACGAACGTCCGACTGCGGGGCTAGCGTCTCATTGAATATCATTTGTGTGAACTTTCACCGGGGCCGCTGAACAACGCGCAACTAGGCGTTGGCCCTTCGGCACCTTCACGAGGAACTACCATGTCAGCGCCCATCCCGATGGCTCCCGACGTCTACTATCACCCTTCGACCGAAGCGGAGGTCGCGGCGCTCGTCAAATGGGCGAACGAAACGGAGCGTCAACTCCGAGTTCGCGGCACGTTGCATACGTTCCCGCATCGGGCCGTCTTTACCGACCGAGATCCGGGTAAGTCGAAGCGCGATGTAAATCTGATGCTCGACCGCTACCGCGCGGTCCGGTGGATCGACGAGGCGAACGGCGTCGTCGAAGTCGAATCTGGCTGCAATCTCTCGATCAACCCGTATGACCCGACGCACACTTCTACCGTTGAGAACGGGCTGCTTTTTCAACTGCAGAAGAAGGGTTGGGCTCTTTCTGATTTGGGCGGCATCAGTCATCAGACCGTCTCGGGCTTCCTTTCTACGGGCTCTTCGGGTGGCTCACTCACCTACGCCATCGATGAGAACGTCGTCGCGTTTCGCTTCGTCGACGGCACCGGGCGGGTGCGCCAAGTATCGCGCGACGTAGAGCCCAACCTGTTCTTTTCGGTGGGCGTGTCGATGGGTCTGCTCGGGGTGATATCCACGGTGACCCTGAAGTGCATTCCTACTTTCAATATCGAAGGTTCTGAATCGACCACGAGCGAAGCCGATTGCGAGATTGACCTCTTCGGAGCTGGCACGAGTGCGCGACCGAGCCTCGAGAAATTCCTGAAAGACACCGAGTACACGCGCTTGATGTGGTGGCCACAGGCGAACCTGAAGCGGATCGTGGTTTGGAAAGCGCGCCGCATTGCACCGACTCCCGGTTTCACGCCGAAGCCGTACGAAGAGATCGGCCCGAACCCGGAGGTGTCCGAGGTGCTCGCGGGGCTCCTGCTCAGCATCCTTGGCAACTTGGATGATTTGCGGCGCTTGCCGAGCAAGATCGAGCCGATCTTCTCCCAGCTCGACAGCTCCTTGCTCGTGGCGCTAGACGGCATGAAGTTTAGCCCGGCTGTCGCGGACGCACTGTCCACCATCATTTCGGGCTTGCTCGAGCTCGGAGTCGATGGCTTCCTCGAGATACCAGGCATCGATCTGCTGGGTCACCTGCTCAAAAGTCACCTCGCCGAGATCCTTCCCATCATCTACAAACTGTTCGTACCGCTCGACGCCGAGAAGAGCCCCCCGGGTCCCCAAGAGTTTCACGACTACGGGTGGACGGGCCTGCCGATGGATAACGGCATCGACGACGTGCTGATGCCCACGTACTTCACCGAGATCTGGATCCCCGTCTCCAAGACTCAACAGGTGATGACCAACTTGCGAGATTTCTTCGAAAAAGGAGGGCTTGCCGCCACCGGCACCTACTCCTTCGAGATCTACGGCACCAAAGCCAGCCCCTTTTGGATGAGCCCATCATCGGACGGCGAAGCCGTAGTGCGCATCGATGTGTTTTGGTTTGGTTACAACGCGGGCGATCCCGCGGAGCTTCTCTATCCGCAATTTTGGGAGCTGCTGAAGCCATTCGGATTCAAGCTGCATTGGGGAAAGTTTTTGCCGAACGATCCACTTCCCGAAAAGAAGTGGGCAAAGTACCTGTCCCAGCAATACAAGCATTGGTCGGATTTTCTGGACGTTCGAAGCAAGCTCGACCCGAAGAACATCTTCCTTACGGGCTATTGGCGCGAACACCTTGGTCTGGAAGATGCGCTGCCGAAGCGTGCGGAGCCCGCACCGTTACCCAAGCCCGATCCTTTCGCCAGCGAAGCGTGGGCGTCCGCGGAACGCGCGATCACGCTCTATTCTTGGCTGATCATTGCGTCCGCGGCTTACGGAATTTTGGCTGCCCACGTGCCATTTTTGATTGGGCACCCCTGGACCACGTGCGACCCGTACTTCAACCCGCTGGGCTGTGTCTTGACCTTCCACTTCTGGGAAGTGCCAATCGTTCTTTATCTGATCGGCTTCGCCTGGTACGGCTTGAAGGGGCTGCGCTCGCACGCGGCTCGCTACAGCTCCCTATTCGGCCTGACGTTCACTGCGCTCGCGGTCTTTGCGCTGTTCGAGGTCACCCTCATCCTCGATAGTTTCAAGCGGGACGCGCCCTGTTGGGAGACGGCGGCGCTGTTTTCGATCGCGACGATCTTGCTGGCCGGCATCGGGATTGGCGTCTACGTGCGCCTCAAGCTGACGAGTGCGCTGACACCGCCCGCGGGACTCGCGTCCGCCCGATGAGCACGACAGCGGACGCCGCCTTGGTAACGGGCGCCACCGGTCTCGTTGGCTACGGAATCGTCAAGGAGCTTCTTCGACGAGGGCAGCCCGTGCGAGCATTGGTTCGCGACGCGGAACGCGCACGAAGCGTGCTCCCGGGCGGCGTGGAGCTCGCCATCGGCGATATTACCGATCCCGCCTCGTTGGGCGCAGCCGTTCGGGGTATGGGGCTCGTCTTTCATGCCGCGGGCATGCCCGAACAGTGGCAACGCGACGAGACGGTCTTCGACCGAGTCAATCGAATGGGCACGGCGCACGTTCTCGCGGCGAGCCTCGCGGCTGGGGTTCGTCGCGTGGTGTACACGTCCACGATGGACGTATTCGCTGCGCCGCGTGGCGGGACCTTGGTCGAGACCAACGTCGACCAGAAGACCAAACCCACGGCGTACGAACGCTCGAAACAAGCCGCAGAGCGCGAGGCGCAAGCCTTCGAGCAACGCGGCTTGGACATCGTTTACCTGAATCCGGGAGCGATCTATGGCCCGAGCCCGAGCCCGACCACGGCTGCGTTGAACGGCTTTCTGTTTCGGCTCGTGCGCGGTCAAGTTCCGCTCGTGCCTCCTGGCGGAATGCCGCTCGCTTTCATCGATGGCGTCGCGCAAGCGCATCTGGCCGCGGCCGACGTCGGACGCAACGGCGAGCGCTATCTGCTCGCGGACGAGCGCCTTTCGATGCACCAAATCGCCGAGCTCGCGCTCGCCGGCACGGGTCGTGCGACCCCGAAAACCGCCCCTGCGTGGCTCTTGCAAATCTTGGCCGGCATTTCCGCGCCGCTGGCGCGACTCTTCGGCTTCAAGCCCCTGATCTCTGCCGGGGAACTTTCGGTCCTGCTTTGGAACGTCGACGTGGACTCCCGCAAAGCTCGACGCGAGCTCGGCTATCGCCCTACGCCGCCCAAAGAGGGCATTCAACAGACAATCGAAGCCCTGACTGCTTGGCCATAGGGGCCTTCGGGATGGCGAAAGAAATGCCTATATCGTCGCTGGTCCTGCCGCGTTCGTATTGCGGCCATTGTTCACTCGCCATTCTTGGCGCGTGCGAGAGGTGTTCGAAGAAATGAGCGTCATTCGATCGGTCACAGCACGGTCGGCGGTGGGGCGAACGGTAGCCGCCGCGTGTGCGGGAGCGTGTTTGCTTTGGAACGGCGTGGCGCGCGCTTGGTATTTCCCCGAGCACGCGGAGTTCACACGACTCGCGCTGCGAGACTACGCGCCACGCTTCGTGAGCGAGAGGATCGAAGCGGTGACCGCCGAGGCTTTCATCGATGGCGACGGGATCTGCCCTGAAGCGATCACGGCGCTTCGAGTCGACCCCCCACAGAAGGATTGCGTCCCTTATGGGGCTCTCGCGGCGCTGGCGGCGGACCACGCAAACACCGCTCTGGACCTGCAGCAGGCGCTGAGCCACAAGATGTATCGTTTTCCTCCTTGGCCAAATCGAACGCTGGGCGCGCTCGTCACCGATGCCGCGCGCAGCACTTGGGTCGACTTCCTCGCTGATGGTCACCCGGAGGATTTACGCGTTTGGTACAAGGACATCACCACCCTCGAGGGGAGCTCGGACGCAGGGGCGCATTCCACGATTGCCCGCGATTACGTGCGCACGCTCGATACCAAGCTGCAAGTCATCGATCGGGGGTACTCGACTCGGGCGGCGGGCGCCAAGACGCATTTTCACGACGCGACGCTATCCACCGCTGCGATTTTGATGCAGGCGTCGGTCGGGGATTTCGACAATGCGCTCGCTCAGCTGGTGGCTCATCACGCGCGCTCGCTACAGTTGGCGGTCAAGAGTACCCACACCGTGGATGCCAGAGTACGCCGCTCACTCCGGGTGGAAGCGCTTCTGGAGCACGCTTTCGCGCTCCACTTCGTGGAGGACGGCTTCGCCGCCGGGCACATCGCCACCGACCCCGCCGTGCAAGACCCCGTACGCCGGGCCCAGCGCCACGATTTCTTCAATCGGCAGGGTTTGGCCGTCGGCCGCGCCACGACGGAGTATCGCTGTCAGCATCAAGAGCCGCCGGATCCCGCGCGTTCGAGCGGATCTTCACCGTGTTGGATCGCACACGGTGACGGCTTCGCGGGCGCGAGCGATCGCATTCACGTCGAGGAAGCCATCGCGATTCTCCAAACGAGCTTCGCGCTGGCGCTGATGAGCCAAGACGAGGTAAAGGCGATGGTCCAGCATCAAGCGGCCGATCCGGCATGCGGCAATTGGGCCGCAAACCGTCACGCCGACGCGCCGGATGACTGCGAGTTGGCTTGGGGAGCTATCTTGCTGAACCCCTTCCCGCAGTGGGTTCACGGCCCTATCCAAACCACGACGTGCGATGCCGAGGACAATGGCTGCTGGGCGCAGGAAGTCGTGCTCTCTTTCCGCACCGCACTCGAAGGCATCGCGGCGCAGACGCCTTTGAACCCCGCCAGCGCGGGCATCTCCGCGGCCCAGCGCGGGCGCCTGAGCACGGAAATCATCGGCGAACCCCTCGGGTCGCTGTCCGCAGGAGCCAAGCCGACGGGGTTGGACGTGGTTTGGCTCCCGGTGCTCACCAACTGGCCGGCGGCTCAAACAGACGTTACCACGCTCAGCGGTGCGGACGACTTCGGCTATGGGTTCAAGGTTCAGGTGCTGGCGAGCGCGGCCGCGAGCTATTCTTCCCCCGTTCAAAATAGTGCCCGCCTGACGACCTGGGGCGGCGTTGGTCTCGGCTTTGCCTTCAGGACCCAAGGCATTTTCCCGCATCGTTATGCGCGTGATTTGATCGAAGTGAACGGCGGCGTCGCACAAGGTCTGTTGATGGCCGGGCAAGGGGATGGCCCCGCCGAGCGCTTCCCCTCGGTAGCGATTGTGGAAGTGCGCAGCCCGATTAGCACCTTGCTCTTGTATGGCATCGGCTTGGGTTGGCGCACGGGCGATCCGATCAACTTCGTCGGCACGGATACTGCGGTTGGGATATTCGGGGGGCGGCTGTACTACTCGCTCGCGAACGAGCGTCTGAAGCTGACCGGTTGGGACGTCGAGGTGGTTGACATCATGTTCGGCAAGCAGGACGAACCACGCACCGCCTCGCGCTCGGGTCTCATCGATCCCGAAGGCCGAATTCGCATTGGCTTTCGCTCCGCCGACCCGCAGGTCGCGCTCGGCGAGCCCTTCAACAAGGAATTCACGATCACTTTCGAAGCGAATTCCGGGTTGTTCACGCCTCTCTGACTTCTCGTGCGTCTGCCTCGGCGCGTACCAGGGGTGGAACAGGGCGGAACGAGGTGGAACTCTGTTCCACCCAAGAAATGCCGAGAATTTCGCGCATTTTGCCTACGGCCGGGTGGAACGAAGAAGCTCGCCTTGCCCAACAATCAGCGAGAAAATCGAGCGCCGTAGTTCGGCACGAAGGTTGCTGTGTCCTGGTTCCGTCCGCGCGAGGGTGCGGACTCACAACCGAGGACTCCAGATGCTGACTCATGCTGACCGATCGAGTTTGAGCCCGTGGCAGGCCGCCGTTGGTTTCAAAGGGGTTGGGCGAAAAGAGGCGATCGCCGCTGACCGTGCCAGTGAGCACGCTGAATCGCTCAGCGAGGTCTGGCGCGGGCTGACGTGCGGAAAGACGAAGGTCGTCGACCACTTCTTGAGTGATGACCGCTGCTACGTGGTTCTCGCTTCCGCGCAGGTCTTGGGTGCTCGCGAGCAACTTTGCCCGCGCAAGATCGAGATGCTGGAGAGCATCTTTCTCGAAGGGAACCCCAAGAGTGTTGCCGCAGATTGGGAACTGACGCTATCGAGCGTGGCCACGCTGACCAAGCAAGGTCTGGCATCGATGGGCATTCTGTGCACTCCGTGGCGGGTGCCCCCGCAGTTCGTGATGGCCGCATTCGCGGCCAAGGGGGTGGCGCAGGGCGAGCAAGCACGGCTCAGCCAGCTCGAGGTCGCGGGTCTGCCCTTCTGGGTGAACAGCGTGCGGCGGCCCGATGCGGAGCTTTCCGCGCTGCTTTCGCCGGCAGAGTACACCGTCACGCGGCTCTTCGTGGAAGGCAAAACGCATTCCGAGATCGCCCGCTTGCGGCGCACTTCGACACGCACGGTCGCCAATCAGCTGGCCGCGGTGTTTCACCGGTTGGGTGTTTCGGGGCGCCTGCGGCTGCTCGGCAAGCTCACGATGCATGCGGCGGCGCTCTCACACCCGCACTAACTCAAAACTGGATCATCGTTCGAGCGGCGAGCTCGTAGAACACGTGAGCGTTGGGATCAGGGGCATCGGCCCCCGCCAGGTTCCCCGGGACCAACGCCAGGTTGCTGCTCGTACTACTGCCCGGCGCATAGTACGCACTGAAGTCCAGGCTGAGTTTGAAGCGCCGTGTCTGCCAGTAGTTTATCGCTCCGGAAAATTGGCTGACCTGAATGCGAGTACCCTGATTGGGGGTGGCCTCTGTCCCCGAGCGGCTCGCGGAGTCGTACCAGGCGTGGACTCCCGCAACCATTGCCGCAATTTCGATCCCATAGCGGTCCGGTGTCTGCGCCGTGGTGGCAACTTCCAGGTGTTCGCTCTTGGGGTAATTGCCGAACGCGGGCAGCTCGCCGTCGATGGCCCCGATGTGCTGCAGGGGCCAGAACGACAGTTCGGCGTACCAGCCAAAGCCGTGCAGTTTGCCTGCGCGTTGAGCGAAGAAGGTGCCATCGATAGAGCCGCCTTCTCGCGTGTAGCGCGAAACGTAGGCGAACTCCGAGCGCAGGACGAATGCCGATATCGGCCAACGCAGGTTGATGCCTGAACCCCAAGTCGTGCCAGCGTTCACGGCGTGCAAATTCGTTCCGTCGCTCGACGTGCGCGTTGGGCGCCAGAGGGCGTAACCTTGGGCGCTCGCGATGGCTCCGACGTCGCTCGTGTTGTCGCGCGGGTTGCGTGTTCCGCCTCGCCCGCTGAGCCCGACTTCGAAGTCCTTGCCGGCACCCTGGTGAAACGGCCGCAATGTGAAGCGTCCGATGACATCGAACGTGCGCTCGAAGTCACCAGGGCTCAGAACTTCTGCGCCGAAGACACCGACATCCCAGCGAAATGTGCGCTGATTGGTGATGATGTTCATCGACGCCCCAAGGACGG
>Ga0170475_126216973_pt1 | contig 11389 bp, 8 predicted proteins | sample Soicark_Litter_5_FD_111474 | JGI IMG/M metagenome (GOLD analysis project Ga0170475, IMG submission 111474) | Avena fatua rhizosphere microbial communities from Hopland, California, USA. Combined Assembly of 48 SPs | reverse complement strand
TGGCAGAGAACGTAGCGGGCGATTTCGAACTCGGTAAAACCGGCTTCTTCTTAGCTTGGTGGCGTCACTTTTTCGGCAGTCCGTCACGAAAGGCAATGGATTCGAGTTCTACACGAACAGCGTCCGCGATTGGAATCACCGGCCGCGCCTCGAATACAAACGCAGGCAGCATCGAGCAGAACTTGTGTACGGCCGCCGGCTCATCGCAATCCAGCAGCATATATCCACCCCAATCGCCGACGCGGATGACGAACATCTCAATCTTGAAATTGGCGGGAGCCTTCCATTGGGTGAAAACTTCCAGGATGCGTTTTTGCGCGTTCTCGTATTCGAGCGGTGAGCCTTGCGGACGTTCCGTCCAGGTGAGCATGTATTTCATCGGTCTCTCAGTGTCACGACTTCGCCTCCGCCCGACCATACAATTCCATGGGCGTCTTCTCGAAGTACTTGAATAGCGCCGGACACAACCACCCCTCGATTCCAAACTGCGGGCAGAAATACCAATTGCCCCCGGCCTCCTCACGTCGCCATTCCAATTTGACAGTGTGTCCTGGAAACGGAATGGCAGAAAATACCAGGCGGAAGCCCCGCTCCGCATTCGGAATTGCCGCGACCAACCGGTCAATCATGGTGTCGATTCCCGCTACAAACGGCTCTCGCACCAGACCCACCGCCGGGTCGTCGAAAACCCACATGCCTTCAAACTTGTAAGGCACGATAACTCCTATCGCATTCATACGAACACCATGACCGGGGTTGTTGGCGTCATTAGTTTGCTCTGACCTTCAGCAACGCGATAATTCCTTCAGTGATATCTGTTACCTCTCCTGCTGTTTGATAGAGCACAGGAGAACGCGACGAACGCTCATCGCTTGAATCTACGACCAAATCAAAGCGGTCTTTCGCATAGCCAGCGATAAGACGCTCGATGGAATATTGCTCCCGAAACTCGGCCTCCTGACGCTCTCGGCGGTCCACAATCGACGCAATCGGAGCCTTTGCCTCAGCGACCCTTTTTGAGAGCGCCTCATACTCTTTATTGGCGGGTGTAGGCTCGGGCTGGCCGGAGCCCGGTGGCAGCCGCAGCGACCGCATTGGGAGGGGGACCCCCATCCGCAGCAATTCCATTCTGAGGGCCTCATACTCTAAAATCTTCGCTTCTGTCTCCGCCGGTAAGGCTTCAGACTTTTTGATCTGCTCCATCTTATCGCGACTGTATTTATAGATAAATGTCGTGATCTCACTTTTATTCGCGGTCGCCCAACGGACCGGGGCGACTCCTTTGTTCAACTCGCTCCTAATAGCATCGAGCTTGTTCGTCACCTCGCGGTGGTTTGCTTCCTGGCGACCGCACCCAGCCGCGAGCAAGCATGTTGCGAATAGTAGGTACGTTCTCATATTTGTTGCCATCAAGTGATTACAGGTCTGTAGATCATGCCCTTTGGAATGATCTCCAAACGGATCCCTGCCTCTGGTGATGAAACCGTTGGATTTATCGGTACCATCTTTATTGCGCACTAATTCGGCTGTAAAGCCTTTTACCGCCCAGTCGACGGCGGGACAAGCGCGTTTAGCAACTCATCCAGATTCATGACCGCTATGCTTGTTGCCAAATCGCTTGCCGCGTAAGGGAGCACCAGCATGCCCTGATGCACCATTCCTCCGCACGAATACACGACGTTGGGAACATAGCCGAACCGTTCGCTCCCGGTTGGAACCAGCAAGGGCTCGCTGGTTTGACCGATCACCTTGCACGGATCCTCCAGGTCGAGCAGCGCCGCGCCGATGCAATACCGGCGCATCGGGCCCACGCCATGAGTTAACAACAGCCATCCCGCCTTGGTTTCAATTGGTGCACCGCAGTTCCCGATCTGGATCACTTCCCATGGATATTTCGGAGCCAGCAGCAACCGGGCCTCGTTCCAAACGCGCACGTGGTCCGACTCCATGTAGTACAGGTTTTCGTTGTCCAATCGCGCGACCATCGCATATCGGCCGTGAATCTTTCGCGGAAAGAGCGCCATGCCCTTGTTCTTCGCACAACGTCCGGTGAGCATATGAATGTCGACGTGTTGTCCGGCCGAGTAATCCAGCAGGTGCGGGAAGATTTGAGACCCGTCGTACGCCGTGTAGGTGCCGTAGTAATGAAGCGACCCGTTATCGTCCGTGAACCGGACCAGTCGCAGATCCTCGATGCCGCGCCGTTCATTGTCGGAATACGGAAAGATAACCGCTTCGGAGATGTCTGCGCCACTGGGGAGAGCGAGCCGGTAATTGGCCTGGCTCAACGCCCGCAACGCGTCCTTTGATTCTTCCGCCGCGCTGGACACGGCGGCCCGGCTGCGGATTTTATCGATTGCTTCCGAGAGTTGAGCGCGGGTGAACCGCTCGCCCAGCAGCGCGAGCGTAGCCTGCGTATGTTCGGTCCACGCATGGAGCGATTGTAATTCCCGAATGAAGTCCGCCTTTGCGAAATCGGCCGGAACGCTCGCCCGGAGCGGGCGGCTGTGCTTGCTTGGCGGCTCGACCGTCACGTTGCCCTTGGCGTCAACCAGGCCTCGCCTGAAAACAATCGAAGAGAGATGCCCCTCCCCCGTTGCACGCAAACTCATCACGAAGCGAACCGAACCGGGCGGGACGTTTGCCTGGTCGATGGCTGGAACCATTGAAGGATTGAACAAGGCCGCGCACTCGATCGCATACTCCATCGTGAAGCTGGCGCCGATAAATCTGCGCCGTGCGTCACTGATTACGCGTTCGCTCGGAATGTAATGTTTGACCGCCTCGTAATGCTCGAGAAACACCTCATCGATGGCTGGGTGTATCGGCCGGAAATCGCGCTCAAGGCTGGCAGCTAGTGCCGCGACTTCTGCCTCGGGAACCGCGAGCAGGCGGCTAACCACATCTCGAAACCGCTTCTCATCTCCCGGGCCAAAGAAACGCGTGATCACCCGGCTCGAATCCGGGAGCAATTGAATCGGCAACCGTCTTACATGTACACTCATAAAAATCCCGGTTCCCCGCAGCGCCTCCGCGTCAGACACCGTGGTTACGACCATGCTTCCGACGTGAAACAAAACCAAAACCCGCCAGCGTCCAAAAAACCACAGCGCCACAAACCGGCCACCAGAAATATCTATTGTCGAAATCTCCCACGGCATATGGAGCCACCGCTGCGAGGCTCACTGCGACATACTGCACCCATACAGTGTATGCGACACACAGGCATCCGAGAATTACCGCGATGATGGCGAGGCTTTTCGATTTCATAATGGTCATGGGCGCGTTGCTGCTTAGACGCACAGCATCAGCGACCCGGCACTGCCGGCGCGATAAAAATGTTTTGGTGATTTTCGGTGATGTTCACCTTTTACAATTACACCTGTAGTCTCGTGTCGCATTCTCATCATGTTAGCAAATATTCATTGACTAACCAGCCGCCCGTGTCACTGTAAGGCTCAACCCGAAGAAAAGGTTTTATCAGCGACCGTTTTATGCATGCATCGGCTCGGAAACCGCTCCTCAAGCTCGTTCTACTTCTTTGCAGCGCCTGTGCGCTCCTACCGGCTTTCGGCGTAACCCGCGACGGCGGCGTTGACCCTGCCAACCTGGGCAAGGGCGAATGGCTTTACTACATGAGCAGCGCCACCAATCAACTTGGCGGTTATGTGCCGGCGGTCACGAATGAAGACAGCCTGATGTCCTACCTCAAAAGCCAGGGCACGCGTTATGTGATTGTGAAGGCCGCCACCAGCGACCAGTTGTTCTTTGGCAGCTACGGCAGCCCCCAGTTCACCAGCAACCTCGTCAACGTTGCCCACAACCATGGCCTGCTAATTTTCGGATACAACCGCTCCTACGGCATCAACATACCGGGCGAGATAGCAGTTTCTGATTACGTGTTCACACAGGGCGCCGACGGCTTCATCTGGGACGCCGAGGCCGAATGGGAGAGCAACCAGAGCTGGATTGGGAACAACGGAGCGGCACTGGCCTGGCAGCTTTGCTCCACTGTTCGCGCGAACTGGCCGAATAAATTCCTGGCCCACTCCCCCTTCGCCATCGTGAGCTTGCACTCCTCCTTCCCGTACAAGGAATTCGGGTATTGGTCGGATGCCGTTATGCCGCAGATTTATCATTTCAGTGCTGCCAGGGACCCGAGCGCGGCAATCAACTGGACGGACGTAAACTGGACCTATTACCAGAACCTCTGGTCAAACCTTCCCCCGACGAACATTAATGGCCTGACCGTTTATTGGACCAATGCCATCAAACCGATAGCCCCCATCCAGGATGTCTATGGTCCGCCTTTCTCATCCCCGACCCCGGACAGGGATGTCCAGAAGTTCATCGATTACCTCTCGGCTGACCCCAATACGCCGGCCGTCGGTGGCTACAATGGTGCCAATTTGTTTCGAGCCGACCTGCACGATGCCCAACAGTGGGCGTTTATCAACGCCGGGACACTGGGCGCGGCACCAGGGGTGGTAAATAACATCGTGCTCGACAACCCACGCGCCACCGTAACGGGCACGGCGGTCTCAGTGCGAACGTTCTACCTGAACAACAATACGACGCCGCGCTTCGAGGGTTCCGGCAGCGGTTCGGACACCAATTCATTCGGAACAAACTATCTGGTGCTGGCACAGGGTAATGGAGCGAACTACGTGGAGTTCACCCCCAACATCATCGTGGCCGGGGATTACACGATCTATCAGTGGCATCCTTTCCGGGCGGAGTCTTCGGCAGGGGTGCCGTTTGAAATCGTCTATAACGGCGGCTCGACGACAGTGTACGCCAACCAGCAGACGAATTCCGGCACCTGGAGCGTGTTGGGCACCTTTAACTTTGCCCAGGGCACAACCGGGAAAATACGCGTGCGCGATGCGATAGCGGAACCGGGCGGAATAGCCATCGCCGATGGAATCAAGCTGGTGTTTGCCAGCCCGGCAGCCGGACCGCCAGCGCCACCGAGCGGATTGACGGCAAGTGCGGTCGGCAGTTCACGAATCGACCTCGGGTGGATCAACCACTCGACGAATGCGGCCAACAACGTGGTGGCGCGGGCGACCGCGCTTGGAGGTCCTTATGTAGAAGCAGCAGTGCTGCCCCCCGGAAGCACCTCTTTCAGTGATACGAAGCTCGTGGGAGCGACTACTTACTATTACGTGGTGAGATCTGTTAACGGAGCCGGTAGCTCTCCCGCAGCCGGTCCGGCGAGTGCGACAACGCTGCCGGCGCCACCGGAGATCATCGGGCAACCCGTCAGCCAGACGGCGCTCGCAGGCGCAAGTGCAACGTTGAGTGTGAGCGCAATCGGGGCGTCCCCGCTGACTTATCAGTGGCGATTCAACGGGACGAATCAAGCCGGCGCAACGGCCAGCTTCTATACGCTCCCTTCAGTGCAGGCTGGCGACGCCGGAAACTACTCCGTCGTCGTGTCGAATGCGGCTGGCAGCGTGACGAGTTCGGAAGCCGTGTTGACCGTGCTGCAAGGCAACTTCACTCTGACGGCCACCTCCGCCGGGCACGGCACGATATTCCGGAGCCCGAACCTCTCGAGCTATCCGGCGGGAACGGTGGTAAGCCTGTCAGCGACGCCAGAAATCGGTTACACCTTCAGCTCGTGGACGGGCAGTCTGTCGAGCACAGATAATCCCGTCTACGTGACCATCCTGAGCAATATGAGCGTCGTTGGGAATTTCGCGTTGTCTGCGACGGATGTGGTGTTGGACAACACGAACCCGGCGGTGACTTTCAGCGGCTCCTGGTCCATCGGCAACTCGGCGGCGGGCCGCTACGGACCCGACTACCGCTTCGCGAGCACGATTGCGTCGGGGTCGCCTTCGACGGCGACCTATCGCCCGACTATCACCGTGGCGGGATATTACAACGTTTACACCATGTACCCCGCAGGCGCCAACCGCGCGCCGAGCACGCCGTTCACCATTCAGGCGGACAACGATTCGCTCTCCACCACGATCAACCAACAGGCAAGCGGCGGGGTTTGGCGCTTCTTGGGTCAAGTGCATTTAAGTCCGGGACACGATGTCTACGTGCAAGTTTCCAATCTGGCGGGCTACAGCGGCTTCGTCGTGATGGCCGACGCGGTGCGCTTCCAACTCTCGCAGGCGGACGTGTTCGAACCGCTCATCACCAGCCCGCCGCAAAGCCAGACGATCGGTGTGGGGGATACGGTAGGTTTCAACGTGGGCGCACTGGGTGCCTTGCCTCTAAGCTATTTCTGGTTGCGGGATGGCGTGCCGGTCCCGGGCGCGACCAATTCCTTCTACACTCTCGATAACGCGCAGTTGGCAGATTCAGGCAGTGTGTTCAGTTGCCTGGCGAGCAACACTTATGGCACAGCACTGAGTTCGAGCGCGGTTCTGACCGTCGTGGCCTATCCCCCCAACATCTACTACCAGCCGTCGGACCTGGCGCTGGGAGTCGGCGATACGGCTACCTTCAGTTTTGGCAGCTACGGGTCTCTGCCGTTGAGCTACTCCTGGTACCGGAATGGAGCCCCGATTCCGGGGGCCACCGGTTCGACTTACACAATCCATAACGTGCAACTGGCCGATTCGGGCAGCCAATTCAGTTGTCTGCTTAGCAACGCCTTTGGCACGCTTCTCAGTTCGAACGCAGTGCTGACGGTCGCCGGCTACCCTCCCACTGTATTTGGGCAGCCGCAGGACGTGATCGCCGGCGTCGGCGAGGTGGCGAGCTTTAGCGTAAGTGTCGCTGGGTCCACACCCTTGAGCTACTTGTGGCAACGCAACGGCGTGCCGATTCCGGGAGCCACCAACTCGATCTACACGACGAACAACGTGCAACTCGCCGATTCGGGCAGCCAATTCAGTTGCCTGGTCAGCAACGTCTTTGGGACAGTTTCCAGCTCGAGCGCGGTGCTGACCGTCGCGCTCCTGCCAACCGACTACTTTGCGCAGTCTTTGGGCTCTGAGGTAACAAACCTCGCCTTCCGCACGTTCACCTTCACTCCGGATGGAAGCACGAATGTGTATCAGGTTTGCAGCGAGCCCGCCGCCGCATTTCCCACGGCCCCGGCGGGAGGAACCACCCTGAGCCTGACTGATGACTCATTTGCGTCCATCACACTTTCGGGTACCAACACCGTCGCCGTCTACGGAACACGGACGAACGTGGTTCACGCCGCCAGCAATGGCTATCTCACCTTGAGGAATGGGGACACTGACTACTCTTCCTTGTATTACGTCCATTTTGGACTCCCTCGGGTGGCAGCGCTTTTCCGGGACCTGAATCCCAGTCTGGGAGGCACGATCTCTTGGAGACAGCTCACCAACCTGTTGGCGGTAACCTACCAGAGCGTGCCGATTTACGGCTCCAGCAACCAGGTCAATAGTTTCCAGGTGGAAATGTTCTTCGATGGCAGGATTCGGATTACCTATTTAAAGCTCGACGCACCCAGCGGCCTGGTGGGCTTGTCTGCGGGAACAGGCACACCGATCAACTTCGCGCCGAGCGACTTCACTAGCTACGCTCCATGCGGACCGCAGCCACCCACGGTTCGGCAACAACCCGCAAACCAGACCGTGCCGGTCGGTGAAGCGGCTGTTTTCTCGGTGCTCGCTTCGGGCACCGCCCCGCTCAGCTATTACTGGAGGCGCGAAGGCGCTCCCATCCCCGGGGCCACCGGTTCCAGTTACGTACGCAGCAATAATCAGTTGGCCGACTCGGGCGCCCATTTTAGCTGCCTCGTCAGCAATGCCTACGGGGTTATGCTCAGTTCCAACGCGGTGCTCACGGTGGTGAGCAGCGGCCCCATCGTTCTGCTGGCTGCTGATTTCGAGGCTGGGCTCCAGTCGTTCACCCTGGATAATACCTTGGGCAACGGGAACGGTATGTGGCACCTGAGCACCGGTCGTGCCCTGAATCCGGGGCACAGCGCCAGCACCAGCCTTTACTACGGTCAAAACGAAAGCCCTACCGGCGGCGGCAACTACGATAATGGCTTTGCCAACGGTGGCGCGGTCATCTCGCCGCCCATCCATTTGCCCTCTACTACCGGCAATCTTCTGCTCTCCTTCAATTACCTGATGGCAGTAGAGTTAGCCCCCACGTATGACCTGTTAAATGTAGAGGCGACCACGAATAATGGCGCCAGCTATGTGACGCTCGCCGCCAAAGACGCCGGGCTCGCACACGACACCGGAGGCTCGTGGGTCTCAAACACGCTGGACCTGTCGGCCTTTGCCGGAGCCGATGTCAGGCTGCGCTTCCGTCTCGACACCGTTGATGCCGTGGCCAACTCCACAGAAGGTTGGTACCTCGACGACATTGTAGTCAGGGTGAACTACTCGCCCAGGGCTTTGAACACCTCTGCCGGCACCAAACAGAACCAGCCCATCACATTCCCAATAGATAAACTGCTGCTGTTTGCCTCCGACTCTGATGGCGACCCGCTGAGCCTCAGCGTCAGCGCGACGAGCACCAATGGTGGCTCGGTGTTGCTCAGCGGCGGCTCCATTACCTACATGCCGGTCAATGGCTTTATCGGCGCTGACAGGTTTACCTATACGGTCAGCGATGGTCGCGGCGGCTCAGCTTCGGCCTTTGTGCTGGTTCAGGTCCGTCCCTCAAACCAGCCCTCGGGCAATATGCTCTCACCCGTTGCCATCCCCGGCGGTTGGCTGGTCAACTTTGCTGGCATCCCCGGCCGCACCTACACCTTGCAGCGGGCTGGAACTCCGACCGGGCCGTGGATTACCCTGGGGCCCGTCACTGTCGGCCCCTCGGGCATCGCTACCTTTGCCGATACCAATGCGCCACCTGCTCAGGCCTTCTACCGCACAGTTTACCCCTGAACGATTACCCAGCATTCCCATGAACAAAATATCTGCCCTCTTCCTTTCCGCGCTGGTGCTAACCGGGAGCGCCCGCGCAACCACCTCCACGAATGTGGGTGCCCTTATTCCGGACGGCGACCTCGATGGATACCAGAGCTCGCAGTCTCTGGCCAATGTCCCGGGCGCCATCTCCCATGTCAGCGTTACCCTCAATCTCCTCGGTGGATTCAACGGAGACATCTATGCCTTTATCTCCCACAACAATAGCCAGGCTGTGCTGCTCAATCGCGCGGGCCGGACGAGCTCCAGCGCCTCTGGCTACTCGGACGCCGGTTTCGGCACTGATGCATCACTGAACAGCTTCACCTTTGACGACCTCGCCAGCCACGACGTCCATCTCTATCGCACCTTTTCCTACAGCCTGAACGGAAGTGGCCAGCTCACCGGCGGGTGGCAGCCTGATGGCCGGACGCTCGACCCTCTCTCCCCCGGTTCCGCCTTTGACGTCGCCACTCGCGCTAACACCCTGCACGTGTTCAACGGCATGGACCCGAATGGCGTCTGGACCCTGTTCATCTCAGACGTGTCTCCTCTGGGCGAGAGCACGCTGATAAGCTGGGGTCTGGATATCACCACGGTTCCAGAGCCTTCTGTCGGAACCTTGCTATGCTGCCTCCTGGGAGGACTGCTCTGCCTGCGCAAGTGGGCACCGGGCCAACAATAAGTCCGAGGTCCAACTCCTTAGGGCCAGCTCACTCGAAGAAACCTCGCGGGGTCTGCCAGGGAATTCGTGTAATAAAACTCTAGGGTTGTGGACGTGACCGTATCCAAAATCGCCCAATGAACCAGATTCGAACTGGCATGAACGGTGTACGTTTCCCCCTTCACACCACTCCAGTGCACCAGATTCGGCGCCACGAAATCCAACCGCGGCGCGCTCAGCAAAGAGACACGCGTGAACTTCATGGTTGCCAGCGCGGAGGTCGTGTCATCGCCAAGGAAAATGAAATTGGGCGTTTCATACGGATCTATGGGGCCGGTAAAAGAGGTGTAGTCCCGAATCGAACCGCTCAGAATGATTGCTCCATTGGCGCGCAGGACATAATTGGTCGGCAGCATCGTTAGAGCGTAGTCAGTGAATTGCGCGCTGGTGTTATAGACTGCCTGCTCGGCGTGAGTGAACAGAGGCGAGTCTGCCTGCGCAAAAATCGCGTTGGTCCAAAAGCCCAATTCAATTCCGCGTTTATCCTGGGCCAGCACAATCACGGAAAAACCTGCCCGATTCGTGCTGGCATGACCTTCGGCAACCACCTGCGCATTGAATTTGAGCGTAAAACCGTTCGTGCGGTCCAACGGCACGGGTGCCGTTCTGCTATAACCAGCCTGCTCGGAAATCTGGGCTGTGGTATCCAGTCGGGCCGCCCCGCCAGCCATGCTCTGGCTGGCTGTCCCTGGAAACGCGAAGTAGGTCCAGGACTGCGCCCCCGGCAAAGTTCCCAGGCCGGCATCATAAAGAACCTGTGCCGTTGCCGACTCGCCATACATCGCCAAACAAGCCGCCAACCACGTGGAAAACGTTCTTAAAATCATAAACAAACCTGCAGAGCCTTGATTATCGTCCGCTCGATTAAACCAGCATCTGGCCCAGCGTCGCCTTTGCGCCGTTCGTATAAAAACTCTTCAGCAGTTCTTCCACGCGATTTACAAAGCGAGGGTTAGTCGCGAGTTGCTCACTAAAGATATCCCGGACAGCCAGCAAAGGGGCCGGGTCCTCCCCGCCTTGCAGGGCGAGTTCATGCAGGCGTGCTGCCATTGGATCCCGCATTTTGATTTCGCGATCTTGCTCGTCCTTACCATTGAGGTATCGGAACCAGCACGCAATCGTAAAGCTTAACGCCTCGACCGAACGCTCCTGCGCCAATAGCTCCTGAATGGACGGCAGCACAAACTTGGGCATGCCGGATGACCCATAGATGCCGATGCGCGATAGTTGATCCCGGATGGCCGGATTTGCAAACCGCTCGATCAGCGTCCGTTTATAATCGTTGAGGTCCACGCCCGACACCGGCGGCAGCGTCGGCGTCACTTCTTCCATAAGCAATTCAACCAGTTGCCGGATCTCACGGTCCGCCATGGTTTGGTGCGCAAATTCATAACCAAACAACATGCCGATGTAGCACAGGGCCTGATGACTCGCATTGAGCAACCGCAACTTCATCTTCTCATAAGGCAGCACATCTTGCGTGATTTGGGCCCCGACTTTTTCCCAGGCTGGCCGGCCGGCCGCGAAATGGTCTTCTATCACCCACTGCTTGAACCACTCGGTCGTGACCGGCCAGGCATCGTCGATCCCAAATTTCTCGCGCACCAGCGCTCGGTGCTCGTCGGTAGTAGCGGGCGTGATGCGGTCCACCATGCTGTTTGGAAAGGCGCCGTGTTGCGCCAACCAGCGGGCCAGCGCGGGGTCACGCATTTCGGCCATTGAAAGCACCACGTTTTTTGCGACCCCGCCGTTGCCCTGGATATTATCGCAAGACATGACGGTGAACGGTCCTAAACCACGG
>Ga0170475_110264752_pt1 | contig 11389 bp, 3 predicted proteins | sample Soicark_Litter_5_FD_111474 | JGI IMG/M metagenome (GOLD analysis project Ga0170475, IMG submission 111474) | Avena fatua rhizosphere microbial communities from Hopland, California, USA. Combined Assembly of 48 SPs | reverse complement strand
GGGCGGGCCTCAGCGCTAAGTAGCTTGCCCGAGGGAGCATGGATCTAGAGCAGCGTCTGAAACAGCTTGAGAGCCACCACGACTGGCACGGCATCGTCGAAGCATTGGAGCAGGGCCTGAGCTCGGCCCAAGACGCGACGCTGAAGGCAGACATTCATTTGCGCCTCGGGCGCGTGCTGCACACGCAGTTCTTGCAGGGGGTGCGCGCGCTCAAGCACTTCCAGGACGCGTACAAGCTCAACCCCTCCCTGTTCGATGCGCTGAGTGAAGCGCGCGCGATCTATTGGGAGCTGGGCAAGCTGAACATGGTTCAGAAGTTGCTCGAGTTGCAGCTGAAGAGCGCGCCCGACGCGCGCGTCAAGAGCGCGCTGTACCGCGAACTCGGTGATGTGCTGTGTGACGTCGGCGAGTACGAGCGCGCGGCGGAATCCTACGCCAAGGCGCTGCAGAACTCGGAGGGCAGGGCCAGTGATTTGGGCGAGCGCTTGCTCGACGCCCAGGTGGGCGAAGGCGAGTGGCAAGAGCGCATCGCGGCACTGTTGCGTGCTGCGCACGACGCCGCCACCGCCGAAGAAAGCTCGGCGGTTTTTCTGCGCGCCGCGCGCATCGCCCGTCGCTTCGCACCCACTGAGTACGAAGGCATCCTCGCGCAGGCGTACGCCGTGGATCCGGCGAGCGCGAGCGCAGCTGCGCTGTACGAAGGGTTACTCGTCGAGCAACAACGCACCGAGGCAATCCTCGAGACCCAGCGCGAAGCCCTGAAGCGCCTCGAATCGCCATTTGCCAAGGCGGACGCTTCTTTCCGGTTCGGAGCCCGTTGGGCGCTCCGTCACCAAAACCTGGAAGTCGGCGGACAATTTTTGGAAGAGGCGCTCCGTCTCGACCCGAGCCGAGAGGCTGCTTTCACGTTCTTGAAAGACGCTTACGGCGTGCGTAGCGGTGAGTGGGAAAAAGTCCTGCGCCTCGCTGACGAAGCTGCCGATCGCGCGGGGACCTCACCCGCCGCCAACTACCTGCTCGCCAGTGGCGGGCTCATCGCGTGGCGCGAAGGCGGAGATCTGATCCGCGCGCGCAAGTTTTTCGAGCGCCTGAGTCGTGTGAATCCGCAGCACCCTGCGCTGCTGGCTTTCGAGGCGCAAATTGGGACCCAGTTGTCGAATCCTCCGCCCGCCGCCCGCACCCCTGAACCTGCGCCCGTAACCCCGAAAGTCGCACCCGCTGCGGTCGCAGCGGAACCAACTCCTGATTCGGAGCCTGCGCCCGTCGCTGCCGCTCCGACGCCAACTCCGGCTCCAGTCGCGGCCGCCGTAGCCAGCGTGCCCGCTGCGGCAGTCGCGCCGTCGGTTGCTGCTGCTCCCGCGACCGACGAATCGCTGATTGCGTCGCTGCGTGAGAAGCTCGCACAGCAAGAAGCCGCCAAGCGCTTCAACGAATACGTGAAGACGCTCGTCGCGCTCGGTGATGCGCTGAGTGATCCGGACGAGAAGGCGGAGCTGTACGCCAAGGCCGCTGATCTCTACGTCACCAAGTTTGCCAATCAGGCCGAAGCCGTGCGCGCCTACGAGAAGGTGCTCGAGGTCGACCCGAACCAACCCGCAGCAATCAATTACCTGCGGGAGATGTACGAGAAGCGCCGCGATTGGGAAAAACTGATCCAACTCAGCATGCGTGAGGCGAGCGCGCTCGCCTCTGGCGCCGAGCGTGCCGCCAAGTACAAGCAAATTGCGCTGCTCGCGACCGAGAAGGTCAAGAAGCCCGAGGTCTGCATCGATCTGTGGGCCGTGGTCCTCGAGAATGACCCCGACGACATCGACGCGCTCAATGCGTTGTCGCAACTGTACGAGCGCGCGCGCGACTACGAGAAGCTGGCCGACGTGCTGGCGCGGCTGGCCGAACTCACCTACGACACCTCCGCCAAGATCGAGCTTCTGAACAAGCTCGGACAGGTCGCGGGCGATCGCCTCAAAGACGAAGAGCGCCTGTCGATGCTTACCGCGCATTGCTCACCCTGCAGCCCGACGACCGTCGCGCTCAAGAGCAGCTCAAAAAGCGCTACGTAACGCTGGGGCGCTGGGACGATCTCGAGGTGTTCTACGCCGATACCGGCAAGTGGGACGAATTCATCCGGGTGCTCGAGAGCAACGAGGCGCGCGCGACGGACACGCCGCAGCGTATCGGCATGCTGATGAAGATCGCCGAGCTCTGGATGACCCAAAAGGGCAAGCCGGATCGCGCTGCCAAAGCCTACGAGAAGGTCTTGAGCTTCGACGAGAACAACCTCGCCGCGGCCGAACGGTTGATCCCCATCTACACCACGGCCAACAACCCCAAGGGGTTAGCGACGGCCATCGAAGTGAAGCTCAGTCACGTTCAGCACCCGGAAGACGGGCTCGGGCTGTTGCGTGAAGTCGCCGGTCTGTATGAGTCGCGCATCAACGACAAGGCAAAGGCGTTCGAGCGCTATTTGTCGGCGTTCAAGCTGGCCCCTTCCGACGCACACAGCCAGGCGGACATGGAGCGCGTGGCTCAAGTCACCGCTCGCTGGGACGACGTCATTGCAGCTTACAGCTCGGCCGTCATCACCGCCGACGAGCAGCGCGACGCGGAAACCGCGAATGCCTTGCGCTTGCGCTTGGGTCGCGTGTACGTCGAAGAGGCAGGGCGAGTCGACGATGCCTTGAGCGAGTACCGCGCCGTCTACGAGAGCGATCCGGACAACCAAACCGCGCTGGGCGCGCTCGAGAGCCTCTACCGTCAGACCGAGCGCTGGCGCGATTTGCTCGACGTGTACGAGAAGAAGCGCGAGCTTGCCGACGCGCCGGAAGAGCGCAAGCGCATCTTGTACGAGATTGCCAAGCTGTACGAGATCCAGATCGGTGATCCCAAGGCCGCCATCGAGACGTTCCAAGCCGTGCTGGAGGACGACCCGGCGGATTCGGCGACGCTCGCGGCGCTCGACGCGCTGTACCAGAAAACGAAGAGCTGGGAAGCGTACGCCGAGGTGCTGCGTCGGCGCATCGAGCTCGAGAGTGACGAGAACGTGCTCGTCGACCTGAAGTTCCGGCTCGCCGAGACGCTGCTCGAATACCTGGGCGACGAGCCCGGAGCTTTGGAGAATTATCGCGAAATCCTGCTGATCAATTCGGATCACGAGGGCGCGCGGGTGGCGCTCGAAGGGATGCTCAAGAGTGACTCCTTGAGCGCCGAGGCCGCTGCGATCCTCGAGACCATCTACGAGACGCGCGGTGATTGGGAGAAGCTGATCGGCGCGCTCGAGATCCTCGCCGTGAGCGACGCAGAGCTGGAGCGGCGCGTGTACTTGCTGCGCAAGATCGCGGCGACTGCAGCGAACCAACTCGGGTCGCTCGATCGCGCGCTGAACGCGCAAGCCCGCGCACTGAAAGAAGATCCGTCACAGGGCGAAACATTGCTCGAGCTCGAGCATTTGGCGGGCCAAGCGGGCGCTTGGGACAAGCTGCGCGGCATCTACAACGACGTTGCTGGGTCGCTCCGCGAGCCTGCGTTGGCGCGCCAGTATTGGATGCGGCTCGCCGTGATCGAAGAGCGCTTGGGCAACGTCGCCCAGGCCGCAAAGAGTTACGAGAAGGTACTCAAGCTCGATCCTGCCGACTCCGAAGCGCTGCAAGCGATGGACGCTCTTTACCGTGGCACGGGCCACTGGGAGGAGCTGATCTCGGTATTTCGCAGGCGCATCGACCTCGCTCAAGACGGCGCTGAGACCGAGAACATCTACGCGCAAATGGCGCAGGTTTACGAAGAGAAGCTCGGCAAGCCGGACGAGGCGATCGCCGCCTACCGGGAAGTCTTGGCTCTCGATCCGACCAGCCAAGTGGCGCTCAACGCGCTCGATGGTTTGTTCACGCGCCGCGGCCTGTGGAACGAGCTGGCCGACAACCTCGAGACTCAGCTCGGCTTGGCCGATACGGACGACGCTCAGCGTGACCTGATGCTCCGCCTCGCCTCGTTGCGCGAAAAGCAGATGGGTCAGACGGAAGCGGCGATCGAAGGCTACCGCCAAGTTCTGGACCGCGACCCGACCAACCAGGTGGCGCTGAGCTCACTCGAGCGGCTCGCCGAAGGCACCACGCATTCCCTCGCGATCGCGGAGATCTTGGAGCCGCTGTATCGCGGGCAAGGGGACTATCAAAAGTTGATTGGCGTGCACGAAGTGCAGGTCAGCCAAGCCCAAGAACCAGCACGCAAAGTCGAGCTCCTGCACCAAGTCGCGGCGTTGCACGAGGATGCAGCGGGTGACGTGAACGCGGCTTTCGATACGTTGGCTCGCGCTCTGGCGGTCGATCCGGCGCACGAAGAAACGCAAGCCGGTTTGGACCGCTTGGCGCGCATCACCGGTCGCTTTCAGGACTTGGCGCGCGTGTTCGAGCAGCTGGCCGTCGCGCAGAAAGACCCAGAGCTCGGCAGCCGCTTGTACTCGTCCGCGGCCAGCGTCTACGAGCAACTGGTCGGTGATGGGGACCGCGCGATCGAGCTGTACCGCAAGGTGCTCAGCATCGATCCGACCAACCTCGCTGCGGCCGAGTCGCTGCAGAACCTGTTTCAGAGCGCCGAACGCTACGGGGACATGTCCCTGATCTTGCAGCGCAAGGCCGAGATTTTGGAAGACGTCGAGGCCCAGAAGGGCGCGCTCTACCAGGCGGCTCAGCTGGAAGAAGACGTGCTCGAGCGTCAGGAGAACGCGATCGGCGTGTACCTGAAGATCCTCGAAATCGACGGCGAAGATTTGCGCAGCATCGACGCGCTGATCAAGTTGTACCTCGGCCTTTCGCGCTGGGAAGAGCTGCTCTCCGTGTACTCGAAGAAGGCCGACCTCGTGGTCGACACGGACGAGAAGAAGCTCATCTTCTATCAGGTCGGCGCGGTGTACGAGCGCGAGCTCTCGGACGTGAATCGGGCGATCGACACCTATCAGAAGGTGCTGGAGCTCGATCCCGATGACCTGACTGCGCTCAGCCGTTTGGACGTGCTCTATCAGACCGCGGGCAACTGGCAGGAGCTGCTCAGCATTCTGCAGCACGAGGCCGAGCTCACGCCGGACCCGGCCGAAGCCGTCAGCTACCAGTATCGCATCGCCGAGCTGTTCGAGAAGCACTTGGGCGATATCGATCGCTCGGTCGAGCTGTACCGCGAAATACTCAACGTCCAATCGGACCACCCGCCGACCCTGAGCGCCCTGGAGGGCATCAAGAACGGCAAGAAAGCGCCGCTCGCCGCCGCGAGCGTGCTCGAACCCGTGTACGACGCCACGGGCGAGTACGAAAAGCTGATCAGCGTGCTCGAGGTGCAAGTCCGCTTCAGTGAAGACGCCTTCGCCAAGGTGGAGCTGCTGCATCGCATCGCTCGGCTGTACGAAGAGAGCCTTCGTGACCACACGCGCGCCTTCGAGACGTACGCGCGGGCCATCGGTGTCGACAGCCAAAACGAAGAGTCGCTCGGTTCGTTCGAGCGTTTGGCCATGACGATTGGCCGTTGGCCGCAAGTGGTGGAGCTGTACGACGCGGAGCTCGACAAGCTCGAGAACGACCCGCAACGCTTCGTGGACCTCGGTCTGCGTGCCGCGCAGCACTATGAAGTGCAGCTCGAGAACCCCGAGCTCGCGGTGGCGCGCTATCGCCGCGTGCTCGCGGCCGATCCCGAGAACCAAAGTGCGGTCCGCGCCCTCGACCGGCTGTTCACGCAGATGGAGCGCTGGTCGGACTTGGCCGACGTGCTCGCGCGCGAGTCGGAAATCGGCCAAAGCCCCGATGAAATCCTGGAGTTCAAGTATCGCTTGGGCCAGGTCTATCAAACCCGCCTCGGGAATTTGGACAAAGCCATCGCGGCGTACCGTGAGGTGATCAGCGCGGCTCCGGAGCACGAGAACACCTTGCGCGCCCTCGAATCCCTGTTCGAGAGCGGGACGAAGCAGCTCGAAATCGGGGAGATCCTCGAGCCGCTGTATCAGTCGTCCAGCGAGTGGGAAAAGCTGATTCGCGTCCGCGAAGCCGAGCTCGCCCACACCACGGATCCGGCCGAGCGCATCGCGATGTATCACCGCATCGCCGAGGACGCCGAAGAGCGTCTGCTCGATCCGGTGCTCGCCTTCAACGTGCATGTGCGCGCGATCAAAGAGAGCCCGCTCGACGAACGCACGAGCGAAGAAATCGAGCGTTTGGCAAGCATGTTGGATGGCGGTTGGGAGCCGCTCGCCAACGCCTATGCCGACGTGCTCGGCCTCGAAGGTGTCGAAGCCGGGACGCAGGCCGTGGTCGGCAAGCGCTTGGCGCGCGTCTTCGAAGAAGAGCTCGCCGACGTCGCCAAGGCGGAAGAGACGTACCGCTACGTGCTGACGGTCGCCCCCGAGGAGTCGGACGCGCTAGCGAACCTGGACCGCATCTACACCTCGCTCGAGCAATGGCCGGAGTTGGCCGGTGTGCTCGAACAACGTGCGGTCTCGGCCGCCGATGACCACGAACGGGTCGAGCTCTACACGCGCCTCGGTCAGGTTTACGAGGAGCGCCTCGGTCAGATCCCGGAGGCCGTGCGCGCTTACCGCGCGATCTTCGACAAGCTCGCCCCGACGAACGAGGACGCGATCGCGGCCCTCGGGCGCATCTACGAGCAGAGCGAAGCCTACAGCGAGCTCGACGCGGTATACCGCCGCGAGCTCGACAACGCGGTTGGCGACGTTCAGGAAGCCGAAATTCGCGCCAAGATGGCGCATTTGGCCGCTGAGCGTCTGGGCAACGTCGAGGGTGCCATCGAAGGCTGGAAGCGCGTCCTCGATCTGCGCGGAGAGGATCCGGAGGCGCTAGGCGCGCTCGCCGGCCTGTACGAGCAGCAAGCCAAGTGGCCGAGCTGACCGACGTACTCGAGCGTCACTTCGACATTGCCGAGTCCGACGAAGAGCGCGTCAACGTGCTCACGCGCCGCGCTCGCCTCTTTGCCGAGCAACTGAACCGCGACGATGAAGCTCTCGAGACCTGGCAACGTGTGCTGGATATCGACTTCTCGAACGTTGCAGCGCTGCGTGCGATTGCGCACGTCTGGCGCACGCGCCAAGACGCGAACGAGCTGGTCAGCGCCCTGCACGCCACGATCGATCGCGCAGCAGCGCTGCTCGAAGCCGATGAGCTGAAGGGCATCTACCGCGAGCTCGGCAAGACGTACGGGGCGGTGCTCGCTCAGCCGTTCGACGCGGCCGAAGCGTGGCGCCACTTGCTCGAGGTCGACCCGACGGACTTCGAGGCCATGGCGGAGCTCGAGGCCATCTATCGTAGCGAGGAGCGCTGGGTGGAAGTCATCGGTGTCAAGATGCAGCGCGCCGAAGCGCTGCAAGAGCCGAGCGAGCGTGTTCGCGAGCTGCTCGAAGTGACCGAGCTGTGGAAGAAAGAGGTCAACGAGTACGACCAGGCAACGCCTGCGTTCGAGCAGATCCTCGGTATCGACCCGGCGCACCAAGAAGCCTTCGAAGCGCTCGAGAAGCTTCACACGGCCGCGGGCCGCTGGGAAACACTGGTCGAGCTGTACCTGAATCGCTTGGAAACTCGCGAATCGGTGCAAGAGAAGAACGAGCTCTTGCGCCGCATCGCGCGCGTCTTCGAAGAGCGTTTGGACGACAAGAATCAGGCCTTCGACGCGCTCGTCAACGCCTTCAGCGAAGACTTCGGCGACGATGAGACCTCGCGTTACCTCGAGCGCATGGCGCAGGCCACGGGCCGCTGGGGCGAGCTCATCAACACCGCCAACGCCTGGCTGCCCGAGCAAACCGACAACAAGCAGAAGATCCGCCTCTGCCTGCGTCTCGGCAAGTGGTACGGCGAGGACCTGGGTCACCCCGAGTACGCCCAGCCGTACTACGCGCAGATCATGCAGCTCGACCCGAACAACGTTCAGGTCCTGCGGCAGATGGCGGCCATCCACCGCATGAGCGCGCAATGGCAAAAGGTCGGCGAGACCTTGACCCGCGCACTCGACGTGGCCGTCGCAAACGAGGATCGCAAAGCGATCTTGGTCGACCTCGGTGAGCTCTTGTTCAAGAACATGGGCCAACCGGACCAGGGCATCGCCTTCTACAAGCGCGCCCTCGAGGTGGACCCGTTCTACGTCCCAGCGCTGACTGCGCTCGAGCGCATCTACGAAGAGCGCTCGAACCACAATGATTTGGTCGAGATCTTGACCTCCAAGGTCAAGGCGCTGACCGAGCCCGACCAGGTCGCGAGCACGAAGCTGCGCATGGCAGGTCTGTATGAGACCACGCTGGGCGACTTCGACCGCGCCGGGAAGGTGTATCGCGAGGTACTCGAGATCGACGGCGGCAATCTGGTCGCGTTGCGCGGCTTGGAGCGCATCTACCAGACCACGCAGCAGTGGTCTGAGTTGATGAACATTCTCGAGCGCCAGCTGGACGTGGTGGCGACCGAGCGCGAGCGCGTGGAGGTGCTGCTGCGCTTGGCGGGCATCCAAGAGGAGCATTTCCTCAAGTTCGACATCGCAGCGACGCGCCTGGAGCAGGCACTCGAGATCTCGCCCGGCGAAGAGCGGGCCTATGTAGCGCTCGAGCGTTGCTACCGCCGCCTCAAGCAGTGGTTGGATCTGATCAATACCTATGAGCGCCACATCAGTGAAGCTGCCACCAGCAGCACGAAGGTGGAGCTGTACGGGCTGATCGCCGCCGTATACGCCGAAGAAGTGGGCGACGTTGACCGCGCCATCGACGCTTATCGCAACATCGTCGACATCGACGACAGCAACGTGCCGGCGCTCGAAGCGCTGAGCAAGTTGTACGAGAAGCAGGGGGATGCCGCGCAGTCGATCGAGGCCATGACTCGCGTCGCGGATCTGACCAGCGACGGCAACCAGCGCGTCGAGATGTATTACCGGATCGGTAAGGCGCTCGAAGACAAGCTGGGCGATCGCGGTCAAGCGCAAGAGCGCTTCGAGATGTCACTCGATCTCGACCCGGCGCATTTGCCGACCTTGGCGGCGCTGCGCACGATCGCCATCGACGAGTCCGATTGGGACCGGGCGGCGCGCTACCTCGAGCAAGAGCAGCTGAACACGCCCACGCCGCGCGCGCGCGCCAGGTTGCTGGTCGAGCTCGGCAAGCTGCGCGACGACATGCTGGGTGAGCACGAGCTCGCGGTGCAAGCCTATGAGCTTGCGATGCAGTGCGATTCGGACTGCGAAGAAGCGGCGCTGCCGCTCTTGCAGGAGTACATCCGAGTCGAACGCTTCGCGGACGCCGAGCCTCTCGCCGAGATGCTCGTTCGCAAGAGCAAGAACAAGGAACGGACCGAGCAGCACACGCTGTACAAGTTGCTCGGCAAGGTTCACGCCGCGCTCGGCAACAATGACAAGGCCCTCAAAGCCTACACCACGGCGAATCAGCTCGACCTCACCGACCAGGAGACCATTCGCGGCATCGCCGACGTGGCCTTCCAGTTGAAAGATTGGCCGAGCGCGCTCACGAACTACCAGAAGGTGCTCACCGCTCTTTCGGAGAGCGACACCGATGAGCGCACGGACGTCTACTACCGCCTCGGTCAGATCAAGCGCGAGCAAGGTCAGGACAAGCAGGCGATCAACAACTTCGAGAAGGCGCTCGGCCTGAATGGCGAGCACCGTCCGACGCTCGAAGCCTTGGTGGACACCTACGCCAAGAGCAACGACTGGAAGCAGGTCGCGGCCTACAAACGCCAGATTCTGGACAGCGTTTACGACGGCGAAGAGCGCTACAAGATCCTGAACGAGATCGGCGATATCTGGAGCGAGCGCGAGAAGAACCCGCAAAAGGCGATCGACGCCTTGGAAGAGGCTCGCGATCTCAAGCCGCAAGACCACGTACTCCTGCACAAGCTCTTACAGCTGTACCAATCCGCGGCCGACTGGCAAAAGATGGTCGACACGCTGCAGGCCATCGCGGAGCACGAAGAGAAGCGCGAGATCAAGGCGCGCTACATCTTTACCCAGGCCCAGATTTACCGCGACAAGATCGAGGATTTGGATCGCGCCGTCGAGCTATTCAACGAGTCGCTCGATCTGAACCCGAGCTACCTCGAAGCGTTCGAGCGCATCAACAAGGTGCTCACCCAGCAGAAGAACTGGAAGCAGCTCGAGCGTGCGTATCGCAAGATGCTGCATCGCATCGCGGGCAAGGGGAACGCGGATCTCGAGCACACGCTGTGGCACCAGCTCGGTTTGATCTATCGGGATCGCCTCCAGCAAACGGACTCGGCCATCGAGGCGTTCAAGATGGCGGCCTCGAACAAGCCCGACACGGTCGTCGTGCGCCAAATCTTGGCCGAGCTGTACGAGGTCGGCGAGCGTTGGGACGAGGCGATTGCAGAGCAACGCGTCATCCTCGAGAGCGAGCCGCTCAAGATCGACGCGTATCGCGCGCTGTATCGCCTGTACCTGCAGAAGCAGGCCTATGACGAGGCCTGGTGCTTGGCGGCAGCGATGGCCTTCATGAAGAAGGCGGATGAAGAAGAACAGCGCTTCTTCGAGGACTATCGCCCGCAAGGCATGCTCGCCGTGAAGGGCCGCTTGTCCAACGAAGTGTGGGCGAAGTACGTGTTCCACGCGGACGAGAACCTGTACATCTCGAAGATCTTCGAGATGATCGCGCCCGCCGCTCTTCAGGCGAAGATCGCGCAGCTCCAGGGCCAGGGTAAGCTGCCGGTGCTCGACAAGCGCTTCAAGCAAGACCCAGCGACCTCGACCGTGACCTTCGCCAAGACGTTCGGCTGGGCGGCGCAGGTGCTCGGCGTGCAAGCGCCGGATCTGTACGTGCGCAACGACGTGCCGGGCGCGATCGTCGCGGTGCCCGCAGTTCCGCCGGCGTCGGTCGCGGGTCAAACGGTGCTCACCGGCTTCCAGCCGCAAGAGCTGACCTTCATGTGCGGTAAGCACCTGTCGCACTACCGCGGAGAGCACTACATCCGGACGCTGTTCCCGACCCAGCCTGAGCTCACGATCATGCTGTTCGCCGGCGTGATGTTGGCGGCGCCTCAAACGCCCATGCCGCAAGACATGGCCGCGCAAATCCGCGCCACCGCACAAGAGCTGGCCAAGTACATGCAGCCGGTACAGCTCGAAGGCCTGCGCATGGTGGTGAAACGCTTCATCGAGGAGGGCGCCAAGGCCAACATCAAGCGTTGGAATCAAGCGGTCGAGCTCACCGCGTGTCGCGCTGGCCTGATCGTGTGCGGCGATCTCGAGATCTCGAAGAAGCTGATCGGGGCGGAAGCGCAACTGCCGGGCGACTTGTCCGCGGCCGACAAGATGAAGGAGCTGCTGCTGTACTTCGTGAGCGAGCAGTACTCGGACGTGCGTCGAGCTCTCGGCATCGCGATCGCGGTCTAGAGGC
>Ga0170475_113850936_pt1 | contig 11390 bp, 9 predicted proteins | sample Soicark_Litter_5_FD_111474 | JGI IMG/M metagenome (GOLD analysis project Ga0170475, IMG submission 111474) | Avena fatua rhizosphere microbial communities from Hopland, California, USA. Combined Assembly of 48 SPs | reverse complement strand
TCCGCCAAGGAACAAGTAGCCTTCGCCACCTATTCCTGAATTAAGGGAACGCGAGAAATCTTTCTCTATGTCAATTCAAAACAAAACAAACGGACGACTGAATCTAAAGAAATTCTTTTGAGAGGTTCGAACGTCAACTACTGATTGCTCTATCCAAGTCATTCCATCTAAATACGAGGCCCACTGCTGGCGCTAATTCACTTCTTTCATTGAGCTGTGCTATATCACGATTCCTCCAACAATAAGACCTTAGGCTGACCGATCTAACCTATATGCAACGGCTTTAGAGTCAAACCCGTCTAGTAAAAACGGTTATCCTGCGCCTCTAACATGTAGTTCTTTCTAGCAATCCGTCTTCCGGGCTACTATCTCTTGTAACACTAGACTTCGGATCTGTGAAGTTAGCAAACAATCCATACTGGGCCTTAAGCTTTCTTTTTAAGCAAGTTCACTCCTACTATGATGTCAATTCGAGATTCAAAGTACTTATTTGCTGATTTGAATTCCAGACCAATACCACCCGCTTCCTCCTAGCTCTTTATGGTAGCCGATGCATCAGCTCCTCCCTCTTTCATTTCATTCCAATGTATATCTGCTTTGCTACTTGTAAGTTCTCTTCTCTGCTCCTAGCTCCGAATGCCAGTATGTAGAGAAGTGATGGAAAGGGTTGTGCTCTTTCATTTGAGAAACAGCCAACCAAAATAGGAATGTTAGAACAGAATATTTAGATACAGGTCCCTTATTCAGACTGTACTGAGTAAGATTCATTGAAGAAATGCTTCTCCGAAGCAATAAGTTTGTGGCACAAGCATAGTCTTCTGCTAACCCATCTTTCTATTAAAACGAATGTAGCTAACGTGAACTAAAAGCAAGCTCTTGTTCGAGGAAGTCGAAATTGTTAGTTGTTGCTAGCTTGAACTGAGTTGTTCCTGTTGGTGCTAGGGTTGCCAAGGGAGTTGTAGCGAGATGCTGCTAATGCAGCTATTTCTGATGTCCGGACGATGCAGCGGAAGTGAAAAGAAAAAGATATGATGCTTCTGCTTTCCTAAAACTTATGCCTTTCTATATTATGGCATAAAGTGCTATGTGGCGCTTGATGACATTTTGTTCAATGACTCTGATCCAGACATGCCACCGCCAAAAAGGAGGAAACCCTCAAAGTCTGCTTCATCTTCAAAGGGAAAGGAAAGAAAGCTGAATCTTCTAGTCTACAGCCCCAAAAAGACCAGTCAATCCTAAGAGGAGTGCTGCAGCAAAGAAAAATGCTGAGAAAAGAAGGCTTATCAGAGAAGAAAGAGAAAAGGAACATCAGAGAAGATAAAGCTCAGGTTCAGAGAGAAAAACTGGAAGCAGAACAGGCCAAGAAAAGGGAAGAAGAGAGCAGCAGCAGAGCCAGGAAACCTAAACTCATAGGTGTCCATGCAGAAGGGAATCTTAAGGAAAAAAGGCTCGCTAAAATAGTGTTTCATTTAGGGATACGAAAGAAAAGCCTATTGGCGGATGGTCACGTTGTAGTAGAAACATTGACGCACGACTACACTGATTCAGATGAAGAAGAATCTGATTGATGGGTTTTTCAAAGGTTCAAATAAAGGGTGTAATGAAACATGTAGAGATGTCTTCTCCTGCTGGTTCATCTCTAGTGAGATATTAGAGTGGACTAGATTCTCTTTATCTAGTCATGCGTAGGACCACCAAGACAGGATTGAGCTTACAAATCAAGCATCAATTCTGAATGGGTATCAATCGTTAGCAGTTAGAATCCAAATCTGAACAACAATGAAATATGAATTCCACCATGTTTATGTGTTTTCATCTTCCAAATAGGATTCAGAATCCTAAAAGAGATTATTCCGTTTTGTCTGCAGATGAGAGATTTTTTCAGTCACATATAGCGATAGCAACGGAAATCTATAATGATGAATGGAAAAACCGAGGTCCACATGATAAGGTCAAATTGCAACATCGCATACTAAGAAAGAAGTTCCCTCTATTGGAACAAGTGCATTTCAGTTATTATAAGATTGCTGATATACCAGAATTTGTATACAATGGAATCGTAAATGAAGCTAAAGCGGGAGAAAAAGCGACAGGCATCAAAGATGCCGAAGGAGAGTGGTGGTTATTTACCTATGAAACGTGTAGACCTGAAGATTCACTTTTCTTAAACGTATTTGACATTTGTAGAATGGAAAGTATGATCATTACGTGGAATTTCAACTGGTACATAATTCGCATTTTTCTATTTCACACATATCTTACTAGATGTATAAGAACACCGAGATTGAACACTTTCTTTTTGGACAAATCAATCATATTGATATCCATGCAACAATGGAATAGTATAGAATGTGGAGATGCTAGACTCAACAAATATGGCAATGATTGCATACAGAAAACAAGCATAGTGATTGACAATAATGTTGATACATTAAAGTCAAGATCCTCTATGAAACATTTGAAACTCCTAAAAATGAAACTTTTGAAACATTACTATTCCACTACGATAACCATCCAAGATGGTAAGAAGAATCCCCATCCTCTGCCGCCGCAGATGCTCAAATTAAAGCAGTTCATTGTTGTTCATATCAAAACACTTGTCTATATGAAGAGATATCAACAATGCAAGATCCCTTATTCTGCCGCTTTCATTATGGTTAGACCAAATCAACCACTCGTTTTGAAGGCCAATCATTTATTTCCCACTGAAGACTCTCCTGTTATACCTAATCAACTACCCGTTAGGAAAGCCATTACCACTGATGACTCACGTGTGACGAATATTCTATCTGAGAGAGGTTCACAGTTAGTACATAGTTTGTTAACTAGTTTAACAAGAGTAGTGAAAAATGAAAAAAGGAGTATTAACGTTTATTTCACGAATCTCAATAGAGATGACGGATATAGTCTACTAAGGAATAGTTTGATACATCCCCACAATCTGAACTTCAAATGTTCGCCACTTACGAGATATAATAATATCTCAAATATGCGTGTATATGATTCAGTGAATAATCGACTCCTTTTTAAAGTGCGGGACTTGAATGATCTTTTGTGTTATATCAACCCGGATGAGTTGGTTAATCTGTTTTGCCAAGAACACTGTTCAAGGGAATGTAACCCTAAGATGATATCAATTGACAATCAGAATCAATCTTCTTATAGAAAGCATATGATACATGATATTATGCTGCACGCAGCAATAATGCAAAAAGCACAAGAACTCCATTGGAGGAATTTCCATATTGACTTATTTTATAAGCAAAACATAGCTGAAAAGGTCAAGAAAACACCCAATTTATGGATTGCCAACATATAGAAAACATTTTCTTGTTCAAGTAGATTCTAGTGAAGAATAATGGAGCGAAAATCATTGTTGATATGATCTTTCTTTCCCATATTGATATAGAGATTAGGATCCTTATTGACAAAAAATCCTCGCTTCTCGAAGAACCAAGTAGAGAATCAGGCAAACGATGCATATAACGATCTGAAGATAGTTTCATCTTTCTAAAACTAGGTGTTGATTTTCTCTCAGTTCGAGGCTACTAAATAGTTATAGGGTCCACCCCTTCCTAGTAAAGCTAACGGTCCGCCGCATGGCGTAAAAGATATGTGAGAGAAGGAGTTGCACATGTAAACTGAAGAAATGAGGGATTCATACCAGAATAGTGGATCTACTACCAACACGAGTTCAACTGCCCGATTTCTAGAATGATCGAGACTGAGAAGGGGAAGCATGCGCCCGAAAGGGGTACCATTGCTCCATTGTGTCAACACTTGCTCCACAGACTTGTTACCTTTACGGCGCCAGCCTCGATCCAAAACGGTTTAGGAAATTCATCAGTAGAAGAGGGAAGGTTAAGAGACACCTTAAATCTGGACGCAAGACACGGCGCAGCTGGGACACATGGAAGACGGGATGAACAGTTGAGCCGGCCGGTAGTAGCACTCGATAGGCAACAGAACCAATCCTCTGGAGGACAGTATAGGGGCCGAAATACTTGCTTGAAGGTGAACTTGTGGTTCAAAAGCTTGGCAATGGACGTCAGGATGTAAGGCTTTTATTAATACAATAGTAGTTGTCACAGAACTCCACGCGGGCCATTAAAGCTTCTCGAGATAACCACCATGGAACAGACATGTTACCCCTTTCTCTTGGCTTTTCCTGTTGTAATTCTTACGCTCATACTGAATTTCAGAAATCCTATTCTAGATTGATACGAAAACCAACCCAATTACTTCTCTTGTGTTCGAGTTACGACTCGACTTAAAAAAAGGCCACGGCGGGCGTGGGATAAAGAACAGAACCACCATGGCTTATCGAAAGAATGGAGCAGCGCATTTCCCCTAAGTCTATAGAAGCTCCACTCGTGCCTGCCGGATAAAAGACTCATGGTAAACTGAAGACATGCCCGAAGCAGGGGGAGAGTCTGGAAGGAGGTTGGACTGAAGCCCATCCGATGTTTTTTTGCCTCAACAAGGAATCAGGTTTTTAAGAGAAATGTGGTTTTCTTGAGGAAGAGCGTCTTGTTCGGGGATGACTGGCTTTCTCCGACAAGAAAGATGAGAGGAACCGTGGAGTTGGGAAAAGCGGCGCACTAGAATGGATAGCACAGGTCGGAGGTGAAGCTTATAGACCAACCCCTTCTTTCTTTGAGCTGAGCACTTGACTTCGGCAGTGGTCATTGCCTACCGGTAAACTCCCATACTTCCTTCTTTTGTTCGAGGGAGGCCATACATCTTCCTTCATTGGTTGGATCCAGGTCAGAAAGTTCTAGGGAGGTTGTGTGCGCAAACAAGTCAGAATTAATAAGAAGGGGTGCGAGCAGTACACTACCCATTTGGGTATTGGCAAATCACAGTCATACTTCTTAGAGTGGGGTGGAGCACCAGCACCTTAAGCTGCACCAGTATCTTTTTCAGATAGACACCGATTAAGAAACCGAGAAGTCTAGATTATGGAGACTCTCTAAGTTTTTCTAAGATTTCCTGTGTCTGTACTACTTCACTTTAGACCCGGCATATTGTATGTATCCTTCGCCCTTATTTTCAATTCTGAGAATCCGCCTTCACCCTTCGGAGAAAACATGGTGGCCAGAGAGAAGGTATGTAGATTAATAGAGTTGCTCTTACTTTTAGAATATATCATGGATCAAAACAAAACTTGGTTCTCATGGATGAAGTGTTTGAGTAGACAAAAGAAGAAGCTGCTACACGAAGTGAAAACCGGTGCTAAGAGCTGGAGATTATTATCTAAGAGAGAGAACTGGTAGAGAAGTGCTAAAAGTAAGTGTAAGTTAACAAGCATGAACCTCCTCGTTGAGCAGCCGCCTGAGCTTTCTCTTTGTTTAGAATTGAAAGAGAAGTTTTTGATAGTGGGGTGCGTGGTGTATTAAAAGTGGATATAGACCCCGGACAAGAAAGCCTTTTCTTAAGCACAAATGCGGTACTATTTTTAGCAAGCAATCTCTTCTACAATAGGCGGTCTGATCAATCCAAAATATTGAGGCAGGATTTGGATTTAGAGAATCAAAAAGCAATCAACCATCCCCAAACAAAGTGCTGCTGGAGGGAAATGCTAAAGTCCCATTCCGAATTCCATTAAGGTTGTATTCCTACTAAGAAACTCTGGGCTATACTCTACATCCCATCCCAGCTCGTAAGTAATCCTATTTCTGTATTAGCCTTTGAACAGCATGGGCCATGAAAGGACCGGAGAAGGAATGCAGTAGGATGATTCTATCTTTCCTATGTATGGGGCACACGATTCTCTTTCCATACACTAGTCAAAATCCATAATAGGGCGAGGGTACCTAAATATCCATCCAGAGCGAGTTGCGATTCTTTTACTTACTACTTTTTGAAAGATTACACCTTCGACTATCTCTAAGCACGCATGCCCCTCCTATCTATGAAAGAGAACAGGAATTCCCTACACCAACATATCTAGCGAGGGTCCTTCCAATCTACGAAAAGAGGGCACTACGAAAGCTAATTAGTCAAACCAGCACCAAAATAGCGAGTGAGTAACAAGCACTATTTCGACCATACTCTCTTGTCCTTAGATTCCTGTCATTAAGCACTACATACTATAGCAGTCAACTCACTATTTGCACTCCTTGCATTCCATGAGCTTTTCTTTCAATAGTAAGCAGGAAATGCGAATAAGAGAAGGGTAGAAGAAGCGATCCGCGCATTTCCTTATTTCACAACGGATTTGACTCGTTAGAGAAATCATTTCTTAGGTATGCTACATTCTTTGAAGAAAGAGTAGGTTTAAGACTTAGAGGAAGCGATTTCCGGGTTCAATTGGACCCAACAAGGAAAGCCTGTCAAGCAAGGAAGCCACCAAGCAAACCTTTAATAAGCATCTCTAGCGTCTCTATAGCTATAGAAAGCAAAAACCAGCAGTCAAGACTAGTCACATTAGTGAAACAAGTGATTCGCTGACATTCAATTCAAATAGAAAGAGTAGTCACAGCTGCGACAAGTTGCTCTAATAGGAAGGAGTTGACTTACTTTCCATTCCTAATACAGCAAGAGCTTATTTTTTTCATGTAGCATTTCTACCCCTATAGGATTTCCCATCTTAACCGAGAATGGGTGCAGCCCACCCCATCTAAACTAAAATTCGTTCCTCTACAATCCAGAGCAGTCCGAACATGTACCGCGATCTGGACGGACAAAGAATGCCGTACACTTGAGTGACCACCACCAAATGAAAAAGAAGAGGTGAGATCACCCTGTCTCAATCCTTTGTAGCTCTTCAAATATGGGCCAACCTCTCCATTCATATTCACACACACTTTGCCTCCTTCCACTGCTTGTCTAATCCAATCTATCCACCTGTCAGGGAAGTTTTTCCTATGCATTACCTCTGCCAAGAAAGGCCACTGAACTCTATCATAAGCTTTTTCAAAGTCCAACTTTTTTGAATTCCTTCAGAGTGAGAGGTTTTCAACTCATGCAAAACTTCATGAAGAATTACACATCCGTCCAAAATGTACCTCCCAGGAATAAATCCAGTCTGAAGAGAGCTGATTACTTGTCGAGCTAGAGGAGTAAATCTAAGTGTCAGAGCTTTAAACATAACATTTAGAACACATATGGGTCTATACTGTAGGATACTATATTAGCATCCAGAATCTTTGGCAGTTTCTAAATGACTTTTGAGTTCAACCTGCCATGATACAGCTCCTGAAGCATATATCTCTCAACTGGGGCCAAAAAGCTCTAAAAAGACTCACCGCAAAGGTGACGACTCGATAGATGCCCACCCGTCTGACTCATCATTCAAATCACCTCAAATCACCTAACATAGGTACCTAATCTTAGATGCAAAACCGTACACCTGGAGTTGGAGTACCTGCCTCCTTGGATTTGCTACCCATTGGGATCAGTATCATATAGATATTGCAAGAAATCTATCTACTGAAAACTATATAACGATCCCTCGCGGCTTCTTGTATACCCAAAACTCGAGTATCTACTCACCTACAATGCTTCCCGCCTCGGGTGAACAGTGCTTCGTTGAAGGACAAGCCGTGGTGAATTTATCGACGATAGGACTTTAATGCAAGTAGACTTAAGATAAAGTCAATCTCTCTTTTTATGTTCCAAATATCGATTTTGAACAGACAAAGGATACACCGAGACTCGGTTTACTCCGACGCAACCATCTCCTCTACTTCTACTAGGCGGGCCTCCTTACTCTATTCTTATTTCTCCTTCCGATAAGAGACTATTTATGAAATTCTCTGGCTGGGTCCTTAGGCAACTCGGCAAGACTGGACTAGTGGAACACGGCTATCTAGTGGTTCACTATATATAGGACTTGTAGAGCTTGAAAAAAAGCTTGTTTTGGTCTTTTTTTCTCTTTTCTATTTGGTGTGATAGGCTTAGTTAGGTGGTTTTTGAACTCATCCCCTTTCTTTGATCCCGGATTCCATTCTATTCCCTGACAGAAGTGCGGGACGTTTTTAGATAGCGTTGCGTTCGTGCCTCTTTGCTTAAGAAAGGGGTTTTTTTCTCCGTCTTCTTTTATCTTGGCATGTTTCTTCTAAGACCCACTTTTAGAGTTGGCTTCACACTCACACCTTCAAAGAAAGATCGGAAAATGGCCTCTGAGTGAGTCAATGTTCTCGCTACTAAAGATAGAGTTTCCGTGGATGTTCTTTCTTTTCGATTGGTCTTTCCGAGTGCTTCACCTCGTAAACTCGGGCCTTCATCCGTAGGGCAAGAATCGGTTTCACTGCTGGTCTATAAATCAGACCAGGGAGAATGTAATTCCATTCCCTCAACATAAATTGGAAGGTCAAGCAAATTGAGAGAATTTGAGCGCTTTAACTTTGTTGGCACGCCAGGGGCAGCGGTTGATCAAACAACCGGAAGCCTTTTGTGCGCAGATATGAAAGGTTTTCCCTTGATGGAGGCTAGAAAGGGATCTTTTGCTTTTTGACTTTGAGAAAGGCATAATATGGAATATATGAGATGGATTCGTAGGTGATAGCGAAATTTGGTTCTATTCTAGGTCAAGGGGTTAAGGACCTTTTTGAGGAAGATACTTTGGATCCCTTAAATAAGAAGAAGAACCGAAGGTGAAAATAAAAGCAGCAGCCATCTGTGTATCCTCGATAATTAGAAGTATGGCTCGGGCCGGTCTTATTCAATTAAACCGAAAAGGGCGGATGGGGAAGGAAGAGCTTTCTGTAACTATTACATTAGTAAGGCAAGGAACTTCTTAAAAGAACGGCAATTGGTATTTCATTTGCTGTGAAAGCATCCGCTGCTGGCAATGCAATCAAAGTCGAAGCTCTTGATGCAATATAGACGAGCTTGCGTAGTCCTTGAGAGATCTTCTTTCTCGCTTTATTTACTTTACAGGAGAATGGAAAAAACAAGACATATAGTCAGCCTAACCTAACCAGAAGGGTAAGAAGCCGAAGGCCAATGACACTAGCTAACCAATAAGCATAGACTGCAAGGGAAGATCAAAAAGTACATCCTAAGAAAGATGCTATACTTAACACTTTTCATAACTGCATGGGCTTATAAAGCACTGGAAATGGAACTATTGAGACTACCACTGCTGTAATAAAAGAAGAGAAGAGGTAAGAGGAAATTCTACAGGCTTGCCTACAATCCCTTTCCTTGTCAGAAAAGCAATTTCACCCCTAACTTAAGATGCTTACCTACCACTACTACTGGCTGGAGGCAATGGCTTTAGGATATGCCCTGACCGAGCTACGTATCTTTCCTATGGGCAAGACCCAAGGTGAAAAATCAAATCAAAGTACTAGGAAGAAATGTGCTTTTTTTCTAGCAAAAGCAAATAATCTTGCTGCCATAGAATTTGGAAAAAGCTTTCAAAGAAAAAGAGCAAAAAGGAAAAAGGAACTTCAAAATCCCGCCTCCTTGTTAGGAAGGAAAAGCCAGAAAGCAAAGAGGTTTGGTTTACGTATGGTGGAAGGTGACATTTTCCAGTCGGAACGACGGAGCTCTAAATAAAAGGTATGAAATCCAATCCCTTATCTTTCTTAAGCGTAGGGATGAAAGCCAAGAATGAAGTCGTCTCATCTCGTATGGTAGCCTATTCTTTACCTCTCGTTCCAGGGTTGGATGCAACATTTCTATGTTATAGATAGGTGAGTTTTTTTATACTAGTTTTCGAGGATTTCCACAAGTCCGTCCGAGTTGAGGCGCTAGGGCTTGAATCCGGTCGGTTGTCCGACAGTGCCGTAGTTGAATAAGCATTTCCTTTATTTACTTCTAGAAGGACTCGAAGTGAGACCAGAGAGAGAAGAGTTTTCCCGCAAACCATAGCGACTAGCTAGTCTCAAAACAAAAGAGTTCTTTTTACAGTAGCGGGGTTGGGAAAGTAAGGAAAGTCAAGCCCGATGATTCTGTGGGAAGGGACGGATTTCGAATTCCTTTTTCCTTCCTTTTTACGCCACCTCCTCCCAATCCTTGAAGATATGAAGCAATATTTTCTTAAGACTAAGTGAAGGTTGGTATGGCCCAATCCCATCGTTTAAATGAGAGTGGATCGAGGGAATGGAATCTAGACTATAGATTGAACTAGACTATTCTAATTCATCTTCCATTTTAGAAAGTAGCAAGCAGCGAATAAAACGGCTGCAGCAAGAAGTTTCGCACTCTAACTCGAAACGGATTTCGCGCATTGAAAGTGTCATCCCTTGCTTTGTTCTAACCGCCCTTCCTTTAAGTTTCAGTATTCGAAACTCTTCCTAGAATGAGATTGTTTATTTAGTATAGAATAGGAGAAGAAGGGCTTCATTGCCCCCAGTATTCCCGCATGTAGCTTTGAAAAGGGCGAGGTGTTGTTCAGGGTTCCCTACCCCATTCAACATTTTGCATTTTGGCGCAGTATAGTATACCCCTTCCTTGGGGTACGGTACCATATAAAATTCACTAGGGCCTCTTTCCTCTCTTTTTGTTGGCAACCCCTGTCAATGTATGTTTGATTTGGGAGGCTACCAATTCTGGAATTTCTTCTCGAGACATCCCCGTCAGTCAACTTCTCTTCGGGATGGGTCGTTGGTCTTTGTGGAGATAATGTGTCAGCCGTGGTAGAAGTAGCTCCCTGAGTAGGCATGGGCGCCCGCCTAGATGAAGGGATTTTCTCATCTTGAGGTGTCGGGAGGAGTAAAGGAGATTGACTCTTCTCTGTCATTAGCCTTTTTATTGACACTAGCTCTTTATATAGTCAATTTATTTTAGGAGTATCGTATCGGTAGGCACAGATCATTGGTATTGGATGTATCGTTAGGTTGTGCCGAGTCAAATCAGCTCCGCTTATTTTTTTCCGTTGCAGAAAAGAGATCCCTTACCCTTTCTTTAGCAAATGATGAATATGAAGTCTGGGAGGCTGCGGGTACTATGGATCCTCTGACTCCCAATCGGGTTACCTTCCCGGGTCTCGCCGGTGTTGCCTGTAGGTCGTGATGTGCCTCGAGATGGCCGTCTCCTGTCCCCCTGCTCGTGGGGAATCCGCTCCCGGGGCGTCGCTCTGCTGCGTCTGGCCCGTCCTCTAGGCACCTTTGGAGGGCGGGGAGTGTGACAACGTACACGCTTCCCTTTACTCCATAGGGCCTTTTCCTCAGTTGCAGGGTTTGGTGGCCCGAAATTGACTTGGCTTCGCCAAAAGGCCTCATCTCCAAAGCCCGGCTCGCGAGGCGTCCCTCTCGCTGTAGGGCGGAGCCCCCTCGCCTCGCTCTTGTGACATGCTATGTTTCCCTTCTTCCATTCTCAAGTCAAGGGTGAGTCCCATGTGTCAGTTTGTGGATCGCGGTCTCACGCACTAATCCCTACAGGTGCCCATAGTAGGCCGGCCGCCCTACCTAAACCAATCATCATATCGGTCCCTA
>Ga0170475_106202239_pt1 | contig 11392 bp, 4 predicted proteins | sample Soicark_Litter_5_FD_111474 | JGI IMG/M metagenome (GOLD analysis project Ga0170475, IMG submission 111474) | Avena fatua rhizosphere microbial communities from Hopland, California, USA. Combined Assembly of 48 SPs | reverse complement strand
CAATTGATTATTCTTTTCGCATTCTATATTGCCAAAACGGAAATGGCTATGTAGTATGCGCTGCTGTTTTTGATAATTGCAAATTGGAAAATAAATTGTTTCTAATTTGTTAAGCATAAAAACAAGAAGTCAATAAAAAGACAAGAAGCAAATCTTTGAAACACAAGGGGGATGGGCCATGCTGCATCGATGCGGTACAGGGGAAGGTCGCGCACTGCGCGCCGTGCAACGCTGCTTCACGCTATTCACGAAGACGGAGGCAGGTCATCCGGACTTGCCAACATCCTCCTCCATCCATTCGCCACAAATAACAATGCGTGGCTACGGCGCCACGCTTGGCGCCGCCTATCGCATGCTGCGGACAGTCTTGCTGGGCGCCAGCCTGGCCTGCGCTTTAGTCGCGCCCGCGCAGGCAATCCAATACGTCTACGATGAAGTTGGTCGCTTGGTGGAAGTGGTCGCCGCCGATGGCGCCAGCGCCCAATATAGCTATGATGCGGTCGGAAATATCACCGCAATTAAAAAGAATACGACCGCCGCAATTGCGATTGCCGAATTCACTCCCAATAGTGGTCCGGTCGGTGCTGTGGTCACGATCTATGGCGTCGGATTTTCAACTACGGCCGCTAACAACACCGTCAAATTCAACGGCACCCAGGCAGCCGTGTCGGCAGCCACTGCCACCAGCCTGAGCGTCACCGTTCCCGCTGGCGCGGTCACCGGAAAAATTACCGTCGCCAACACCAAAGGCACTGCCACCAGCGCTAGTGATTTCGTAGTGGGCGTAGCACAGGCACCAGCCATTACGAGCTTCACTCCCACCATCGGCACCGTTGGCACCGCCGTCACCATCAGCGGCACCAATTTCCAAACTGGAAAAGAAGATAACAAAGTCGCTTTGGGAAATGTGGCCGCAGCGGTGACAACCGCCACCGCGACCAGCCTGGGAACTACCGTGCCGAACGCCGGAGCATCCGGAAAAATTACCGTGTCAACGCCGTATGGACAAGCTATAAGTAGCGCTGACTTCTATGCGATACCGAGTGGTATCAATGCAGCGGATATCGAATACACCGGCCGCATTGCCGTCAATGGCGCAGTTAAAACGGTCACGATCAATACCGCTGGCAAGAAAGCATTGTTGCTATTTGATGGTTCGCAGCAGCAATACCTGTCGTTGGTATCGACTGCAAGCACTTTCGCCAGCAGCGTGCCGATGACTGTCTATAAACCGGATGGCACGGTGCTGACGTCTAATAGTATTAGCAATAATGGCGTTGTCGATTTTGCGATGCTGCCGAAGGCCGGCACTTATACGATTCTCTTGAGTCCTGGTGCTACCGATAAAGGCAAGATTGATCTGCAATTGAAAGCGGAAGCGACTGGCACTCTGTCCATTGGCGGTGCGCCGTTGCCTGTTAATTTGGGGGCTGGTCAAAATGGGCGCTATACCTTTAGCGGCACGGCTGGCCAAACCCTAGGACTCGGATATACCGGAGTCAGCACCACGCCGGCAGGACAAAGTATTTACTACAGGGTGTACAAGCCGGATGGCACGCAGCTGTTCAGCGATTATTGGTCGAACGACAATAGCAACAATTTGCCGGTGCTGCCAGTGACGGGTATCTATGCAGTGCTCGTTGATCCGCAGGGCATTGGTAGTGCGGTGGTCACGCTGACCCTGTCATCGGACGTTGCCGGCACCGTGGTCGCCGATGCAGCAGCGACCACGTTCAGCACCGCACGGGCAGGCCAGAACGGCCGCTACACTTTCAGCGGTACGGCGGGGCAGACCGGCTCACTGCTGTTCACAAATGGCACCTTCTCCTCGTCGGCTGGCATCGTTGTGTATAAGCCGGACGGCACCAGCTTAACTTCAGGCAGTGTGACGGCTTCGACCAAACTCGACATTCCAGCGCTATCGGCGACGGGTACGTACAGCGTATTCATCGATCCATCGGCGGCGACCACTGGCAAGGTGGATCTACAGCTGAAATCAACCGCGACTGGTACTCTGGCCATTGACGGTGCGCCGCTGCCTGTTAATTTGGGCGCTGGTCAAAATGGGCGCTATACCTTTAGCGGCACGGCTGGCCAAACCCTGGGACTCGGATATACCGGAGCCAGCACCACGCCGGCTGGGCAAAATATTTACTACAAGGTGTACAAGCCGGATGGCACGCAGCTGTTCAGCGATTATTGGACGAACGACAACAGCAACAATTTGCCGGTGTTGCCGGTGACAGGGACGTACACCATTAACATCCAACCTGTCAGCAATGCTGCCGCCAGCACCACACTGACTCTCTCGTCCGACGTTGCCGGTGCCTTGTCTGCCGATGCAGCTCCAATCACATTCAGCACGACGCGGACAGGCCAGAACGGCCGCTACACCTTCAGCGGTACGGCGGGACAGACCGGCTCACTGCTGTTCACAAATGGCACCTTCTCCTCGTCGGCTCGCATCGTTGTGTATAAACCGGATGGCACCAGCTTGGCTTCAAACAGTGTAAGCACCTCGGCTACCTTCGACATTCCGACGCTGCCGGCGACGGGGACGTACAGCATATTCATCGATCCATCGGCGGCGACCACGGGCAAAGTGGATATGCAGTTGAAGAGCGTGCCTGCAGATAAAACGGGCGTCATTGCGATCGACGGTGCGCCGTTCAAGGTCGATTTAATCATCCACCAGCAAGGTGCTCTCACGTTTAGCGGCGTGGCAGGCCAAACCCTGGGACTCGGATATACCGGGGTCAGCACCGCGCCGGCTGGGCAAAGTATTTACTACAAGGTGTACAAACCGGATGGCACGCAGCTGTTCAGCGATGATTGGTGGAACGACAACAGCAACAATTTGCCGGTGTTGCCGGTGACAGGGACGTACACCATTAACATCCAGCCTGGCAGCAATGCTGCCGCCAGCACCACACTGACTCTCTCGTCCGACGTCGCCGGTACCTTGTCTGCTGATGCAGCTCCGATCACATTCAGCACGACGCGGACAGGCCAGAACGGCCGCTACACCTTCAGCGGTACGGCGGGACAGAGGTATTGGATGGCATTTGGCAACGGCACCTTTCCTTCGTTGGCTGACATCACTGTGTATCAGCCGGACGGCACCAGCTTGGCTTTAAACAGTGTAAGCACCTCAACTACCTTCGACATTCCGACGTTGCCGGCGACGGGGACGTACAGCGTATTCATCGATCCATCGAGGGCGACCACGGGCAAAGTGGATATGCAGTTGAAGAGCGCGCCTGCAGATAAAACGGGCGTCATTGCGATCGACGGTGCGCCGCTCAAGGTCGATTTAACCATTTACCAGCAAGGTGCTCTCACGTTTAGTGGCACGGCAGGTCAAACCCTGGGACTCGGATATACCGGGGTCAGCATCACGCCGGCTGGGCAAAATATTTACTACAAGGTGTACAAGCCGAATGGCACGCAGCTGTTCAGTGATTATTGGACGAACGACAACAGCAACAATTTGCCGGTGTTGCCGGTGACGGGGACGTACACCATTAACATCCAGCCTGACAGCAATGCTGTCGTCAGCACCACACTAACTCTCTCGTCCGATGTTGCCGGCGCCTTGTCTGCCAATGCTGTTCCAATCACATTCAGCACGACGCGGGCAGGCCAGAACGGCCGCTACACTTTCAGCGGCACGGCGGGACAGACCGGCTCACTGCTGTTCACAAATGGCACCTTCCCCGCGCCGGCTGGCATCGTTGTGTATAAACCGGACGGCACCAGCTTAACTTCAGGCAGTGTAAGCACCTCGACCACACTCAATGTTCCGGCACTGCCGGTGACAGGGGCGTACAGCGTATTCATCAATCCATCGGCGGCGACCATTGGCAAAGTGGATATGCAGTTGAAGTGACGTTTGCAATATCACATCTCATCACACTTAAAACAAAAAATCAGATCGCATAGGGAGCAGTACCGTGTTTGCAAATGTTACACAACAATCTGTTCGCCATAAAAATACGAGCCGTATTCGCTTGCGCCAGTGCTTCCAATGGTTAGTGGCGGTGCTTGCATTCGGTTCGGCTCCGTTGGCGCAATCAAGCGATGTGGCCACGCATGCTGCGCCGCCGGACATGCCGGCAAAATTGCTTGCGCCGCTGCCGGAAGTGAACGCCGGCCAAAGCGCGACCCAACTCCCCGACGGCCGCTGGCTTTTGCTGGGAGGCGCAGGGCAGGGCAATGTTCCCGCCACTGCAGCTTACATCCTCGACCCGCACACCCAACAAACCACGCCACTGCCCGCCACACTCAGGCAGGCGCGCAGCGGCCATAGCACCACTCTGCTACCCGACGGCACGGTCCTCATCCTCGGCGGCACCGACGCCAGCGGCAACGTCGTCACCGGCGCCGAACAATTCGACCCCGCCACCGGCAGCTTTACAATCCTGGGCGACCTGAGCCTGATCGCCCGTAGCGGCCACACCGCCACCGTATTATCCGACGGCCGCCTCTTGATCATCGGCGGCACTGACGCGCGCGGCCGTGCCCTGTATGAAGCCGAACTGTACAACCCCTTTACCCATCAGGCCGAACACTTCAACGCCAAGCTCGACACCGCCCGTCTTAACCACCTCGCCGCGTTGCTGCCGAGCGCCAACGTATTGCTATGGGGCGGCATTGATCCTGCCCGGCAGACGCTCAATAACGGCGAACTGTACGACTCGGCGCACCAACGCTTCAGTCCCATCACCGCCGACGCAGCCGCCGACCTGGCCAACAGTCTCAGCAGCACCGGCCAACCCGGCATCAAAGACAGCCAGCCTGCCGCCGACGAACAAGCTGCGCCAGTCAACCAGGCACTGGTAATTCGCTTCAATCAACGCATGGCGATCGCCAGCCTCAACAGCGCGACCGTCACCCTGATCGGCCCGAACGGCGCAGTCCCGATCAAGCCTGTCGCGGTCGAGCACGGCTTACTGCTGTTCATCACCCCGCAGCAAGACTTGCTGCCCGCCAGCCGTTACACACTCTTCATCAAAGACGCGAGCGACGCTGCGGGACAAGCCTTGCCATTTGCCGCCATCGGCTTCACCACTGCGCAACTGAGCGGGCAAGCTACGAAGGACAGCCCCGCTCCTGTTGCCGCCAACCGCGGCAACGGCAATCCTCCGGCCACCACGCCCTCCTCACCAGCCACATCGCAACAACCTGCATCACAGCAATCCGGATCGCAAACGGCCTCGAACCCGAAAGACAGCGCCAACGCAAACCGCGCGGGCAAGCTCGATCAACAGGCACAACAAGCACTCATTGCCGCGGAAGGCAGCCAACATGCGGAAGAATGGCGCCCCGATATCCGCCATTTCAAAGGCGACTGGCGCGTCCAGCGCGGCAATAGTCCGCTCCAGGCCTTACCGCCGTTGCAAGCGCCTGCCGGAGAAACCGCACTGGCAGGCCAGGTACTCACCCTGCACGGCCGGCCTTTGGCACACGTTACGCTCGGTATCGGCAGCCAATCGGTACAAACGGACAGCACCGGACGCTTCCTGCTCACGCACCTGGAACCCGGTACGCATGTGCTTGTCATTGACGGACAAAGTGCCCAGCGCGAAGACGCCCAGTATGGTTTCTACCAGGCGCGCGTTGACATCAAAGCCGGTCAAACCAATGTCCTCAATTACACCATCTGGAGCCCCAAACTCGATCCGGCCGGCACGATCAACCTGCCGTCCCCGACTACGCAAGAAATGGTGGTCACCTCGCTGCGTATTCCCGGACTGGAACTGCACATTCCCGCCGGCACCGTCATCCGCGACCACAACGGCAAGATCGTCACGCAAATCAACATGACCGCGATCCCCACCGACCGCCCGCCGTTTCCGATCCCGGGCGTGGGCGTGCCGGTCTACTTCACGATCCAGCCGGGCGGCGCGACACTGACCAATACTACCGGCCGTGCGCAACAGGGAGCACAGCTGATCTACCCCAATTTCAGCGGCGCCGCCGCAGGCACACGGATCGACTTCTGGAACTACGACGCGCGCGGCAAAGGCTGGTATGTGTACGGGCAAGGCACGGTCACAGCCAATGGCAAGCAAGTAATGCCGGATAAAGGCGTGGCGATCTACGAATTCACCGGCGCAATGATCTCGCTGCCGAGCAATGCCCCGCCAGAAGGACCGCCACCCGGCGGCTGCGGCAGCGGTGGCAGTGCCGGCAGCGACAGTTGTAACGCCGACGTCAATCAGCCACCGCAACCGCCCGGATGCGCTGGAGACCCGGTCGACTGCGCCACAGGTCTGTTTCTCAATGCGGAGACCGATCTATTCGTCAATGACGTGATTCCGCTGAAAGTGGCGCGCAGTTACCGTCCGCGCGACGGTTTCGCGCGCATTCGGCATAGGTACCAACCTGTCCTATGATTTCTTCCTGGTCGGAAACACCTCGCCCTGGTCTTACCTGGACCTGATCCTGCCCGACGGCGGCCGCATTCACTATGTGCGCACCTCGGCCGGAACCAATTTTTCCGATGCAGTCTATGCGCATACGTCGACTGCCACCAAATACCATGGCTCGACGATCAGCTATCGCGGCGGCAACTGCTACTGGGAACTGAAACTGAAAAATGGCGCGCGCACGTGTTTCCCGGAATCGTATGAGTCGAATAATGCCCGCGCTGCCGCCGCCACCGCCATCAGCGATCGCAACGGCAACACGCTCACGCTGACTCGCGATAGCAACGGCAACCTGACGCAAGTCACTTCGCCCAGCGGCCGTTATATCCGGTTTATCTACGATACCAACAACCGCATCACCTCGGCCACCGACAACCTCGGACGCACCATCACGTACCAATACGACGCCGCCGGCCATCTCGGCAAAGTCACCGATCCCGCCGGCAAGTTCGAGACCTATACCTACGACACCAGTCACAACATGCTGACCGTGCAAGACAAGCGCGGCAACCTGATGGTGACCAACACCTACGATGCCAACAACCGGGTAGCCACCCAAACCTACGCCGACAACACCACCAACAAGTTTGCCTACACGCTGGATGCGAGCAACAAAGTCACGCAAACCGACATCACCGACGAGCGCGGCATTGTCACCCGCATGGCATTCAACGCCAGCGGCTATTCGACCTCGATCACCAAGGCGCTCGGCCTGCCGGAACAGCAAATCGTCACCATCGTGCGCGATCCCGTCACCAACCTGATGCAATCGAGCACCGACGCGCTCGGCCGCAAAACGGCCTACACCTACGATGCCAATGGCAACCTGCTGACCAGGACCCTGCTGGCCGGCACCCCCAATGCGCTCACCACCGCCATGAGCTACACCGCGGGCTTCAACCAGGTCGCCAGCATCACCGATGCCCTCCAGCACAAAACCGTGCTGAATTACGATACGCAAGGCAATCTCAGCCAAGTCACCGACCCCAACGGCAATAGCGTCAAATACGGCTACAACGGCACCGGCCAAGTCACGCAGATCACCGATCCGCGCAGCAAGGCCACCACGCTGGGCTACGACGGTTACGACCTGACCCGAGTCACCGATCCGCTGAACCGCACGGTCAACATCTTCACCGATGCCCTGGGCCGCGCAATGAGCAGCACCGATCCGTTGGGCAACCGCACGCTATACGATGTCAATGCACTCGACCAGGCCACCACGATCACAGATGCCATGGGCCAGCCGACCGGCATGGGCTACGACGCCAACGGCAATCCTGCCCAAGTCAAGGATGCCAAAGGCAATCTGCACCATTTCGCGTTCGACAAGCGCAATGAAATTGCCAGCGCCACCGATCCGCTCAACAAAGCGGAATCCTATGTGTACGACAACAAGCACAACCTGATCCAAAAAACCGACCGCAACAACCGAGTCACTCAATATGGATACGACGCACTCGACCGCCTCAATAAAATCACCTACGCCGACAGCAGCACGATCAGCTACGCCTACGACCAAGGCAACCGCATTACGCAAATGATCGATTCCGCCAATGGCACCATCGCCCGCAGCTATGACGACCGCAACCACCTGATCAAGGAAACCACCCCGCAAGGCGAAGTCAGCTACAGCTACGATAATGCCGGCCGCAGAACCAGCATGACCGTCAAGAACCAACCCACGATCAGCTACGCCTGGGATGCCGCCGACCGCCTGACGCAAATCCAGCAAGCCGCCGGCCCCAGCAATGGCAACTTCGTGCAAACCGTCAGCTACACCTACGACAATGCCGGCCGCAGAACGCAAACCAAACTCGCCAACGGCATCACTGAAAACTACAGCTACGACGACGCCAACCAGCTGACCGCGATCATCTACAAGAAAGCCGATGGCAGCACGCTAGGCGACCTCAGCTATGGCTACGATGTCGGCGGCAGACGCATCAGCATGGGCGGCAGCCTCGCCAGCGTTGATCTGCCGAACGATGTCGGCGGCATCGGCATCGATGCCGCCAACCGCCTGACCACGTTCGGCGCGCAAACCCTCAGTTACGACGCCAACGGCAACCTGACCGGCGACGGCAGCCAGACCTATGTCTGGAATGCGCGCAACCAACTGACGCAAATCAAGGGCAGGGCCGACATCGTCACCGCCAGCTTCCAGTACGATGCGCTCGGGAGAAGAACCGCGAAAACCGTCAACGGCCAAACCACCGGCTACCTGTACGACGGCCAGAATTTCGTACAAGAGCTCAATGGCGTCACCAGCGCTGCTGCGGTCAAAGCCAATCTCGTGAGCAGCCTGCGGATAGACGCCGTCTTGTTGCGGGAAGAGGGTGGGGCGATCCAGAGTTACCTGACGGATGCGCAAGGCAGCACCCTGCAATTTACGGACAGCACGCAAGCGAAGGTCATTGGCTACCGCTACGACCCGTACGGCAACACCAGCAACGACAACCCGGGCAGCACGAATACGCAGCAGTACACGGGGCGGGAGAATGACGGCACGGGCCTGTATTATTACCGGGCGCGGTATTATTCGCCGATGCTGGCGCGATTTATCTCGAGCGATCTGCTTGGCTTGGCGGGGGGGATAAACAAGTATGCATATGTCGGGGGCAATCCGATCTCATACACAGATCCGCTTGGTTTAACGCCTGGAACTGCCGTCGGTGCAGGAATCGGCACCGCAATTTTGCCGGGACCGGGAACTGTTGTTGGTGCGATTGTTGGAACGGCGATAGGGATTGGTATCGGTATAGCGGCTGATTATGTTATCAACCAAGTAAAGACCCCTACCACTGGAGATCCCGATTCTTCGTATACCAATCCCGGAAGCGGGCAAGAGCGAAAATATGGGCCGAATGGAAATCCTGAGTATGATATTGATTGGCATACAGACCATGGAGCGGGCACACCGCATGGGCACAACTGGGATACAGATGAAAATGGAAATATAAGTCGTGGTCCTGGTGTGCCTATTTCGCCATGGCCTCAAGGTCGTAAGCCAAATAACTGTCCGACAAAATGATGGAAATCACGTATGAATATTCCGCTAAGTCAATTTCACGATGCTGAGTTAAATGCGATTAAGAACGACCGCACGGCGTCTACTGTTTGTCTTTCATTTCTTAATCCGGACGGTGCTATTGCGGAAATTATGTTTGATGGGGTGCGTGGATTTCGTGTAGTTGACTATGGACCACAAAACGTAGTTTCTAGATTGCTGTCGTCCGCTCTGTCGGATCTTACACATAAAGACATTATTCGGCATGTCACATGGCTTAACAGCACGAGCGAAGGCAAATGCCTTGTTAATGTAAGCGCTATTAACAAACTGATCGAGCAGATTGAGCGAAACGAACTGATTCTATTTATTTTGGAGCCATCTTGGGGAGCCGAAATAAGCATCTTGGCGCACACCTTTGCTTTGAGGTGAAACGGCGAACAACGATGCTCCTCCTTATATGTCGAGGGGAACCTACTTTCCTACATTGATCCCTATGGTTTAAATCCTGCAACTGCCGTCGGAGCGGGAATTGGTACCGCAATTCTGCTAGGGGTGGGAACTGTTGTCGGCGCGGTTGTTGGAACAGCGATAGGGATCGGCATCGGCATCGGCGTTGCGATAGATACTGTTATTCAAAACAGAGAAAAAGATGTGCCCAATCAAGGTCCACCAGGAGGATGGATCGATGGGAATAACCGCTCACGGCAATATGGACCAGATGGACTTCCTGTGATTGACATTGACAAGCCTCATCAGGGATACGATAGGCCGCATGTTCACGAATGGCCCGGTGGAAAGAGAGGGCATCCGGGGCGTGACTTCTGTCCGTTGCCCAACAAATAGTCAATTATGGTTCAGCCGTTTTAGCAGGAGAAGTAACCATGAATCTTGATGCGTTTATTGAGTACGAATTTGATTCTGTCTCGGTCGTTGCTACATCAGAAGGAGACAACGTATTAATTCGTATATTGGATCACGAAAAAAATCGGTGGGAATTAACGGCTTCAACAGTTCGTTATTTTGTGCTAAATGGCATGTGCCTGCAAAATATTATCGAGCGCATTGGCATCTATGATGCATCTAACATAGAGGCAGAATTTGAAGCTGTTCGTGAGAAGATATTTTTTTTGCTTCAAGGCAGATATCCCGAAGCTAAAGATGAATCGGTTTTGAAAGACGTCATTGAGAAAATATTCCGGGACATAAGAACTTCTCGGTGTTTATTGCTGGAAATCAAACCCGTGTATGGTGCGTATATTCTTTTAATTGCGGGCCAAGTATCCTTGGATCGGGCATGAGTACCCATAGGGCAGCAAGATCGTCACGCAAATCAACATTACCGCGATTCCCACCGACCGCCCGCCGTTTCCGATCTCGGGCGTGGACGTGCAAGGAGTTTATTAGCGTATGAAAAATCAAGTTGCTTTGGTGTTAGATGAGCAAGTAACGGAAACGGTTAAATCTTTTTTTAACAGAATGCCCATTTGGATTGTGCAGACAATAAAAATTCTGATTTCATTAAAGCTTTGCGACGTCAACCTGATCCAAGTACCTTAATTACTACTTTCCCCCGTAGAGAAGGGGAATCTAATGCCGACTTGGCGGAACGAATCCTTTATACGTTAGACGATCATCATGATGAACATTCGAATGGTGCTGATGCGTATGACACTTTGCTGGTGTCTGGGTTAACTCCGCAAGAATTGAAAGTCGATGTATTCCGTGATCTTGGGTTCTCGGAGTTTGAAGAAAGCGATTTTGGATTTATTGCTCGGAAATTGAAATAAAATCGTAACGCGGTAAGTTGGGCTAACGCTTCATCAACCCTATACGCATCAACTTAAGCCGTAACAGCATCAATTTCACCTAATCGCTGCCAGTTATTTGGTTTTTTCTTTCGTTTGTTTTGCACGCACCCGGAGGAAGTCAGAATGCTGCCCAGATTTAT
>Ga0170475_111602433_pt1 | contig 11393 bp, 8 predicted proteins | sample Soicark_Litter_5_FD_111474 | JGI IMG/M metagenome (GOLD analysis project Ga0170475, IMG submission 111474) | Avena fatua rhizosphere microbial communities from Hopland, California, USA. Combined Assembly of 48 SPs | reverse complement strand
TGCAGAAGGAACAGCGATAAGCAATGTGAGCAACACGAATATAGAACCCAGGAAAGGATTTAATCCCGTTACAAAATATGATGCGCCCAAACAAGAAATGAAAGAATAGCTATCGCAAATAAAGAGCCTACCATCGCCATATAACCGAATATTGGCTTTCGTGCGTTAACAGACATTACTTCGGAAACAATACCCATGCCGGGCAAAATAATAATATATACTTCCGGATGACCGAGGAACCAGAACAAGTGTTGGAATAGTATTGCATTTCCTCCTTCATTTGGTAATGCGCCTACCCCATTAACGAAAATATCAGACAGGTAAAAACTTGTCCCAAAATTGCGATCAAATATCAGCAGAATTAAACCGGATAATAAAACAGGGAAAGATAATACGCCTAAAACAGCAGTGAAAAATAACCCCCAAATAGTCAATGGCAATCTTGTCATACTCATGCCCCTTGTACGCATATTAAGTATTGTAGCGATATAATTCAGACCACCTAACAAAGAAGATATAACGAAGGTTGCCATTGCAATGAGCCAAAGATCCATACCGGTTTTAGAACCTGGCGAAGCACTGCCCAAAGCACTTAATGGAGGATATGCGGTCCATCCGCCACTGAAAGGACCGGTTTCCACAAATATTGACGACAACATTATAACGCTGGCGAGGAAGAAAAACCAATAGCTTAACATGTTTAAAAATGGAGAAGCCATGTCTCTCGCACCACATTGAAGAGGAATCAAAAGATTTGCGAAGGTTCCACTTAATCCTGCTGTCAACACAAAAAATACTAATACAGTTCCATGTGTTGTTACAAGAGCGTAATAACCTTGCGCAGTAATATGTCCATCCTGAACCCACCATTTTCCAAGAATATCCTGGAGCCATGGGAAAGATGAGTCAGGATATCCTAATTGCAAACGGAATAATACTGACATCAATCCACCCACTATCGCCCAGAACATTCCTGTTATGATAAACTGCTTAGAGATCATTTTATGATCCTGGCTGAAAATATATTTACTTACAAAGCTTTTGATGATGATGTTCATCGTGATGAACTTCATGCGGAACAACTGTTCCAACATTTGAATGTAATGCCGCTTCGTTACTCATATTAAATTTCCCTATTATAATTTAAACAATGCCCGATGGACAGTGTTTGAGTATAATTAAATATTTTCTTTTTTAACTGATGAATCCTTTACGATATTTTTTGCGCTCGCTTTAGTTGTATCAGCAACCGGTGTTGCGGGTTTTTGATTTGAAGGATCCTTCTCCGGATACGCCGAAAAATATGCAGGTTTTTGTTTTGCCATCCACGCGTCAAATTCCGGCTGCGTAACAACCTGTATAACTCCTTTCATAGAGTAATGCCCGTTACCGCACATTTGATCGCAACTGATCTCGTATTGAAAATTAGGATTACCTGATTTTTCTATCATTTCCTTTGTTGTGTACTTTGGCGTGAACCACAACGTTGTCGGGGTACCGGGTACAGCATCCATTTTCAAGCGAAACCAAGGCAGGCCAACATCATGAACCACATCTCTTGATCCAATAATTAATTTAACCGGCTTATCTTTAACAACGTACATTGTTTGCTGAAGAACAATGTCATCGTGAGAATTTGGGTCGTCTTTAATATTTAATCCAGCGCTGTCTCTCCAGTTTAATCCGAGATAATTATTGGCATCATTAATCATCTTATAATATTTCTTTCCAAAAACACCATCATCACCTGCATAGCGAAATATCCATCCAAATTGTTTGCCTGTTACTTCTATCTGCATTGCGTTTTGAGGAGCTTCGCCGGTAAATGAAAACCAGTTCCTCAATCCAATAACTACAAGTACTGTTAGTGCTATTGCCGGTACGACTGTCCAAACTATTTCCATTGTATTGTTATGTGGAAAATATAAGGGCTGTCTTTTATCACTTTCCTGGTACCTGTATGCAAACCAGAATAATAGTATCTGAGTAATGACAAAAACTATCCCGGTAATGAGAAGAGTGACTTTCAACATTTCGTCCACCTTCTCACCTTGCACACTCGATGAAGTGGCATCGGTTACAAGAAATGTTTTTCCTACAAGAGCTTCGTTACACAAATAGATACCAATTAACCCCCCGATAAGGAAAAGAATCATTAAAAATCCGTTGATCTTATTGTTTTGTTTATGACTTCTTTCTTCTCCCTTAAGCACAGCCACATATTCACTGGCTTTTGCAATCTGAAAGATCACAAGGAAAACCAAAACTATTACTGCGATAATAAATAAAGCTGTCATGATTCTATCTTAATTTTTTCCTTTGTTAATAACCTTTTTACTTAAGTATGATGTATAATACTTTCTTTAAGAAAAGGATTATATTTTGGAACAAGTGGTCTTTTGGTTAGTGCTTTTGTAACATAAAATATCATCAGTCCTAAAAATAATGCCGCGATACCAAAATCAAGCCATGATAAATTACCATCTTCTTTTCGAACGCTTCCCATTACCATTTGATAAAAGTCTATCCAGTGTCCGAATATAATAAGCACCGCCATAAACGTCATGAAAGTATAATTACGCTTTGGGGCCTTTTTCATTAATAGTAATATCGGACAAACAAAATTGATAATTAAATTCAGAAAAAATATTCCCTTATAAGGTCCCTGTACACGATGCTTGAAGTAGATCGTTTCTTCAGGAATATTGCCATACCAAATCAGCATATATTGAGCGAACCACAAATAAGTCCAGAAAATTGAAAATGCGAAAATGAATTTACCGAGGTCATGAAGATGTTCTTCATTTGTATATTGCAAATATCCTTTGTTCTTAAGGTATATTACCCATAAAGTTATCAATGCAATCCCTGAGACAAAGGTACTTGCAAAAGTGTACCAGCTATACATTGTAGAATACCAATGAGCATCAAGACTCATTAGCCACAGCCAGGGCAACGTTGAACCAACAGTTAGTCCAAACCATACAATAAACAGTGAAGCTGTTACTGTATTTGCCATATAAAGCTTTTGCCTGCGTCCTCATCCATTGGTTTTTCGTCTGCTTCATTGCTTATATTACGAATGCGCATTCCCAGTATAATCCATAGACCGAGAGTAAGGATGCTCCATATTAAAAAGAAACCGGGATTTAAAAATCCGAGCTTGCCTGTTAATACATTATCATTTTTTGCATCAGGGCTGAGCCAATGATAAATATCGTGATTCTTATCAATCACCACTACATAAACAAGAATGATGAAAGTAATTGTTCCGAATATTTTTACCATTGCCGACAACGCTTCAGGAACACGACGAAACGTAGTGTACCAACTAGCCATTGATAATGTGCTTGCGCAAATGAAGAACATGCATGCATTACAAATCATTGTGAAGAACATGCTGTTATACATCAATGTTCCCCAGAAAATTGCTCTTTCGTGTTCGTCGCTGCTTTTGCCTTTCGTTAATAAACCAATGAGGAAAGCAACTGCACCAACAGCAATTAAGCCTAAAGCCCATGTTCTTGTTTTTGCGGGAATCTCAAAATTCTCTCTTATCGTTGTGGCTGCCATTGTTATTATTTTATCTCTAAAATTTTTAAACCTTATTTTGCCGCTCCGGTACTGTCTTTTGCAGAAGGCGCATTTGAAGTTGTTTTTGTACTATCACCAGAAACCCCTGCTGATCCTTTAGCCTTAGCCTGCTGCGCTTTTATATAATGTATTACCATCCAGCGCTGAGTTCGATTTAATTGGGAGGCATAACTTCCCATCAAATTCTTTCCGTAAGTAGCAGAATAAAACATTTGTCCTTCGGGCATATTCTCATATTTCGCGTCGCCTACAAGTGTCGCAGGCTTTGCAGGAAAAGGTCCTTCTCCACCTTTATACAAAGGACCGTTACCATCCAATTTTGGTCCATGACAAATTGCACAATTAATCAGATATAATCTTTCTGCCTCAACCATTTGAGCGCTGTTTAATGGAGGTAATGGATTTACAACTTGTTTTGAAGCGACATAATTTGTAGTGTCGCCAGGTGCATCTTTAGCATAAGGAAAAGGTAATTCTTCGCCTCTTGCTATAGTACCGGAAACAGGCATACTATTGTAAAAAATTCTATCATCAGTATGATTAGAATCTTCAGTGAACTGTGTTGAATCAAGTACAGTAAAAGTTTCATATGCGCGGCTGTAAGCCATATCAGGCATGTATACTGCACCAGGTGTGCGCTTTACATCGCTGCAACTTATTACAAATACTACTAAAAATGCTATTGCAAATATTTTCTTCATTGTATTGAATATATATACTAATTCTGCCTTTAAACAACCTCTATTGTTGTATCTTTTAATAGTTGTTGCTCTCTGTCATATGTACCCAGCCACCATCTTGGTTCTGCATATTGAACACTTACTTCAACTGCACCTGCGTTGGTCAAAAATCCTTTTAATTCATCAATATTTGTTTTTGCTGTTGTCTCGATAACCATTACAAACGTATCATCTGTTGCACGAGGATGAAAATGATGTTTCTTAAGAAATGGAGCTAATTGACACAGATAGCAAAACGTGAGCGTCATCCCCACGGCAGAAAATAATACAGTTGTTTCAAATATAATTGGTATCCATGCAGGCAAAGCAAAATGTGGTTTGCCGCCGATGTTCAAAGGCCAATCACTTGTGAATATCCATGATATAAAGCCCAATGCTGTCGCAGTTCCTGATATACCATAAATAAATCCTGCTGTATGTAGACTTGTTTCTCGTAATCCTAATGCATGATCCAATCCGTGTACTGCGTAAGGTGTGTAAACATCGTGTATCTTATAACCTGCAGTTCTGACCTTTTTTACTGCCGGAAATAAAACATCTTCTTCTTTGAAACAACCTACGACAAATGTTTTTCTTGCCATACAACTATCTCCGCTTTAAGGCGGAAAATTTTAGTGAACAAAATTTTTAAAACTTTCTCTTTCAACTAATGGGCAAACTCATGCGCAAATTCTTCTGCCGGCTGCACTTCAATATTTCCAACCTTTTCTTTGTAGCTTTCACCGCTTGTTTTAAGCACATGCTTAATTTCTGCAATTGCAATAACGGGAAAGTATTTTGAAAACAGGAAAAAGCATGTGAAGAACAAACCCATTGTTCCAAGGAAAAATCCTATCTCAAAAATTGAAGCACTGTAATAAGTGGTCCAGCTACTTGGTAAGTAGTCACGGTATAGTGATGTAACAATGATAACAAAACGTTCAAACCACATTCCAATGTTTACTACAATACTCATGAAAAATGTAACGCCTAGACTTCTTCTTAATTTTCTGAACCAGAAAATTTGCGGGCTTAATACATTACAAGTCATCATTCCGTAATATGCCCACCCATAAGGACTGAACAAGTTTGCACGGCTATACCAGAAAGCATATGATTCATACTTATTCTGGCTATACCACGCCATAAACAATTCGGTCAAATATGCACATCCTACTATTGAGCCCGTAAGCACTATCACCTTATTCATTGCTTCGATGTGGCCAATTGTAATGTAATCCTCTAATCCATAAACTTTACGCAACACAAGCATCAATGTTTGTACCATTGCAAATCCGGAAAAGATGGCTCCTGCAACAAAGTAAGGCGGAAAGATTGTGGTATGCCAGCCTGGAATAACTGACGTAGCGAAGTCAAAAGATACTATCGTGTGCACTGACAACACCAGCGGCGTAGCTAATCCAGCCAAAACCAGTGCCAATGCTTCATGTCTTTGCCAGTGTTTTGTGGAACCGGTCCATCCAAATGAAGCGATACCGTAAAAGAATTTGCGCAGTTTTGTTTTGGCTCTGTCTCTTACAGTTCCAAAGTCAGGCAATAATCCTGTATACCAAAACAATAATGAAACAGTGAAGTATGTTGAGATCGCAAATACGTCCCACAACAAAGGCGAATCAAAACTTGGCCATACAGGTCCTCTTGTATTTGGATAAGGCAACACGAAGAACGCCATCCATACACGACCCATATGCCAAATGGGAAATTGCCCCGCGCACATCACCGCAAATATCGTCATTGCTTCCGCGGCGCGGTTTACACCGGTTCTCCAGCCCTGGCGAAATAACAACAAGATCGCAGAGATCAGCGTACCTGCGTGACCGATACCTACCCACCAAACGAAATTGGTAATATCCCAACCCCAACCAACAGTCTTATTCAGGTTCCATTGCCCTACACCGTATATCACTTCGTCTGTTACACTATAAACACCAAACAACAGCAATGCAACAGCTATAAAAAAACCTATATACCAAAGCCTGCTTGGTTTTGCCTCGATCGGTCTGCAAATATCTTCGGTAACCTGGTGATAATCTTTTTCACCATACACCAAAGGTTCTCTTAATTGTGATTCGTATCTGAGCATTCGATATGATTTAGAATCAGTGTTCCACTGATTTTAAAAAATGAAATATTTTGTTTGTCAACTTTCGGTTCTTTGGTCATCGCCTGTCGTGTCACTCGCTTGTACGTTCTAAACTTTATTCAACAACAGCGCTACATATCCCGATCGTTGCCCGCTTTTCGCTCGTTTCTGTCCATTCTTTAAAGAATTCTGTCCACTTTTTTCGAAATTCTGTCCGTTTTTCGGGCCATTTTGTCCGTTTTCTTCAAAATTTTATCCCTTTTCTCCCGAATTCTTCCTCCTTCTTTGCCTGTTCAGGAGCGAACAAAGCGCTGAAGAGTGCGACGCAACAAAAGTTTAATCAAGGAACTAATGCCGGGTACAAAAAAAATTTCCACCCGAAAATATTTTAACTCAACTTACCTTCTTCTTCAATTGTTTTTATTTCTTCCGTATTGCGCACCTTAGCCAAATAACTTACATTCGGAACTGTGTGCAATTGCTCAAGAGTATAGAATTGTCTTTTTGGATTATCAACACGCATTTGCGCAACCACGCTCTTACTATCATTGATGTTTCCAAATACTATTGCATCTGTTGGGCAAGCTTGCTGACAAGCAGTCTTTACATCCCATTCATTATTTTCCCCGCTCTTCAATGGACGGCTTTCTTTCTTTGCTTTTAATTTACCGTCCTGGCAACGCTGAATGCAGAATGTACATTTTTCCATCACACCACGGCTGCGAACAACCACATCCGGATTCAAAACCATTCTTGAAATATCTTCATTCATCACATGCACAGCAGGATCAAGTTTCCCAACAATTGTTTGATCCTGGTTGTCTGGGAAACTGTCTGCACCTGTGTAATCTGCCCAATTAAAACGACGCACTTTATAAGGACAGTTATTGGCGCAATATCTTGTACCAACACAACGGTTATACACCATCTGGTTTATACCTTCATTGCTGTGTGATACAGCCCCGACAGGACAAACGTTTTCGCAAGGCGCATTATCACAATGCTGGCAAAGCATTGGCTGGAAAGTAATTTTTGGATTTTCGATACTACCACTATAGTACCTGTCGATCCTTAACCAATGCATATCATGAAAACGTTTCACTTCATTTTTACCCACGATAGGCACATTGTTTTCAGCGATACACGCTACAACACAGGCGCCGCAACCGATACACGAGTTAAGGTCAACATTCATTCCCCAATGAATGCCCGGTTTATCGTAATAAGGATAAATCGTTCCGTTCTTTACAAAATTTTCAAGACCACCCCAAGGCTTTGCCTCTTCTTCACGTTCTTCACGAATTTGGTTAGGTTCTTTTATAAAATCAGCAAGGGACAATTCTTTCAATACCTCAGTTCTAACTCCTTGTGGTGTATCATAGCTTCCATGTGTTTGCACCTGTGCAATATCAAATTTGTCATCAGTTTTTTGAACTGATACATCAGATGCAAAGTAGCTTACATTATTGTTTATAAAGTTTACAAAAGGATAAACATTTTTTCCTACACCGTCTGAAGTTCTTCCTAATTCTTTATTTCGACCGTAACCAAGTGCAATACCAATCACATTCGGATGAGTGCCCGGCGCAATTAAGAAAGGAAGGGAAACGGTTTTACCATTAGCGCTAACAGTAAGCACTTTTTTGGCTGGATGAACTTCATAATCATCCGCTTCTGTGCTAACCAGCAAATCAAGACCCAGTAATGATTTTGCCATTGCAGGAGAGATTATAACATAGTTATCCCAGGTTGCTCTGGTAATAGGGTCAGGTAATTCCTGCAGCCATGGATTCGATGCTCCATGTCCGTTGCCAACTCCAACTTTTTGATATAACACCAATTCAATATTGCCGCCTTTTTTTCCACTGCCTATTGCTGCTACAGCATTCGCAACAGTTGTGTTATTGAATGCTCCTGCTCTGGCGGTTGCAGGTGCAGGAACTTGTTTATTACCTGTTGTATCGGCTGATGAAGTTGTTGCTTGAGCAGTGATTTTATTTGCAGCGGCTCCGCCGGGATTAATAACACCTTCTTGTAAAGTTTTATCCCACGCCATTTCATTTCCTAACTTTCCTATCCAATATGTTTTTACAAGATCAAGATAAGTTGTACTTGCTCCGCTCCATTTCAATAAACTATCCTGCCATTGTCTTGTTTTGAATAGAGGATAAATAGTGGGTTGTATTAAAGAATAGAAACCGGTTTTTGGTTCTGCATCACCCCAGCTTTCAAGATAATGACTATCCGGAACAACATATTTACAAAGCAAAGTTGTTTCATCCTGTTTTGGACTAAATGAAACAGATAACCTAACTTTTTTTAAAGCATTTTTAAATTTTTCAGCATCATACCATGTATATGCAGGATTAGCTTCATGAATAAATATTGCACCGATGCTTCCTGCATTCATATCATCAACAAGCTTTGCAAAATCTGCATCAACACCAGCTTTCGAATTATTCAGTATAGACCAATCGATGGTACTTCCGTTGGCTTGCAATGCTTCATTAATCGCATTCACAGCAATTTGAACATTCGTATCATTACTTCCGCAAACAACCAATGCCGCACCTTTACTTGCAGAAAGCGTTCTTGCTGTTTTTTCAATGCCTGCTTTTAATGCGGTATCGGAAATTCCCGTTGCGCCTTGTCCGTTAACTGCATTATATAATGCTGCAACAATAGCGCCTATTTCAGAGGGCCGGTGTAAATATCTTTCATCAGCATTGGCGCCAGTAACACTTGACACTGTTTCAAAGTGTATGTGTTTATTCATTGAAGGATTCTTCTCATTAATCTTTTTTCCTTTTGAATACTGTTTTGCAAATTCAACAGGACTTAACCATGTAGCGAGAAAATCTGCGCCAATACTTACAATTACTTTTGCTTTATCAAAACGATAAGAAGGAATTGCTCTTTTACCGTAAGTTGCTTCGTTTGCCTGCAGCAATCCGCTATAAGAAATAGGATCATACATTACATGACGGCTTCCCGGATACTTTGCAAGAAACTGATTGATGACTTGTAATGTTGTTGGAGAATTTACAGTAGTTGTAAGTAAAACAACAGGAGCGCCACCTAAACCCGCTAAACCATTTGATACTCCTTTATCGATTGCCTCAAGAGTAACTTCTTTTCTATCTATTGTTGGAAAACGTAAACGCGCAGCGTCATATAAATCAAGAACGGAAGCCTGAACTTTTGCAGATGTTCCACCTTCTGTTATTGGAGATAACTCGTTGCCTTCAATTTTGATAGGACGTCCATCTCTCACTTTTGCTAAAACACTTATGGCTTCTCCATCCTGAACAAAAGTTGTAGCGTACCAATATGCTACACCTGGCACAATATCTTCCGGCTTATTCGTCATAGGAATTGCCTTCTTTACCGGAATCTCACAGCTCGCAGCTATTGCAGCAGCGGCTGTACTAAATCCTAAATATTTTAAGAAATCTCTTCTGGGAGCAACAGCCTCCATGAAACCTTTATCATCAGCTTCGAAAGGGAGTTCTTCGCGAAACTCATTTTTGGAGGATTGCTGAAATGCCTCGGATTCATTCAGCTCACCAAAACTTTGCCAGTGCTTTTTATTACTCATACTTAGTTTAGTTGATTCGTTGTCGGTAAAAAACCAACTTCATCTTTTATTTTCAATCAAACGATGAGAATCTCGTTTTAAAAAACTATTTTAATAGTGGCACCTTTGACAATCCGTACCACCCATCTTTTCTTCTGTAAGTTTAGTTGTGTCTATGATGCCTTTTTTAAGATCATCATGATATTTCTCGTATATACTGTAAAACCCATTATCATTGAATTTAACCTGTGTTTCACGATGGCAGTTAATGCACCACCCCATGCTTAAGTCAGCAAACTGATGTACTTCATCCATCTTCTGAATTTCGCCATGACAAGTTTGACATTGAACTTTGCCCACAACCACATGTTGAGAATGATTAAAATAAACATGATCAGGCAAGTTGTGAATACGAACCCACTCTATTGGTTTTGCTTTTGAAGGATCCCAAGGCTTTCCCGGTTCGAATCCTGCATACCTATACAACTTCTGAATTTCGTTCGTACCATTTACTTCATCACCATTAGCATTGTACACAGGGCCACCTTTGTATTCATTAATCGCCATGTGACAGTTCATGCAAATATTGATAGAAGGAATATTTGCCTGTTTGCCATCCTGTGTATTTCCATGACAATACAAACAACTTATTTGATTAACGCCTGCATGAACTTTATGCGAATAAAATACAGGTTGTTCCGGTTCATAATTTTGAGAACGTCCCAAACCAATTGCACCCATGACAACATAATATCCGCCGATAAGGAACACAACCAAAGTGAAGAACATTATATACACTTTGTTTCTCCAGAAAGGAACAGGCTCATGTGCAGGCACACCTTCTTTATCATCAGCAAGTTTTTTAAGGTTCGCATTTACCTGCAACAAAACAAATGCAACTATCGCAAGAATGAGTGTGAGAATTCCGTATAAAAGAGCGTTGTTGCTACTTGTTGCTGCAGCAGCTCCGGGAGCTTCAGCACCACCGCCACCTGTAGGCTCAGGCGGTTTGTATGTTTTTATATATTGTATGATAGCATCAATATCCTTATCACTCAAACTGCCTTCAAATACATTCATTGCAGTTTTGTTGTACTGATTATACAGGTTAACTGCATAAGGATAACCGCTGGACAAAACCTTTTGATTATTTTTTATCCATGCATGCAACATTTTATCATCGTTCCATCGATCTGCTGCGCCTGCCAAAGCTGGTCCGGTTAATTGCTTATCCATTGCATGGCATGAAGCACAATTCTGCATAAAGAGGGCTTTGCCATCCTGAGAAAATGATGTATTACTAAAGAGCAATAAAAAAACAAAAGTGATAATGATACTGAGTTCTCGTGCAATGCTTCGTGGATTGGTCATATTCACAGTGCTGTTGAGTATATGTGGA
>Ga0170475_111364513_pt1 | contig 11400 bp, 9 predicted proteins | sample Soicark_Litter_5_FD_111474 | JGI IMG/M metagenome (GOLD analysis project Ga0170475, IMG submission 111474) | Avena fatua rhizosphere microbial communities from Hopland, California, USA. Combined Assembly of 48 SPs | reverse complement strand
CGGGGGTGACGAAAAGGAACTCTACGGTTCCCGCCGCCAGACCTACGTAGGTCTGCTCCACATCGTGGGAGCGGGTGCTCGCGTCGATGCTGCGGGCGACGCCACCCTCCACGCCGAGCAGCGAGACGAGCTGGTCACGCTGCAGCGCGAGCAGGGGCGACACGACGACCGTAGGCCCATCGAGGAGGAGCGCCGCCAGCTGGTAGACGGCCGACTTCCCGGCCCCGGTCGGCATCACGACCAGCGCGTCCCGGCGGGCCAGCACAGCGGTGACCGCCGTCAGCTGGCCCGGCCGCAGCGTTGCCCAGCCGAATCGTTCTCGTGCCGTCCGGCTCACCTCCGCAGTGGACACATGGGGACCCCGTGACATGAACGCACCGTCTCCGCTTCCGAGCGTGGGAAACCAGGCATGGGGACGACGGAGTCAGCAGAGGCGCGTCAGCCGAGTGACCCCGAGGTGTGCATGGCGGTCTCCGTGCCTCCAACGGCAGCACCTACGGACGGCCCCGGCGATACTCGCGCACCCACTCCTGGTTCACCGCATCGGCCTGCCTGCCGAGACCGGACCGCGGTCGCCAGTCAGGCGGAGCGACAAGGCCCAAGCAGGCCAGAACCCCTAGGACAGTGGAGCCGGCCGGATCGTCGATCAGGTCTTCGTAGACCACCTCGCGGGGCCGACGCGCTGCTCCACGAACCAATTGCTCCTGCAGCGTTGTAGTCCTCGACAGTCCGCACCAGCTCCTCGATCCGACAGATGTCGAGGTGTGGCTCGCTCTCAGCGGTGTCGCCCGGCTGCCAGTAGCCGGTCTGCTCGGCACGCGCCCACGACACCGCCTGACTGACCACGTCTTCCCGGTGCAAGAACACGAAGTGCGACGGCCCGAAGGCCCCGTGAGAACCTCCAGGTCGCTGCTCGCAGGGATGCCCTCAGCCCACGATCCGACAAGGTCCAAGGTGCCCCACATGACGCGGGCAGCGAAGACGCCGTTGAGACTCGTCCTTGCACGCCTGGCGCCTGCGACGAACCTCGAGAAGTCGACGGACCCGTCGCTCGAGACGCCGAAGCCCCATCGTATGGCTGGCTGATCCGGTTCACGGAAGTACGATTCAGGCTCCCGCCACGCGGTCGAGCGCAGCAGGTCGCAGAGGTAGGTGCTCCCCGTCAGCGGTGTGCCGCACACGAAGTACGACATCGGGCCAGGCATGCACAACACGCTACGACGGGTTACCCGCGGTGCGCTGTCCGGCACTGCAGCCGGGAACGAGCGGGGTCCATCGCCGGCCGTCGGCAGAGGTCCGCGGAGGACCTCCTGGGCCCCGGCACCGTCGGCGCAGTCGGCAACCCACAGAAGTCACCGCCATCGCCCCTCCGAGGGCCCGCGCACAGGGCCCGTCACGCTTTACCCCTGCGGAAGGGGCTCTTCCTCGCCTTGCAGCCGGGACAGGCCTTGGCGCGCCGCAAGCCAATGGCTGCCACCGGTCTCGAGCGACCGGCCGGATCGGCCGGAACGTGAGCGCGTCCCGAGCGCGCTCCGCCATGTGCTTGGCCCCGGCCACCTACGTCTGGCCGGGGCGCCGCGCCAGGAGTGACGCTGCGGAGACCTAGTGGCGCAGCAGCTTGTCCTTCGTGCTGGTCGTTCTCCTGGCCGTGACCGATGCGGCGATCATGACGAGGACGGCGGCGACGGCGATGCTGATGATCCACCGGAGCCAGTCGATTCCGTCAGTCGCCTCGACCCCGAGGGCAGCGGCGAGGTAGTAGCCGATCAGTACGCCGGCGATGCCGCACAGCACCGTCAGCCAGATCGGGATGTTGTCACGGTTGCCGGGGGCGACGAACTTGCCGAGCAGCCCGATAATGATGCCTGCGACGATGACGCCGATGATCTCCATGTCCTGCCTCCGTAGCTCTCCGGCTGAGTCCGTTCTCCCAGCAGTTGAGCGTCGGATACCCGGCACGTGGCCGGGAAATCCGCGCGCAGATCCTGACTCGACGAGCAACGGCGCGGCCTGGGGGCTTCCACGTTCGCGGCAATGCCTGGTGACCCCGCGGCGGAGCGCTCCGCAACCTTCATACCGCGAACGCTGCTGTAGTCCGGAGATCTGCCGCCGGTGACCGCGTGCAGCCCCGCCGTGCTGAATCCCGCCGCACACCCCCCGGTTGACTGTTCAAGATCATCTTGATCGCAGCGGCCATGAAGATCTCTGCCAGGGTGACGGCCTCCACGTTCTTCCGGCTGTACTTCGCGCGCCAACACCAGCCAGGCGAGATCGGAGGTCACGCGGACCACGGTCACGATCAAACCGTCCCCGGGGACGGTTTAGTGCTCCGCCTGACCATCAGTCAGCCGACCATGCGGTGCGGCCCCATCTGACGGACGTCGGGCTGCGTCCTGAACCATTCGATGGTTCGCTTCAGCCCGTCCTCCAGTGGCACCTGCGGCTCCCAGCCCAGAAGTTCGCGCGCGCGAGTGATGTCCGGGCGGCGGAGAGCGGGGTCGTCCTCAGGCCTAGGCACGAACGCCAGCTCCGACTGGGAGCCGGTGAGCCGGAGGATGATCTTGGCCAGCTCGAGCATCGACACCTCCTTCGGGTTGCCGATGTTGACCGGCCCCGGCTGCCCAGAGGCGATCAGTCGGACAAGTCCGTCCACCAGGTCATCGACGTACTGGATCGACCGGGTCTGTGACCCGTCCCCAGCAACCGTCAGCGGCTCCCCCCGAAGCGCCTGGTTGATGAACGTCGGCACCGCCCGACCGTCATCAGCACGCATCCGGGGGCCCGACGTGTTGAAGATGCGCACGATGGACGTCTCCACACCGTGCTCACGCAAGTAGGCCATGGTCATCGCCTCGGCGAAGCGCTTCGCCTCGTCATAGACGGCGCGTGGCCCGACAGGGTTGACGTGGCCCCAGTAGGTCTCCGCCTGCGGGTGCACCTGCGGGTCCCCATAGGTCTCAGACGTCGAGGCGAGCAGGAACCGAGCGCCCTTGCCCTTGGCCAGCCCGAGCAGGTTCATGGTGCCGAGCGAGCCCGCCTTGAGGGTATGGATCGGCAGTCTCAGGTAGTCGACCGGCGACGCCGGAGAGGCCAGATGGAAGACGGCGTCGACGGTGCCGGGCACGTGCACGTGGGCCGAGACGTCTGACTCGAGCAGCCGGAAGTGCCGGTCTCCGAGCAGGTGCTCGACGTTGCAGGCACTTCCGGTGCTGAAGTCGTCAACGCACATCACGTCCCAGCCCTCGCCCAGCAGCCGCTCGCACAGGTGCGAGCCGACAAATCCCGCGCCCCCGGCAACGACCGCACGACCCATCTCCCTCACCAGCCGAACCCGATGACGGCGAGGCCGGCGTCGGCTGCTGAATCGATGTCGATCACGCCGCGCCCGTCCAGCACGACAGTGCCAGTCATGTGCGACGCCAGCCGGGCGAGGTCGAGCTGACCGAACTCTGGCCACTCGGTCGCGACCACCACCGCGTCGGCCCGCTCGGCCGCGTCGTAGGGATCAACTCCAACCCGAAGAACCGAGCGCTCCAGCTCCGGGACGTGCTTGACCACCGGGTCGTACGTGCTGACCAGCGCGCCGGCCGCCAGTAGCCGGCGGATGACGTCCACTGCCGGAGAGTCGCGCAGGTCGTCCGTTCCAGGCTTGAAGGCTAGGCCCAGGACGGCAATGCGTCTGCCCTTGAGGACCTTCAAGGTGGCCTGCAGCTTCCGCAGCACGGCAGCGCGCTGCGCGTCGTTGACCTCCAGGGACGCCCGCAGGATCGGCGACCCGTACCTGTACTCCGAGCCGGTGGCGATGAGGGCGTGCACATCCTTGCCGAAGCAGGACCCTCCCCATCCGATGCCTGGGCGGAGGAAGCGCGAGCCGATGCGACTGTCGGCGCCGATGGCCGGCAGCACCTCGCGGGCGTCCGCTCCGACGTACTCGCAGATGTTGGCCACCTCGTTCGCGAACGAGATCTTCATCGCGAGGAATGCGTTGGCCGCGTACTTGACCATCTCCGCAGAAGGGACGGACGTCACAACCAGCTGCGGCTGCAGGTCCGGCCGACCGTTCGGGAAGTCCTGGCGGAGGATCCGGTCGTAGAGGCGCGCCACCTTTGCCGGTGAGCCGTTCTCGCCGCCAAGGACGATCCGGTCCGGATAGAGGAAGTCGTGCACGGCCGCGCCCTCGCGCAGGAACTCGGGGTTCGAAACCACGGAGAAGGCCAGGCCGCGCCCAGCGGGCAGAGACTCCTCGATGAGCGTGCGCACCCAGGTGCCCGATCCGACGGGAACCGTAGACTTGTTCACGACCAGGGCCCCGGTCTGCAGGTGCGGGGCGAGCTCGAGCGCGGCTGCACCCACTTGGGACATGTCCGGATGCCCATCCTCACCTGGTGGGGTGCCCACGCAGAGGAAGATGATCTCGGCCTCCGCCACGCCGGTTGCCTCTGACGTGAAGCACAGCCGGCCGGAGTCCAGCGACTCGTGCAGCAGCGCCGGCAGGCCAGGTTCCACGAAGGGCAGCTGCCCGGCCGCCAGCTGCCCGGAGCGGACCGGGTCGAGGTCGAAGCCCGTGACGTGATGCCCGAGCCAACTGAGGCACACGGCAGTGACGGTTCCGACGTAGCCGGTCCCGACGACAGCAACTCTGGCCACCCAAACCTCCTGCTCCGAGCCCTGTGGCAGGCTTCTTCTTCATTGACTTCATCCGCCGGTCTAAACGCGACAACTCTGTCTGGATGCGGCGGGTCGGTGCGGGACAGGAAACGGGGACTGGGAGGATTCGCGCGTGGCCGACTTCGAGACGGATGGCTATGTCGTCCTGCCCCAGGCTGTGAGGCCCGATGCGTTGCGGTCGGCCCTGCGGATGCTCAACCTGGCCATCCGGCGACACGGGCTGACCGCGGAGGAGATCGCTGCCTGCCAGTCCGCCACGTTCTTCCCGCACCTGCGCTGGGAGCCAGAGGTGTGGGGGGTGCTCCCCCCAGACGCGGCCGAAATCCTCGGGTTCGCCCAAGGTGATGAGTGGGCGGAGCCGCAGCTGCTGCTCCGCTTCCCGGACGAAGACCTCGACTGGCCGCTGGAGTCCCATGTCGACACGGCCCCTCCATGGGCGGCCGGGCGCCGCTACAAGGGCATCGTCGGCGTCGCACTCACCGCCGCCGGTCCGGAGGACGGCACCCCGTACGTCTGGGCGGGATCACACCGCGGCGAGACACCGGCCAGTCCGGCGCCCGTCCCGTTGCAGGCGGGCGACGCGATCGTGATGGATCCGCGACTGGCGCACTCAGGCAGCCTCAACAAGGGCCCCACCACTCGTTTCGCCATCTACTTCCGGCTGCTCACGCCGGTCGGGAGCACGGACTGACAACCCTGCATCTTCTATGACTACTTCACCGATCGAAGGGTAGTCACGGCAGCAGGTGCAGCAAACAGGCCGATCCCTCTGCGAGTGGTTCAACCATGACACACGTCCTCATCACCGGCGGCGCCGGCTTCATCGGCGCTCGCGTCGCCACCGAGCTGCTCCGTGCAGGAGACCAGGTTCGAGTCCTCGACAGCCTGGTCGCCCAGGTGCACGGCGGAACCAGCCGTCCGAGCTACCTGAGCGACCAGGTGGAGCTCGTGCAGGGTGATGTCCGCGACCCGCAGGCGGTCCAGCAGGCTCTGGAAGGAGTCGACCGCGTCGTGCACCTGGCCGCGCGGGTGGGGGTCGGCCAGAGCATGTACGAGATCGCCGACTACACCGGCGCCAACACTCTTGGCACCGCCGTGCTGCTGGAGTCGCTGCTGGACCACCCGGTCGAGCAGCTGGTCGTCGCCTCCAGCATGAGCGTCTACGGCGAGGGCCTCTACCGCGACAGTGCAGGCAACCACTTGTCCGGCATCGTCCGCACGCGCCGGCAGCTGCAGGCGGGGCAGTGGGAGCCGACAGCGCCCGGTGGCGAACCACTGACACCGGTGCCGACGCCTGAGGCGAAGCTGCCGGCGCTCACCTCGGTCTACGCGCTCAACAAGTTCGATCAGGAGCGACTGTGCCTGCTGTTCGGTGACGCCTACCAGGTGCCGACCGTGGCGCTGCGCTTCTTCAACGTCTACGGGCCGCATCAGGCACTGTCGAACCCGTACACCGGGGTCCTTGCCATCTTCGCGTCCCGGTTGCTGAACGACCGGTCACCGATGGTCTTCGAGGACGGGGAGCAGCGACGTGACTTCGTGAGCGTGCACGACGTGGCGGCCGCCTGCCGATTGGCGCTGGAGAAGCCTGGCGCCGCGGGCCAGGTCCTCAACGTCGGCAGCGGCCGGAGCGTGACCGTCAACGAGATCGCCCAGCGGCTGAGCCGCATCCTGGGCAAGGAACACCTCGAACCGGAGGTGACCGGCAAGTACCGCGTCGGCGACATCCGTCACTGCTTCGCCGACGTCGCCCTGGCCAATGAGGTGCTTGGCTTCGAGGCGCAGGTGGAGTTCGACACGGGACTCCTCGAGCTCGCGGAGTGGCTGGAGGGGCAGGTTGCCGAGGACTCGGTCGACCAGGCCACCAAGGAGCTGACCTCCCGGGGACTGACGGTATGACCGCCGGGCGCGTCCTCGTCACCGGCGGCGCCGGCTTCATCGGCACCAACGTCGCTGCCCGCCTCATGTCCGACGGGCGGCACGTCACCGTGCTGGACGACTTGTCCCGCCGGGGCGTGGAACGCAACCTCGCGTGGCTGCACACCCGCTTCCCGCAGGTGCAGCTGGTGGAGGGTGACGTCACCGATCCCGGCGCCGTCCGGACCGCCCTGCGAGGCGTCGACCACGTCTTCCACTTCGCTGCACAAGTCGCGGTGACCAGCAGCCTCACTGAGCCGCGTCACGACTTCAGCGTGAACCTGGCCGGTACCCTGAACCTGCTCGAGGAGGCGCGGCGCAGAGACACCCCGCCGAGCCTGCTGTTCACCTCCACCAACAAGGTGTACGGCGGCCTCGAGGACGTCCAGGTACGTGACACCGCCGCTCGGTACGAGCCCGTCAACGAGCAGTTCCGGGAACACGGTATCGCCGAGAACCGGCCGCTCGAGTTCTGCAGCCCCTATGGCTGTTCCAAGGGTGGAGCCGACCAGTACGTCCTGGACTACGCCAAGAGCTACGGTCTGCGCACCGTCGTGTTCCGGATGAGCTGCATCTACGGTCAGCACCAGCAGGGCAACGAGGACCAGGGCTGGGTCGCGCACTTCCTGCGCCAGGCGCTGCAGGACCAGCCCATCACCCTGTACGGCGACGGCCGGCAGGTCCGCGACGTGCTGCACGTCGACGACCTCGTCGACGCCATGCTCTGCGCGACGGCGGAGGTCGACCGGCTCACGGGTCAGGCGTTCAACATCGGCGGCGGTCCCGCGAGCACGACGAGCCTGCTCGAGCTGGTCGACCTCATCGGCCAGTTGAACCAGCGCCAACCGCAGGTCGTCCTGGACGACTGGCGCGTGGGCGACCAGCGGTGGTACGTCTCAGACACCCGCCGCTTCCAGCGGGCGACGGGCTGGTCTCCGACGGTCCCCGTCCACGAGGGTGTCGAGCGGCTGCACGGGTGGCTGCGATCGAACGACCTGCGCGTCGCGGAGGCGAGCTGAACGCGGCCACGACCGCGGTCCGTGCCGCGGTCGTGACGGCGCCGCGCCGGGCAGAGCTGACCACCGTGCGGCTGGGGGACCTTGACCGGGACTCCTTGCGGGTGGAGGTCGAAGGCTGCGGCGTGTGCGGCTCGAGCCTCCCGACCTGGGAGGGCCGTCCCTGGTTCAGCTATCCACTGGAGCCGGGTGCCCTGGGGCACGAGGCGTGGGGCCGGGTGATCGACCGCGGCCCGGAGGTGGGTGCGGGGTCGCCAGCGGTCGGCGCACGGGTGGCCTTCCTGTGTGAGACAGCTTTCGCGGAAGTGGTCGACGTGCCCGCCCGACTGGTCGTGGGGCTCCCAGATGCCGTCCAGGGCCCCTTTCCGGGTGAGGCGCTGGCGTGCGGGTTCAACGTCGCGGCGCGGAGCGGGTTCGGGCCAGACCAGGTCGTGGCCGTCGTGGGAATGGGCTTCCTCGGCACGATCGTCGCCGCTCTCGCTGCGGAGGCGGGCGCGCACGTCATCGCGATGTCACGGCGAGAGTCGGCCCTGGAGCTGGCCCGCACGATGGGCGCCAAGGAGGCCGTCACCCTGGGGGTGCACGACCCGGTCGCGGCGGTGGAACGTCTGACGGAGGGCGGGCTGTGCGATGTGGTGGTCGAGGCAGTGGGAGCACAAGAGCCCCTCGACCTGGCGGCCAAACTCACCAAGGTTCGCGGACGACTGGTAGTGGCAGGCTTCCATCAGGACGGCCCGCGCAGCGTCGACCTCCAGATGTGGAACTGGCGCGGCATCGACGTCGTGAATGCCCACGAGCGCGACGACGAGCTCCGACTGGCAGGGATCCGCGCGGCCGCAGACGCAGTCGCGTCGGGCCGGCTGGACCCGACGCCGCTCTACACGCACCACTACCCGCTGGGGCAGCTCGCCCAGGCCCTCGACGCGATGGCGGAGCGGCCGGACGGCTTCATGAAGGCGCTGGTGACCCGATGACACCACGGCTGGGGTTCCTCGGCCTCGGGTGGATCGGCCGGAGCCGGCTCGAGGCCATTGCAGCCTCCGGCGCCGCCACGGTCAGGGCAGTCGCTGACGCGGACGGCGTCATCACTGCCGAGGCCGCGTCTGCCCACGGTGCCGAGGCCCTCTCGCCGGACGAGCTCCTGTCGTCCTACCAGGGGCTCGACGGGCTGGTGATCGCCACCCCCAGCGCGTTGCATGCAGAGCAGGCCACGGCTGCCCTGGAGAGCGGGATGGCCGTCTTCTGCCAGAAGCCCTTGGCGCGCACCGCCCGAGAATGCAGCGCCGTCGTTGAGACCGCTAGGCGCGTCGACCGGCTGCTCGGCGTCGACCTGTCCTACCGACACCTCGCAGCCCTGCAACCGGTTCGGCGGCTGCTGCAGGGGGGCTCGCTCGGCGAGGTCTACGCGGCGGACCTGGTGTTCCACAACGCCTACGGACCCGACAAGCCCTGGTTCACCGATCCTGCACTCTCCGGTGGCGGATGCGTCATCGACCTAGGCATCCACCTCGTGGACCTGGTGCTCCACCTGCTCGACCGGCCGAAGGTCGACGCCATCACCTCCCGCCTCTACGCCCGGGGGCGGCTCCTCGATCCCGACCCGTCCGTCGTCGAGGACTACGCCACAGCGCTCCTGGACCTGTCCAACGGGACGACGGTCTCACTGACCTGCTCGTGGTTCCTTCACGCCGGGCTGGACGCCGAGATCGCACTCGTCCTGCACGGGACCCATGGCTCGGTGTCGATGCACAACGTCGACGGCTCCTTCTACGACTTCGCCTCCCATCACCGCACCCGCACCACCAGCCGCTTGCTTGCGGGACCGCCGGATGCCTGGGGCGGCAGGGCGGCGGTGGCCTGGGCGGAGCGACTGGCCGACGACCCGGGCTTCGACCCAGAGGTGGCCGACATGGTGGCTGTTGCCGAGATCCTCGACGGCATCTACCGCCGATGATCCGGGTCCTGATGACGGCGGACACAGTTGGTGGCGTGTGGACCTACGCCCTCGAACTGGCCAGAGCACTCGCCCCCGCCGATGTCGAGGTCCATGTAGCGACGATGGGCCACCGGCCGACCCCGGAGCAGCGAGCACAGGCGAAGGAAGTCTTTGCAAGTCTTGAGGAGAGCGAGTTCGCCTTGGAGTGGCAGCCCGACCCGTGGCCCGAGGTGGACCGAGCCGGCGCCTGGCTGCTGGGGCTGGCGGCACAGGTGGCGCCCGACGTGGTGCACCTTAATGGATATGCCCATGCGGCGCTGCCCTGGCCGGCGCCGGTGGTCGTGGTCGCGCACTCCTGCGTCCTCTCGTGGTGGGAGGCCGTGCGTGACGAGCCGGCACCCCCGGAGTGGGACGAATACAGGCGACGCGTAGCGGCCGGACTGGCAGCAGCCGACGCGGTGGTTGCACCGACGCAGGCGGTGCTGGACGACCTCCACCGGCACTACCGGCTGGGCGGAGGCTTCGTCGTGCCCAACTGCCGCGCCGCCGTCGAGCTGCAGCGCGAGACGTCGAAGGAGCCGTTCGTCCTGGGCGCGGGACGCGTGTGGGACGAGGCGAAGAACCTGCATCGGCTGCTCGCGGTAGCCCCGCGGCTGCCCTGGCCGGTGCAGGTGGCCGGTGACCCGGTGCCGCCTCATAGCCCACAGGTCGCGCCTTCGGCCAACACCACAATGCTGGGCCGACTCCCATGGCCTGAGCTTGCCGACAGGTTGCGGCGCGCTGCCATCTACGCGGCCCCGGCGTCCTACGAGCCGTTCGGCCTCGGCGCCCTGGAGGCTGCACAGGCGGGATGCGCCCTGGTGCTGGGCGACATCCCGAGCTTGCGGGAGGTCTGGGGGGGCGCCGCAAAATATGTGCCGCCTCGCGCCGACGACGGGCTGTGTTCGGCCCTCGAGGAACTGTGCCTGGACCCGGAACTCCGTGAGGAGTTGGCGCACTCGGCCCGCCGCCGCGCCGCTCGCTACACCCCTGAGGCGACAGCCCGTGGCTACCTGCGCGTGCTCACCGAGCTGCTAGGTGGGGAGCTGGCGTCGGCGTGAGAATCGTTGTGCTGTGCCACTCGCTCGTGTCCGACTGGAACCACGGAAACGCCCACTTCCTGCGCGGCGTCTGCGCCGAGCTCCTGGCGCGCGGCCACGACGTCCGGGTCTTCGAGCCGCAGGACGGGTGGAGCCGGGTCAACCTCGTCAGTGAGCACGGCCGCCAGGCGGTCGACGACGTGCTGGATGCCTTCCCCTGGATGCGCTCGACCTGCTACGACCCGCGCCACCCCGACGTCGAAGGGATGACTGAAGGCTCCGACCTCGTCCTGGTGCACGAGTGGAATGACCCCGCGCTGGTCGCCGCCGTCGGGCGTCACCGGGCCGCAGGGGGGTACCGCTTGCTGTTCCACGACACCCACCACCGGGCGGTCACCGAGCCTGAGGTGATGGCCCGCTACGACCTCCGCCACTACGACGGCGTGCTCGCCTTCGGTGCTGTGATACGGGACCTCTATCTCGAGCGCGGCTGGGCTCAGCGCGCCTGGACCTGGCACGAGGCCGCGGACACGCGGACCTTCCACCCACTGGAGGGTGTGTCGCGCCGGGGCGACGTGGTGTGGGTCGGCAACTGGGGGGACGGCGAGCGCACCCGCGAGCTGCACGAGTTCCTGGTCGAGCCGGTGCGCCGCCTCGGGCTGATCGCCACCGCGTTCGGAGTGCGCTACCCGGAGGACGCGAAGGAGGCGCTGACCCGGGCCGGCTTCCGGTACGGCGGGTGGCGGCCCTCGCACCGCGTCAACGCCACCTTCGCGGCCTTCGG
>Ga0170475_129122525_pt1 | contig 11409 bp, 12 predicted proteins | sample Soicark_Litter_5_FD_111474 | JGI IMG/M metagenome (GOLD analysis project Ga0170475, IMG submission 111474) | Avena fatua rhizosphere microbial communities from Hopland, California, USA. Combined Assembly of 48 SPs | reverse complement strand
GCTCGCGATCTCGGCCCGTCCCTCCATCACCTCGGTCGCACGGTCGCTCGCGCGGCGCATGCGCGTCGACTCCAGCTGCAGGCCGATCACGACGAAGACGAGCAGCATCGTCGCGGTCAGACCGGTCGAGCCGGCGGTCGCGCGCCCGATCAGGCGAAGGATCTCGTCGCCGTTGAGCTTGTGTGCCCCGATCGTCGCGAGACCGAGGATCGCGAGCGCTGTGCCGGCGGCCGCGACCCACCCGAACCTGCCGCCCCAGCGGAGCGACCGCACCCCGACGATCAGCCCGCCGACGACGAGGATGACCTCCGCCGTCGTGCCGAGCCATCCGAGGTCTGCCGGCCCGGTCGCGAACCGCGTGGGCGCGACGAACACCGCGATGACGTCCAGGGCGATCAGGCCGGCGACGTTCGCCGCGACGACGGTCCCGGCCTTGACCGGCTCCCGGCCACGCCGGTCGTGCCAGGGCACGACGGTGATGAGGTTCGCGAGCAACACGAGCAAGCCGGTCAACGTCGCGAACCCCTGCAGCCGGAGCCACCCTTCCGTCACGGGCGAGAACAGGATGGCGACGACGTCCAAGAGGATGTTGTGGACGATCAACGCGGCCGCGCCGAGCCCGACGAGGAGCAGCGGAACATCGCGTTGCTCGGCATACACGACGAGCGCGAACACGGCGACGGCTGCGAACAGGCCGGCGGAGAGCGCCTGGAAGATACGAGCGATCGCGATCGCGCCGGTGTCGCCGACGACCGCGCTCAGGATCGTCACGATCGCGACGATCGCGATCCCGAGGTAGGCCCGGCCGCCCTTCGTCACGGCCCGCAGTCTATGCGGGGCCCTCGCGCCCCCCGGGAGGCTAGGAGTAGCTGTGCTCGCCGTCGGGGAAGGCGCCCGTCTCGACGTCGCGGACGAACGACCCCACCGCGTCGGTCATCACTTGGCGCAGGTCCGCGTACTTCTTCGCGAGCTTCGGCGTTGTCTCGTTGATCCCCAACAGGTCGTGCACGACGAGCACCTGCGCGTCGGTGCCCGCGCCGGCGCCGATACCGATCGTCGGGATGTGCAGGCCCTTGGTGATCTCGGCTCCGAGCTCGGCCGGCATCGCCTCGAGCACGATCGCGAACGCGCCGGCCTTCTCGAGGTTGGTCGCCTGGTCGAACATCTTCTGCGCGGCCTCGCCGCGCCCTTGCACCCGGTAGCCGCCGAGGCCGTGCACAGACTGCGGGGTGAGACCGATGTGCGCCATGACGGGGATGCCGATGTCGACCAGCCGATGGACGAGGTCGAGCTGCGGCCCCTCGATCTTGACCGCGTGGGCGCCGCCTTCCTTGATCAGGCGGCCCGCGTTGCGAACGCCGTCGTCGGCCGAAGCCTGGAACGACATGAACGGCATGTCGCCGACGAGCATCGCTCGATCCACGCCGCGGGAGACCGCGCGCGTGTGATGGAGCATCTCCTCCATCGTGACGGGGAGCTCGTTCGGGTACCCGAGCACGTTGCGGCCGACGGAGTCGCCGACGAGCAACACGGGCACGCCGGCCTGGTCGAGGATCTGCGCCGTCAGGAAGTCGTACGCGATGAGCATCGCCCACCGCGTGCCTTCGCCCTTCCATCTGCGAAGGTCGTGGATCGTGATCATGTGCTCGCACCTCCTGGGAGTGCACGGCTCGATGCACCGAGTGTAGCCCCGCGAACGCGTCCGGAGATGTCAGACCCGACTCATATCGTGTGCTTCCGAACGAAGGGAGCGACGAGATGATCCAGAGGAGCACACCGCCCACCCCCCGAGCCGAGGTCCTGACGCTGGGCGACACGCGGTTCGGCGTCCTGGTGGGAGGGCCGTTCGACGGACGGTGCTACCCATTGCCCGACGGCGGTACGCCGCTCCTCCTCGACGTGCCCGGAGTCGGTCCGGGCTCAACCCCGACGCTCCGGTACGAGCTCCGCGACGGGCTCTATCGCTATCGAAGCGCCGAACGCTCTGCGGCGTAGGCCGAACGCGGCCGGCGGACCTGGCAGGGTCGCCGGCCGGATCCGGCCCGAGCCGTTCCCGTACACTCGTGGACAGCCCTCATACCTACCTGCTCCCCTTCGCGGGGGGCCGTCCAGACCAGAGGAGGTGAACGTTGAGGGAGTACGAGTGCATGCTCATCCTGCCAGCCGAGGCCGACGAGGCCTTGGTGACGACGGCGGTCGATCGCATCAGCAAGGTCATCAGCCCCACCGGTGGTGAGGTGACCAAGCTCGACCGCTGGGGACGCAAGCGCTTCGCCTATGAGCTCGCCCGGCAGACGGAGGGGTACTACGTCGTCGTGCGGTTCCAGGCGGAGCCCGAAACCCAACAGGAGCTCGACCGTACGCTGAAGATCGCCGACGAGGTGATCCGGCACAAGGTCCTGCTCCTGCCCGAGAAGGCGAAGGCAACAGCTTCCCCCGCCCCTTCGAGGCGTGAGCGAAGAAAGAAGGGGGAACGCTCCATGGCGAGCGACAACCAGATCACCATCGTGGGCAACCTGACGGACGACCCGGAGCTGCGCTACACGTCCAACGGCGCGGCGGTCGCGAACTTCCGCGTCGCGTATTCGACGCGGATCCGCGACGCCGCCGGCAACTGGACCGACGGCGAGACGTCGTTCTTCACCGTCAACTGCTGGCGCGCCTTGGCCGAGAACGCGGCCGAGTCGCTCACGCGGGGGACGCGCGTGGTCGTCACCGGGCGCCTCAAGCATCGCTCCTGGGAGAACCAGGAGGGCGAGAAGCGCACCGTCATCGAGATCGAGGCGGACGACCTCGGTCCCAGTCTGAAATGGGCCACCGCCAATGTGACCAAGGCCAACCGTTCCTCGACGTCCTCCGGTGGGAGCGACTGGGGAGCGGCGGTCGCGGCGCCGGTGGGGGCCGGATCGAACGAGGAGACACCACTGGATGCCGGGTAAGCCAGACAGGTCGAAGCGACCAAAGAAAGACAAAGACGACAAGTGGCAGAAGAAGGGCAAGCGCAAGTTCTGCATCTTCTGCAAGGACAAGATCGACTACGTCGACTACAAGGACCTCTTGACGCTCCGGAAGTTCACCTCCGAGCGCGGCAAGATCCGCGCGCGGCGGGTGACGGGCAACTGCGTCCAGCATCAGCGCGACGTGGCCCAGGCCGTTAAGAACGCCCGTGAGATGGCGTTGCTGCCGTTCTCGAGCCGATGAAGATCATCCTGCAGAAGCCCGTCGACAAGCTCGGGAACCCCGGGGAGACCGCCGAGGTCGCCGACGGCTACGCGCGCAACTACCTGATCCCCCGGGGACTCGCGGTCAAGGCCGAGAAGGGCGCCGTGCGCCACGCGGAGTCGCTCAAGCGGGCGCATCTCAACCGCCTGTCCAAGCGCAAAGGCGAGTACGAAGCGCTCGCGTCGAAGCTCATCTCCGGCGGACCGCTCGTCATCCCCGCCCGCGCGGGCGAGGAGGGCAAGCTCTTCGGCTCGGTCACGGCGGCCGATATCGTCGCGGTGATCGAGGGTCGGATCGACCACACGGTCGACCGCCACGATGTGAAGCTCGACGAGCCGATCCGCTCGGTGGGCACGCATGAGGTGAAGGTCAAGCTCTTCCACGAGGTCGAGCCGATCCTCACCGTCGAGGTCGTCGCCGCCGAGTAACGCGTTGAGGGCGGGGTCATCGGGGTCATCCTCGGTGGCGCCGCCTTCGCGTGTCAGACCCGACTCCACAATTGTCCACATGGGTATCCACATGTGGAATCCGCAGGTCACGCGCGGAGTGACAACCTTTGTCGCGAGTTCACCTGCGGTTCTCCAATCCACATCGCTTCTCCACTGTCGCCGGTGGAACCAGAGGCGTACCGTCGCCCGTCGGGTGTCGAGGTCGGTAAGAGAGGGGTCGGGACGTGGCGCGCGTCGCTGACGAAGTCGTCAAGATCCCGGGGCATCGCATCCCGCCGCAGGACCTCGACGCGGAGCGCTCCGTGCTCGACGCGATGCTGTTATCGACCGAGGCGATGGCCGAGGTGGTCGAGCTCCTCGATGCCGACGACTTCTACCGGTCGGCGCACGGCAAGATCTATCAAGCGCTGCGGATGCTGTTCGCCCAGGGCGAGCCGATCGACGTCATCACCGCCTTCGACGCGCTGCGGCGCGGCGGCATCCTCGACGCCGTCGGCGGCGCGCTGTACCTGCGCGACCTGGTCGAAGAGGTGCCCACGCCCGCCGGGGCGCCGCACTACGCGAGGATCGTCGCCGACGCGGCGCTTCGCCGCCGGCTGATCGGCGCCGCGGCCGACATCATCGATACCGCCTACGAGGGCGCAACCGACGCCGACGACATCGCCGACGGCGCCGAGCAGCGCATCTACGACGTCGCACGGCGCGAGGACACCGAGGACGCCGCGATCGTCGGCGATCTGATCAACCAGGCGATGTCCGAGCTCGAGTCGATCCAGAACCGGGAGTCGGCCTACACGGGCCTGCCGACCGGGTTCCGCGACCTCGACGACCTCACCTCGGGCTTGCAGCCCGGCAACCTCGTCATCATCGCGGCGCGACCGGGCATCGGGAAGTCCTCGCTCGCCATCAACATGGCGCGCAACGTCGCCGTGACCGATGAACCCGTCGCGGTGTTCTCCCTCGAGATGAGCCGCTACGAGATCGGCATGCGGCTGTTGTGCGGCGAGGCGCGCGTCCCGTGGGATCGGATCCGCAACAAGCGGGTCGGCCCCGACGACTGGATCCGTGTCGTCCAAGCGGGGGAGACCCTGCATGAGGCGCCGCTGCACATCGTCGACGCCGGCAACGTGAACATCGTCGATATCCGGGCCAAGGCGCGCCGTATGAAGACGGGGCGCCAGGGCCTGTCCATGATCATCGTCGACTACCTGCAGCTGATGACGTCGCCCAACGCGCGGCGTCCGGATAACCGTCAGCAGGAGGTCGCGGAGATCTCGCGATCGCTCAAGCTCCTCGCCAAGGAGCTCTCGATCCCCGTCGTGGCGCTGTCGCAGCTCAACCGAAATCCGGAAGCTCGCGCCGACAAGCGGCCGCAGCTGTCCGACCTCCGCGAGTCGGGCGCGATCGAGCAGGACTCAGATATCGTCTTGTTCATCCACCGCGATGACCTCGACCCGGAGAAGAAGCGCGAGGCCGAGTTGATCTTGGCCAAGCACCGCAACGGGCCCACCGGAAACGTCCGGCTGCACTTCGAGCCCTCGCTCACGATGTTTCGCAACGCCGCGCGCGATCAGGGCGTGTGAGCGCGCCCGAGCTCCCGAACGCCAACACGCGTCGCCTCCGGGCGATCCATCGCCGGCTCGTCAAGCGCTTCGGCGAGCTCGTCCCGCCGCGCGCTGTCGATCCGCTGGACGAGCTCGTCCTGACCGTCCTCAGCCAACACACCAGCGATCTGAACGCCGAGCGGGCGTTCGCCTCGCTGCGGCAGGCGTATCCGTATTGGCGGGCAGTCGTCGACGATGGGTCGAGTCACGTAGCCGACACCATCCGCAGCGGCGGTCTGGCCAACACGAAGGCGCCGCGCATCCAGGAGATCTTGCGCGAGGTCGCCGATCGCGAGGGCGCCTACTCGCTGGACCGGCTGCGCGACATGTCCGACGCCGATGCTCGCGAGTATCTGACGTCGCTGCCCGGGATCGGCCCCAAGACCGCGGCGGTCGTGCTCAGCTTCGCCCTCGGACGCGACGCGATGCCGGTCGATACGCACGTGCACCGCGTCACCCGGCGGCTCGGCATCGTGCCGGACAAGGTGTCGGCCGAGCGGGCCGATCGCATCCTGCACGACCTCGTCCCCGATGGGCTGCGGACGCCGTTGCATGTCGCGTTCATCCGGCTGGGGCGGGAGATCTGTAAGGCGCCGATCCCGCGCTGCGCACAGTGCCCACTCAAGGATCTGTGTCCGACCGCCCCGAGATACCTCGGCCCTCGTGCGCCCGAAGCAAGTGCGTCTTCACGCGCGAGGTAGGTGCGCCCGCCACCGGGCGCCCCAGACCAGATGACACCGCTTCAGGAACCCGAGCGATCGTGGTATCGGCTGACCTCGATCAGATTGCCATCGGGGTCCCGGAAGTAGATCGATTCCATCGGACCGAGCGCACCATGACGCTCGACCGGACCGAGCTCGACCGCGACATCATGTCGGGCCAGCCGATCGACCACGTCGCTCAAAGGAACCGCCGCGATGAGACAGAAGTCGGCCGACCCCTCCGTGGGACGCTGTGCCCGGGGACGGAACGTGTGCTCGGCCTGATGCACGTTGATCTTCTGCTGCCCGAACCGAAGGGCGGTCGGACCGTTCGACGAGTCGACCCGATCGAAGTCGAGACACTCGGTATAGAACCGACACGTCGTCTCGAGCGACGCGACGGTGAGCACGAGATGGTCGATGCGATCGATCACGGTGCGGACCTCCGCGTCGGCGGTTTGCCCCGCTGGTGACGGATGAGACACGACCGAGCGGGAGAGCGGGTGAGGGGAATCGAACCCCCGTTTCAAGCTTGGGAAGCTTGCGTTCTGCCATTGAACCACACCCGCGTGGTCCCACCGCCCGCGAGCGGCGAGCCCTCAGTGTAGCGACGACCGCGACCGGTCGCGCCCACGGAGCCGGCGGTAGCCTTTCCGCCCTATGGCGCACGAGGATCTCTGGCCCAACGTCCTCACCGAGCTGTCACACCGGCGGGCATTGTTAGGCGACGACGCGTCCGCGGCGATGACCGCTATGATGGAAGGCGATGCGACCGAGGCGCAGATCGGCGCGTTCCTCCTCGGGCTCCGCACCAAGGGCGAAACCGTCGAGGAGATGGAAGCCCTCGCCTCGACGATGCTGTCGTTCGCCGTCCGCGTCCGTGCGCCCGAGCCGGTGATCGACACGTGCGGAACCGGCGGCGACCGTGCCGGGACGTTCAACATCTCGACCGTCGCGGCGCTCGTCGTCGCCGGCGCGGGTGTCCCGGTCGCGAAGCACGGGAACCGGGCCGCGACGAGCCACTGCGGCTCGGCCGACTTGCTCGAGGAGCTCGGCATCAACATCGAGCTGGACGCCGCGAGCGTGGAGCGCTGCCTCGACGAAGCCGGGATCGGCTTCATGTTCGCGCGACGGTTCCACCCGGCGATGGCGCACGTGGCGCCCGTCCGGGCCGAGCTCAAGGTGCCCACGGTGTTCAACTTCCTCGGGCCGCTGTCGAACCCCGCCCGGCCCTATGCGCAGGTAGTGGGCGTCGCCGACGAGCGGATGCTCCCGTTGATGGCCGAAGTTCTCGCCCGCCGCGGCACGCGTGCCCTGCTATTCCGCGGGGTCGACGGGCTGGACGAGCTCACGACGACCGACCTCTCGACGGTCTACGACGTGAAGGACGGCACCGTGCGCGAGACGCACCTGGATCCGGCGAAGTTGGGGCTCGGGAAGGTCAAGCCGGAAGCGCTTGCAGGCGGCGACGCCCCGTACAACGCGGACATCGCCCGGCGCATCATCGATGGGGAGAAGGGCGCGTGCCGCGACGTCGTGGTGCTGAACGCCGGTGCGGCCCTCCGCGTCGCCGGCTTCGCCGAGAGCCTGGAAGAGGGCATGGCCACCGCCGCCCGCGCGATCGACGACGGCGAGGCCGCCAAGACCCTCACCCGCTGGGTCGAGGTTTCCAACGCCGGGTAGCATCCCGCCGATGATCCTGTCCGACCGCGACATCCGCAGCGAGCTCGACGCCGGTCGCATCATCATCGATCCCTACGACGAGCGATGCCTGCAACCGTCGTCGGTCGATCTGCACGTCGACAGCCAGTTCCGGGTCTTCGCCAACTCGCGCTACCCGTTCATCGACGTACGCGAGGAGATGCCCGATCTGACCGAGCTCGTCGAGGTGAAGCCCGATGAGCCGTTCATCCTGCACCCGGGGGAGTTCGTGCTCGGGTCGACGCTCGAGCGGGTCGCCTTGCCCGACGATCTGGTCGCTCGGCTCGAAGGCAAGTCGTCGCTCGGACGCCTCGGCTTGCTGATCCATTCGACGGCGGGCTACGTCGATCCGGGCTGGGACGGGTTCTTGACGCTCGAGCTGAGCAACGTCGCGAACCTTCCGAACACGCTGTACCCGGGCATGAAGATCGGGCAGATCTCGTTCTTCAAGCTGACGTCGCCGGCGGAAACCCCGTACGGAGCTGCGGGCAACAAATACCAAGGTCAGCGAGGCCCCACGCCGAGCCGGTTCTACCGCGACTTCGGCAGCTGACCTACTGCTCGGTCAACAGGGCCCCGGGCACGGGCCCGACGCCCATCTGCACGGCCATCATCGCCGCCTGCGTCCGGTTGGTGACGCCGAGCTTGCGGAAGATCGCGGCGAGGTGCGCCTTGACCGTCTTCTCCGACAGGTACAGCCGACCCGCGATCTCGCGGTTCGACTGGCCCTCGGCAAGGAGCTCGAGGATGTCGTGCTCGCGCTGGGTCAGGCTGTACTCGCTGCGCCGACCGTTCGACGACGAGTTCGACGCCTCTTGGTCCTCGAACAGGTTCTGGATCACGCGTGGGCTGAGCACGTTGCCGCTGCCCGACATGGCCACGTTGATCGCCTGGCTCAGGTCCTCGGGGGTGGCATCCTTCAACAGGTATCCGGACGCGCCGTCGGCGAGCGCGCGCTTCACGTACGGCGCGTTCTCGTAGGTCGAGAGCATGATCACCGGCATCTCTTCCCACTCGGTCTTGATCGCTCGCAGCAGCTCGAGCCCGTCAAGATCGGGCATGCGGACGTCCACGAGCGCGAGGTCGACCTTGCCGGTCGAGTGGAGCGCCTCGAGCGCGGCCGCCGAGGACTCTGCCTCGATCACCTCCGCGTCGGGGAAGCCTTCTTTCACCACGTAGCTCATGCCACGACGCACGAGCGCGTGGTCGTCCACGACCAAGATCCTCATCGACCTTCACCTACCCTTACGACGGGGAGCTCGGCGACCACGGTGGTGCCGTGCCCAGGGGTTGACGTCATCTCGAGGGTCCCGCCGATCGACTCGGCGCGGGCCCGCATGATCCGGATCCCGAAGTGCGGGTCCTCGTCGGTCACGGCGACCATGCCGCGTCCTCGGTCCTGCACCTCGATGTGGAGCGTGTCGGCGTCGAGCGCGAGCTCGACGTGCGCATCCGGCGCTCCCGAATGCTTGGCGGCGTTCGCCAGCGCTTCGCTCGCGATCGCGTACGCCGCCTCCACCGTGGCGTCGTCCAACGCCTCGATGTCTCCGTCCACCTTCACGGTCGCCGGCATGCGCCAGCGGGCGGCGAAGTCCTTGATCAGCCCCGTGAGCGTCGGCTGGTTCAGGATGTCCTCGCCCTCGGTCATCTCGAACAGGAGCTCCCGGATGTGGCGAAGGTCCTCGCGGATCTCGACCTCGATCTCGTGCAGGATGCGCATGGCGGCGTCGGGATCGGTCTCGATCAGGTGCCGAAGCGTCTGTAGCTCGAGCACCGCAGACGTGACGGACTGTGTCAGTCCGTCGTGGATCTGCATCGCCCAGCGCGTTCGCTCTTCGAGCAGGATCGATTCCACGGCATGCCGCACCGTGGGATGTCCTCCCGCCACCGCGCTCTCGCGTTGGGGCGTGTTCGAAGCGCCGAGTCGCACGTTCGTTCCTTCCGTTCGCCAGGCCGCACAGGGGCCGGCTTGTGGCCGAGACCTTCGGTACTAGTGCCTTATTCGGACGAAGGTCTGGGGTGCTTGACCCTTCTGGCCCTGTTCTTCCGGATGGGCGGCCACCCGGGTGGGGATGCTGTGGCGGCTTTCCGACTACAGCACCGAGTGGACGCCAACCGTCGGAGATGCCTGCACCGCAATGTCGGCCCGGGCCCTCGCTCAAAGTTGTCAATACCACGCTCAACTTTTATCCTGGGCGCAAGCGCAGGAAGCTTCGTCAACGAAGACTCGAACCCGGGCGGCCCTCGACGGCTGCCGGACTACAAGGAGGAACCAGATGGCACGAGCGGTCGGTATCGACCTGGGCACGACCAACTCGGTCGTGTCCGTGCTGGAGGCCGGGGAGCCGGTCGTCATCCCGAACGCGGAAGGGTTCCGAACGACCCCGTCCGTGGTGGGGTTCTCGAAGAACGGCGAGATCCTGGTCGGCGAGGTCGCCAAGCGCCAGGCGATCACCAACCCCGACCGCACCATCCGGTCGGTCAAGCGGCACGTCGGCGACAAGGGATGGACCGTCGACATCGACGGCAAGGGGTGGACCCCCCAGGAAGTCAGCGCCCAGATCCTGCTGAAGCTGAAGCGCGACGCCGAGGCGTTCCTCGGTGACACCGTCACGCAGGCCGTGATCACCGTGCCGGCGTACTTCGACGACGCGCAGCGCCAGGCCACCAAGGAGGCCGGGCAGATCGCTGGCCTCGAGGTGCTCCGGATCATCAACGAGCCGACGGCGGCGGCGCTCGCCTACGGGCTCGACAAGAGCGAGGCCGATCGCACGGTGCTCGTGTTCGACCTCGGCGGCGGGACGTTCGATGTATCGCTGCTCGAGATCGGTGACGGCGTGTTCGAGGTCAAGGCCACGCACGGCGACACGAAGCTCGGCGGCGACGATTGGGACCAGCGGGTCATCGACTGGCTCGTGAAGTCCTTCAAGGACGCGCACGGCGTCGACCTCTCGCAGGACAAGATGGCGCTGCAGCGGCTGAAGGACGCCGCCGAGAAGGCGAAGATCGAGCTCAGCCAGGTAGCCGAGACGACGATCAACCTGCCGTTCGTCACCGCGACGGCCGAGGGGCCATTGCACCTGGAGCAGAAGCTGTCGCGTGCAGAGTTCGAGCGCCAGACCGAAGACCTCGTCGAGCGTTGCCGCGTGCCGTTCGACCTCGCCGTAAAGGACTGGGGCAAGGACGTCTCGGCGATCGACCACGTCGTCCTCGTCGGCGGCTCGACCCGCATGCCGATGATCCAGGAGCTGGTGAAGAAGCTCACGGGCGGCAAGGAGCCCCACAAGGGCGTCAACCCGGACGAGGTCGTCGCGATCGGCGCCTCGGTGCAGGCCGGTGTGCTGAAGGGCGACGTCAAGGACATCCTGTTGCTCGACGTCACGCCGCTGTCGCTCGGCGTCGAGACGCTCGGGGGGATCGTGCAGCGCATGATCGAGCGCAACACGACCATCCCGACCAAGAAGACCGAAACGTTCACGACCGCGGCCGACAACCAGACGCAGGTCGAGATCAACGTCCTGCAAGGCGAGGGCGAGACGGTCATGAGCCCCGGCGTGAAGTCGCTCGGGCGGTTCAACCTGGTCGGGATCCCGCCCGCGCCGCGCGGCATGCCGCAGATCGAGGTCAGCTTCGACATCGACGCGAACGGCATCGTCAACGTGAGCGCCAAGGACGTCGCCACCGGCAAGGAGCAGGCGATGACCATCACCGGCGGCACCGCGCTCGGCAAGG
>Ga0170475_105642607_pt1 | contig 11409 bp, 12 predicted proteins | sample Soicark_Litter_5_FD_111474 | JGI IMG/M metagenome (GOLD analysis project Ga0170475, IMG submission 111474) | Avena fatua rhizosphere microbial communities from Hopland, California, USA. Combined Assembly of 48 SPs | reverse complement strand
GTTCGAATTTGCTGATTGAGCAACGGCGTCAAAAAATTTATTTTAAAATCAATAACTTACGAATTATCTTGCGACGAAAAGCTGAGCACTTCCCTAGAGCGAAATGTCGGCCTGATGGCGTTCCATTTCGGTTGGCGCCGGCGATATCACTTGCCTTTGATTCGCTCCAAGATGTTTGCGGCGACGCCAAACAGCGAAACCTGTGCAAAGGCTAAAAAAAGGAGTAACGCGGAGTAAGGTAAGCGGGTGCACGACAACGCGGGTATTGCCGTCGCCCTTGCGCACTTCCCCCGGTTGGCGCAGGCGAATGTCGTACGCGGCGCGCTTGGCGCCTGGCAGCACCACGCATGAAACACTGCCGGCGGGGAAGCGTCTCTGCGCCGCCAGGATTGCTTGCTCTACAGCGAGCGGCGTTCGCTGCCTGGCCTGTTCCGGTGTTTTTGGCTTGCTGCGTGGGCCGGCCAATTCGACCAGCGGCATCGTCCAGTCTTGCATGTTTGAGTGAATGCCGCTGGGACGTGGCGTTCGGCGCGCGCTCCCAGGGGCCCGGGGTGGGGCGGAGAGGTCAACGGCCAGGACAGTGTTGTTACTATGCTTACCCAAATCTGATATTAGTTGCTACTCATCAATAATCTGGATAACATGGCGGGCATTGCCCTGATGAGGGTCATGGCTGCATGATGTTTATGTGCACTACAGCATTGATGACAGACGGCGTGTTAAATCATGACCAACATATTGCGGTAGCAAATCATCCATGTTGCCGCGATTGTAGACAAATCACCAACTTACAGCGTGGATTGCGATGTATATGCGCTGTAAGCAGCCATATTCGTCACTAACGAAGCAGTCGCACCAAATTCGGGTCCGTTCCAGGAAGGCATAACCGTTATGCCGCTTGAGCAAGGCTACGTACGATCTGCCGGCCTTGCCAGTATTTTTTAAGTCACTTCGTCAACCACCGGGATTAGAAATGAACTTTTCAAACATGAAAGTCGCGATGCGCCTAGGATTTGGGTTCACGTTGGTATCGGCGCTCCTTGTATTGATGACAATCCTTGGTTTGGCCCGCATGGCACAACTCGAAGATCGTCTCACAGACATCGCCGAGGTGAATAACGTCGAAAGTAAATATGCATCGACCATGTACCTTACCATCACCGAGCGTGCATTGGCGCTACGCAATCTGATTCTATTGGAAAATAACCCGACGGAAGCTCAGATAGAAGTCAAGCGTATCGGCGATCAGGCGAAGAAATACGCGGAAACCGAAGAAAAACTGGACAAGATGTTCACTTCTAGTCCTACCACAACGGCTAAAGAGAGGGCGTTGCTGGCTCAGATAAAAGCACAAGCTGTCGCAGCGGTGCCGTTCTATCCGAAAGCCCTGGAATTGGTAGAGAAGGATAAGAAGGACGAAGCCTACAAGTTGCTGCGTTTTGAATTCCGCCCAGTACAAAAGAAATGGTGGGAATTGCTGCGGGAGCTCATGGCCCTCAAAGACCAGCAGACCGATCAAGCGGTGGCCGACGCTGAAAAGGCTTACGCCAATGCGCGCAATCTGATGCTGCTGTTCGGTGCGCTGGCTTTGCTCACCAGTATTGCCGCTGCGTTCATGATCACCCGCGGATTGATCAAGCAGCTTGGCGGTGAACCGAAAGATGCTGCTGAAATTGCCGGAAAAATCGCTGCGGGCGATCTGACGGTAGCAATAGCCACGAAGCCCAACGACACCTCAAGCCTGATGTACGCCATGAAAGCAATGCGCGACAACCTTGCCGAAATCTGCGGTCAAGTGTATCGGGCGACTGACACCATTTCGAGCGCTTCGCATCAGATTGCAACAGGGAACCTTGATCTCTCCTCGCGTACGGAAGAGCAGGCGAGCTCGCTTGAACAAACGGCGTCCTCAGTGGAGGAATTGACAACAACAGTCAAGCAAAATGCCGGAAGCGCGCACGAGGCGAATCAATTGGCGGAGTCCGCCTCCAGGTGGCGACGAGGGGGGGGGCTGTTGTGGCGCAAGTCGCCAATACCATGGGGTCGATCAATGATGCCTCCCGCAAGATCGTTGACATCATTGGCGTTATCGACGGCATCGCATTCCAGACGAATATCCTGGCGTTAAATGCAGCGGTAGAAGCAGCGCGCGCCGGCGAGCAAGGTCGCGGTTTTGCCGTTGTGGCTGCGGAAGTGCGTAACCTGGCACAACGTTCGTCGGCGGCTGCAAAGGAAATCAAGGCATTGATTGGCGATTCGGTCGAGAAAGTCGACATCGGGGCCAAACTGGTCGATCAGGCTGGCGCCACGATGCACGAGATTGTGGAGAGCATCAAGCACGTGACCGACATCATGGGTGAAATTACGGGCGCGACTCAGGAACAGACATCCGGTATCGAGCAGATTAACCAGGCGATCAGCCATATGGACCAGACGACACAACAAAATTCCGCGCTGGTAGAAGAGGTGGCTGCTACGGCCACGGCATTGGAGGAACAAGCCGTCCAGTTGAAGCAAATAGTCAGCATTTTCAAATTGCATGACACGGGGACGGAAGCGCATGCAGGGCGTGCAGCGCCAACGATCGCGCATAAACATGGAAGCGTGTTGCCCATGTCCCGTAAAGGCAAGGCGCCTTCCGCTGCCAAGATGGTGGCGGCCCCGAAAGAGGCGAAACGGGCCAACATTGCGTAAGTCGAGCGCCGGCGAGGGATGGGGTAAACAAGCCCATCTCGGGCCGAGTGTTCCAAAATGGGATGCTTCACCCCAACGTCGCTGTGACGCGACGTGCAGGCGCCGGCGATCTGCCGGCGCGGTTCCAGCAGAAAGTCGCCCGTCCGGCTCACCGGATGGGCGATGCGATGTGGGTTAGCCCGTAGCGCAACCAGGCTTTCGGATTGACGCCGTTACGCTTGGCCGCGCCGATCAAGTCTCAAGTCATATATCACAACCACTCGCTCGCGCAGCTGTGGGCGACGGCAAAAAAGCCGTTGTACTGGTCAAGCGCGACGCCACTCATGGCGCATCCGAGACCGAGCGCAATGCGGCGCCGCCGGCATTCGCTTCGATACCCGGGTACGCCTGATCGACCTCAATAATCCCTCTTCGCAGTGCAGCTTGCGTCGGGTGATAATCCTTTTGTTGTCGAATGACAACGCGATCGCGTCGGGTCGCCACCTCGCAGCATTGCCTACCAAATTCCTTCAAACCTGATCTAACAGCAGCGACGCCGCCTGATGCGTCGCGCATAGCCAACAGGTTCCAGCGACAACATATGATTAGTGCTTATATCCGCTATACGTAAACCGCATTGTCAAGGTAGAATCACTGTCAATTGATATAGATCAAATCCTAGAGGGTAAGTACGACATTGGTGACCCGTTAGGTATAGCCTCAAGACAACAACTTGATAAATATCAATATCTATTTTTCGCGTTAGCTTCATCTGTTTCGCAGCCTTATTTCCATTTAATCAACACCACCATTCGGCACGCCGTTCGGTGTGTGCAATGGCTCGGTATTGTCAGGAGAACGTCATGAATCACTTCGGCAAACCCACGATGATCGGTGATCAAGCAAGCGAGGCGGCAACGAGTGCCGTGCTGAATCCTACGGAGGACCATCCAAGCGGAGAAGCCCATCCATGCGGCGAGGTCCGTCCATGCCAGGAGGACCGTCCATGCAAAGCATCAAACGTCTTTTGGCATTCAGGCAAGGTATCTATGGCAGCCAGGGAACAATTTGTCGGCCATCGCCCCGCCACTGTCTGGCTTACCGGCTTGAGCGGCGCTGGTAAATCGACCATTGCCTATGAACTAGAAAGACTACTTTTGCTAGCGAACCATCCTTGCTGCGTGCTGGACGGCGACAATCTACGCCATTGCCTCAATAGCGATCTTGGTTTTTCCGCGCACGACCGCAAGGAAAATATACGGCGCACTGCCGAGGTGGCTCACTTGATGAATGAAGCCGGCTTGATAGTGATCACCGCACTTATTTCGCCTCAACGCGACGACCGCGAAATGGCGCGCGAGATCATCGATGAGCGGCATTTCGTCGAGGTTCATGTCAGCACGCCGATCGAAGTATGCGAAACGCGGGATCCGAAGGGACTCTATGCGAAAGCGCGTTTCGGCCAAATCCCCAATTTTACCGGCATCACGTCGCAATATGAGCCGCCCTTGCATCCGGACCTCGTGCTCGATACCGGTGCGCAACCGCTATCGCATTGCACGCGGGAGCTATTCAAGCACCTGAAAACGCATTTCTTCAGCTGACGATCATGTCTGCGCCCCTATCTCCGCTACCGCAGGCATACGATGTATTCAACGGCGATGCCGACGGCATCTGCGCGTTACATCAGCTTAGGCTGGCATGCCCGCGGCAAGCAACATTGGTAACCGGCGTCAAGCGCGATATCGGATTATTGCGGCACGTTCCAAGCGAGCCAGGCTTGGAAGTCACTGTGCTTGACATATCACTCGACGTCAATATTGCTGACCTGAGGCGCCTGCTCGACGCAGGTGTGCAGGTACATTACTTCGATCACCATTCGGCGCGGCAAGCATTCCCTCATCCGCGCCTGGATCTGCATTGGGATGAGGCACCCGACGTGTGCACCAGTATCTTGGTGGATCGGAGTTTGCAGGGGCAATTTCGGCAATGGGCCATCGTGGCGGCGCTCGGCGACAATCTGGCGAAGGCAGGATATGCCTTGGCCCAGCAGCTCGGACTGAATGAACGCCACACGTCTGCATTGGAACAACTTGGTTTCATGCTGAACTACAACGCCTATGGCGAGCAGATCGACGACTTGCTTATCGCGCCAGATCATTTATATCGAGCGCTGCATCACTTCGTCGAGCCACTCCATTTCATTGCCGAAGCACCGGAATATCGGCTGCTGGTGGATAACTATCAATCCGACAGCGCGCGCATGGAGGGGGTAAAGCCGCATTGGCAATCTGCGTGTGGAGCCATCTATGTCCTGCCATGCGAGACCTGGGCGCGGCGCGTGTCGGGCACCTTCGCCAATGCGCATACCCGCCCCGGATATTCGTGCGCGGTGTTGAATGAAATGACGGACGGTTCCTACCTCGTCAGCGTACGCTCTGGCGTTCCTGAGACTCAGCCCGCCAACGATTTTTGTAGCCAGTTTCCGAGCGGTGGCGGGCGGCGCTTGGCGGCAGGCATAAACCATTTACCCCCAGATCAACTGGATGGATTCGTGCAAGGCTTTCGTGCGTATTTTACATAGAGCGGTACAAACCTTTTAAAAAGGACTGTGTCGATGCTAGCCAGCCTACCCAACAGCATGCATCCCCCAACGACCCCGTGACACTTGCCGGTTTGTGGTGGATGTTTCTGCGCATTGCCTGCACCAGTTTCGGCGGTTACATGGCAATGATTTCAGTGCTACAGCACACCGTGGTTCAGCGCCGCAAACTGATGTCGGACCATGACGTGCTTGACGGCATTTCGCTTGCCTCGGCTTTGCCGGGGCCGGTGGCGGTCAATGTCGTGGTCTATGTCGGTTACCGGTTGCGCGGCATGTCCGGCGCAGTCGTCGGCTTGTATGCGGCGGTGCTGCCGGCTTTCGTCTTGATGCTGACCTTCAGTGCTGTCTATTTTCGTTGGGGGTACCTGCCCGCCGTCGGCAAGGTGTTCATGGGAGTCATGCCGGTGGTGGCTGCGGTTCTGATGGCGGCGGCTTGCAACATGGGTCATAAGGCCCTGGCTGGCTGGCGCGATAGCATGATCGCCGTCGCGGCCGCTGGGGCGGTCCTCGGTCTCGGCGGCATTTACGTCACGTTCCTTATCATCATCAGCTCCAGCCTGCTGGGTTGGCGCTTGTTCGGTAAATCGGCGCCGGCTGGCGTAGAACCGGTTCACGCTGCGCGGGAGATCGCCGCCGGCGCGAACCCGGGCAGATCGGGCATCCGATCCAATTAGCTGGCGCTGGCGGGTTCGCCGCAGCTGTTAGCTCCATTCATGAGCGTCGATCCGAACATCCTGTTCAAACTGTTTTTCACGTTTGCATGGATGAGCATGTTCCTGTTCGGCGGCGCCTATGTATTCGTGCCGCTCCTGCAGCAGTCCGTGGTGAACGGATACGGCTGGGTCACGCAGCGCGAGTTCGCCGATGCGGTTGCGATAGGGCAGTTGATGCCAGGTCCGGCCGTCGTGAGCGTGGCTTTCATCGGATTCAAGACCGCCGTCTTCGCCGGAGCGCTTGCGGCAACGGCAGGCATCTTTGCTCCCTCCGCGGCATTGATGATGTTCTGCACGCGTTTGCTCGATCGCCTCAAGGCGTCGGCCGCCATCGCAGCCGCATTGCGCGGCGTGCGCGCCGCAGTGGTTGGAATGATTTTCTCCGCTGCGATATTGATCGGCAGGACAGCCCCAGCCGGATGGATCTCGATCACCCTGTTTCTTATTGCGCTCGTTGTATTACTGCGTTACCGCATCGATGCGGTCTGGCTCGTTCCACCCGCCGGACTGGTCGGTTTCCTTGTTTATTAAAATTTTCCATTTTCCGCTGTCAATCAGTAAAGGAGATGCAAATGGATATAAAAGCAACCAATGCTTCGAATGAGGCTCCCGTATCGCGCCCCCGCCCGGTGTTGATGATTCCGTAGCGGCGCTGCGGCAGCCACGCGTTGCGGCTGCGTCTGAACTTCAATTCGAAGTTCTATTCGCCTTATCCGCTGCATATCGTCGATTTCATGCCGATGGTGCCCCTGTACGGCGATTTATCGGACGACAAGGCGTATTTCCGCCTGGTGGTAGATGTGGTCGGATTGCAGGCGGCCAGCATGGTCAAGTGGGCAGACGTGGTATTCGACCCGGTCGAGATTTTTGAGGCGCTTCGCAATGAACCGCGCAGCGTGCATCGCATCGTCTGGGAATTGCTGCTGCGTGCGGGCGAACGGCACGGAGCCAGTATCGTGATGGACAAGTCGCTCGACAGCGTGCACTACGCCGAAGAGCTGATGAGGCTGTTCCCCGACATGCTGTTCCTGAACGTCGTGCGTGACCCGCGTGCGCAGGTGGCATCGATGAACCGCGCCATCATTCACGATTTCGATACCTTGCTCAATGCCAGAACCTGGGTCGACGCGCATAAAGTGGGGAGCGCCCTGGCCGAGCAGCATCCCGAGCGCGTGCTGACGATTCGCTATGAGGATTTCCTGGGAAATCAGGAAGTGACGCTCAAGAATGTGTGCAAGTTCTTCGGCATCGAGTATTTGCCGCAGATGCTGGACGTGGAGCGCTCATCGGAGGCGAAACAGATTTCGCAACTTTCGGCGCTCTGGTCATCGAATTGCTTCCCTCCAATCGTTGCTAACAAGGATAAGTTCAAGCAACAGCTTAAGATCGAAGAGATCGAAATCATCGAGACGCTTGCGCATGAATACATGACGCGCTACGGCTATGAATTGATGACCGAGGCGAAGGCAACGATTAACGAGCAGGTGCTCAGCCAGGCGAAAGAGCGCTCGGACGCTGGGCGTCGCCGAGCTTGGCAAGATCTCGAACAAAACAACCATCGCGATTTTGTTCTGCGCCGTGTTCGAGCAGACTATCTTCAAAATTTGCGGCAGCGCCTGGAAGCGGCTGGCCCAAAATGCTGAGTCACTGTAGCCGCTCAAGCGGCATCATGAAGCGTCGTGCAGGAAATCCGCACGCCGCGTTCGGAAGGAACCGGAGGCCCAGCCTCCGGTGACCCGGTGCATGTGGGCGACACGCTTTTCACCGTCGGTAGAAAATGCAGGTCTTGCAGGGCGGTGGAGGCGAAGTGGGCAATTCTCTCGTTTGCACGGTTGGCCACTCGAATCGCACAATCGATGCATTTGTCGATGTGCTGCGGCTGAACGACATCGAATGCGTCCTGGATATCCGGACGATACCGAAATCGCGCCATAATCCACAGTTCGGCAGCGACCTGCTGCCCGCCTCGCTGGCCTCGGCCGGGATCGGCTATCGCCACTTGCCCGGACTCGGCGGCCTGCGCCATCCGCACGCAAACTCGCCCAATGGCGGCTGGCGCAATGCCTCGTTTCGCGGTTTCGCGGACTACATGCAAAGTGCCGAGTTTGAGGAAAATGTCGAGCTCGTGGCAGCGCTGGCGCGCAAGCATCGCTGCGCCTTGATGTGCGCCGAGGCCGTCCCCTGGCGCTGTCATCGTTCCCTGGTGGCCGATGCGCTGGTGTTACGTGGCGTTGAGGTCGAGCATATCATGGCTGGACAAAAACGCAGGCCGCACATACTGACGCCGTTTGCCAGTGTTGAAGGCAGGCGCATCACCTATCCGTGCCCGCGCGACAATTCTTGAGCATGCCGCGCGCGTGAAGCCAGAACGCACACCAAGGCCATATCCGTCGCCGAATAATGCAACTGTAGCCACTGATCGAGCAGCGCAATTACTTTTCGTCCCAGGGCCGTGTCGCCGTCAGCCACCCGGTTCTCCACCTGATGCAGCGCGGCCAGCGCGGGCCTGCTGTTCGCGGTGGTTGTGCAGCGCATGATGGCCGAGCGCTTCGATGATCGCTTCCTCGTCGCGAAAGTCGCGCTCCAGGCCAGCGACCAGCGCCAGGTAGCCTTGAGCGAACTGCTGGTCGGGTATCCTGGCTAACCGCTCCAGCTGCAACGCCAGCCGGCGGCGCGCCAGGTTCATGTTGCACGCAAGAGCCCGGCCCATGCAAGAGGTTGTCCTAACAGCTTCCATTGCCACACCCGTTCTTCATTGAGCGCTAGGACAGCGACGCGGCCCGCCAGTTCCAATCGCCGGCCGTGATCGATGCATGTTCCCTCAAGCGGCGCGAACGCGAGCGGTTCCGCGCGGCCGGCTTTGGGACGGCTGCCAGCGCCAGGGAGAAACCATGGAACGATTAATGCCGGCAAACCACCCTCAGACGCAGTGCCCGATGTGCTCCTGGGCCAACCGGAGGTAGGCGCCGGCCCGTTCCCGCCAGCGCTCTGAATGCCTGAATCGCCCGTCCAGCAGATGGCGTGCGGCGATCAGCGCGCGCGTGCTCGCCCGGCAGCTCTGGTAGAAGTGGATGAGTGGCGGTGGCGGGTTGTCGCCGCACATTAGGCTGTATCCGCACAGCAAGGCAGATGCCGCGCCAGGGGCGCCGAGCCGCTCGCACTCGAGCGCGAGATAGGCGACTTCGTCGGCGGGATCGATGACACGCAGTTTGCGTGCGTACTCAAGGCAATCGATGACCGCGGGCGGCTCCCCCAGGTAGACATGCTCGGGGCGCAAATCGCCGTGGCCCTCGACGATCAGCCCCGCACTCACCCGGCTGTCGAGAACGGGACCGATGCGGCGCAGGGTGGCGAGCTGCGCCTCGCGCACCTTGGCGATCCGGGCGCTTTGCAGCCCGAACACCTCCATGCTCAGTTCGCGCGCCGCCGCGTTCAGACGGCGCTCGAAGCGCGCGCGGTATTGCTCGCGAGTGATCGGCTCGGCTGGAAGCCCGAGGTAGAACGTGGCGAGCCTTCGGGCCACGCGCAGCAGGTCGGTATCGGATAGCGCCTGGCGCCTGATCGCATGGTCGAGCATCAGATCGGCCGGCAAGCGGCGCATCCTGACCAGCCAATCGACGACGACGCCGCCGCCGCCAAGCTCGAGGCGCTTGCGCCACAGCGTCAACGGCACCAGCCCGAGATAGACTCCGGGCGCCAGGCGCTGGTTCAGGCGCGCCTCTTCTTCGCAAAAATAGCGCCGCGCCTCCAGCGAACGGAAGTCCAGCAGGTCGCAGCAGACTGGCTTCTTGAGCTTGTAGACGAACCGGTCGAGCAAGAAGACCCATGACATATGGGTCTCGAGCGTATCGACGCGGCAGGTCGGTTCCGGATAGCTGCGCGCCTCGCTCAGGAAGGCGACTTTCGCATCCACATCCGGATCGACCGCCGGACGCAAGCATCCTGGTGTGCGGTCGGGCGGAGGCTGGCAGCGCGCGTGTGTCACGTTCGGGCGGTTGCGGGGGCGTTTGGCGTGCCGGTCTTTGTGCCAGGACGCAGCACCAAGACAGGGATCGGCGAACCGGCAAGCACGTGTTGCGTGACACTGCCGGCCAGGAGTTTGCTCAGACCGCGGCGCCCATGCGACGCCATGAAAATCAGGTCGCAATGGTGCTCCGTCGCCGTCTTGATGATTTCGTGATCCGGTGACATCGAAGACGCGGTGACCGTTTCGCACGCAATTCCGGCCTGTGCGGCAGCCTGCGCAACCTTCTCGACGTGTTGCCGCGCCAACTCTTGAAGCGTGCGTATCTCGAAACCGGGGTCGATGACCAATGCGCCTTCGGCCGTGGGGATGAGAGGGATGGGTTCGGCGACGGACAACGCAACAATCGCGGCGCCGCACATGCGCGCGAAGTCGATCGCGGCGCTGGTTGCCTGATCGGACAGGGCGGAACCGTCAGTGGGAACGAGAATTTTTCGGTACATCGGTTCTCCTTCATAGCTCATTCAGTCTGGCGTGGACGGTCCCGATCTCCTTGATGCACCTCAAATTTATTCTTGCCGCCACCCCGCAGCGCTAGGAAAGGACTGCGGACACGCCAGGGCTGTCGGCCTTTACCAGCGTAATCAAGACTGTGAGGGAAGAGGCTGTCAAGCTGGCCCAACAAGTCTGAGCGCGACGTCCCTGGGCACCCCTGATCTGGCGCAAGGATGGTCTTTGCCGCTCTCCTATGCTGGGAGCCGGCGCAACGACTTTTACCCGTGCATCCCTATGCAGAACTACTCGCCGCAGCTGTTTGTCCTGAACCCAAGCCGCGCCTTCGGCGAGCAGGTCGCGCGTGCGCTGGCCATCCGTATCGGCCAGCACGAAGAGCGCGAGTTCGAAGGCGGCGAAAACAAGGCGAGGCCGCTCGAAAGCGTGCGCGGGCGGGACGTGTACGTCATCCATTCGCTGCATGGCGATGCCGCTTTCAGCGTCAACGACAAGCTGTGCCGCCTGCTGTTTTTCGTTGGCGCACTGAAGGATGCGGCGGCGGCAAGGGTCACGGTCGTGGCGCCATACCTGGCATATACCCGCAAGGATACGCGGACCAACCCGCGCGATCCATTGACGCTGCGCTACATCGCCACGTTGTTCGAGGCGCTCGGGACCGATGCGCTGCTCACGCTCGACGCCCACAATCTGAGCGCGCTCCAGAATGCATTCCGGTGCGGCGTCGAACATCTCGACGCATGCAACCTGTTCGCCAACCACTTCCTGCCGCTGGTGCAAGGCACCGAGGTGGTCGTGGTATCGCCCGACGCCGGCGGCATCAAGCGCGCCAACCGGTTCCGCAAATGCCTGGGCGCGCAGCTCGGCGCGCCGATCGGCACCGCGTTTTACGAGAAGTACCGCAAGGCCGGCACGCTCAGCGGCGAGCTGCTGGTCGGTGAGGT
>Ga0170475_129634439_pt1 | contig 11410 bp, 10 predicted proteins | sample Soicark_Litter_5_FD_111474 | JGI IMG/M metagenome (GOLD analysis project Ga0170475, IMG submission 111474) | Avena fatua rhizosphere microbial communities from Hopland, California, USA. Combined Assembly of 48 SPs | reverse complement strand
GTTGCCGCTCGGGATCGTACCCTAGCCGTTGACGGACGGCTCGAGTATGGACGTAGTCAGCCGGGTCGAATGGCACGACATAACCGACTGCCTCGAAGTGTTCACGGGTCCATTCGGGGATGAATGGTAGATCAGGGCCGAAGCGCTCCGGAACGAGGTCGTCATAGTCGCCGATATACAGCGCCCGGTCGCGGACGCGTGGGTAACGCGCCACATGTTCCAGCATCTCGCTGTGAATACGTCCGCTCCTTCCTCCTGAAGAAGAGACGCCAGTGGAGCAGGCAAAAAGACATTCGAGTGCTGATGGTTGATGCACCACACCACGCCATCGCGGCCGGCAAAGTCCGGGTTCTGTGTCGCGAAATGAAGTGCGACTAGAGGCGAGAAGGTCCAGTCCAGGAGCCGCGTTGGCAAGCCGTGGTGCTGAGCGAAAGGGAGCCACAACCAATCGGACATGCTCCCGGGAAACTCTTCACGGGCGTATTTGCGAAAATTGCGCAGCAGGTTACGCTCTAATCCATGAACGTCTTGCGTGCGGGGAGCTAATCGTGCCAAGCCAGTCAGCAAGCCTCTTTCGACTGTGCCCAGTCCTCTATAGACACACGGCGCGCGATAGCGGCCGATGGTCGGATTCCAGGTGTCCCGGTATACCTCCTCGAGTAGCTCTGCCCAGTTCGAGATTTGGACTTGTTTTCCCATGCGATCGAGCCCAACGGCAAAAACGTTCAGGGCAATTTGTAGCAGTTTCGTATCCACGGGCAACCCGAGCGGAGCTTTTCCTGTTTGGTCTATGCCGGGTGTCGTGCACTGTTATGTGTCGTTCCGCCAGTGAAAGCATCAATGCAGGCCGGCTCGGAAACCAGCTGCGCTCGATATTTGTAAGACACAAGTAGGTGCTGATCTGTGCGGCCAACAAGTTTACGTAAGCGGCGGGAATGGGCGTGTCACGAGCGGCCTGTTCTGGTCGAGTGAGTGTCGACGCGGTCGCTAACAGGCCCGCGGGACCGCGCAGTCCACGAAAATGTGGTCACCGTCAAAAGCTTAGCTCGGCCTCATCCCAAACAGAACTCGCAAAGCCCTGCTTCGTCGTACAAGGAATTCGTACACCACAATAGTACTGACGAACGCCGCGATGCCAATAACCAGGGCCTTCCACCAGATAGCCATTTCGTATTGCACGACGACCAAGGCGATCGTAAGAACGATTGGCTGATGCAGAATATAAAAGGCTAGTCCAGCCTCATTCGCGTATTCCAGGAAGTGATTCCGGAAATTCGACAACCGCAGGCCGAAACCGGTGATGGCCAGCACCCACGCCCACGTGTCGATGCCGACGAGAATTTGATAGCCCGAGTAGCTCCAGTTATACCGCGGATGGCTCATCCATTCCCCCAGAAATCCGAGGACGTGTGCTCCGAGCAAACAGACAAACGAGATGGATCCAACAATTAGCCACGCCGTCGCTTGCTTGGCGATCGCGCGAGTGAAACGAACGTTGGCCATGAACAGCCACCCATAGATGAAGAGCACAAAAAAGGCCAGCGTGTCTGACCAGTCCAGATAATCCGGAAAGGCAGCATTGAAAGAGAGCTTGATCGCGATGATTGGCAAGCTCAATAGTGCAAGTCCCCACGGCTTGTCAGCCAATTCGAGGAGGTGGAGCAGCGTGCGGCGATGGATTTGCGCCTCGGCCCGAATTTGCAGAGGCAGCGCCAGCAGTGCGAATATCACAAGATACGCCAAAAACCACAAATGCCAACTCGTCTGGTACAGCGCAATCAGGCCGTGGTGGAACTGCGGTAGCTTTAATGCCCACCACATGCGCTCGAAGTGGATCGGGAAGTACTTCCAGAATGAGCCGCTAAAACTCCCATGATTCAACGCGCTTACATAACCGTTCCACGGGATCAGCGTCAGGGAACCAAACATGAACGGTACCAACAACCGCCGCAGACGTTCTCGCACGTATTGCCCGCGCGTTCTGGACCGCAGCGAATACCAGGCAGTCATCCCGGCCAACAGGAACAGCAACTGCATGATCCAGTGATATACGAAGAAGACGTAGGCGCTCAAAGCGATTGAACTATCGTGATTTCTAACGCTTGGCGACGGATCGTGCGTGAGGTCGTTTGCCCTGGCGGCCACATCGAAAATATGACAGACATGGAAAACGAACACCGCGAGAAGTGCGCCCAGACGCAACCAGTCAATCGCATAAAGGCGGCGGGCCGGAGGAGATTCCAAGGGCCGTTCAGACGATGCGGTCCTCTCCGCACGGTGGTTGGCCGCCAGTACTGCGGGTCCGTTTCGGGCTGCGTTATGGTTTGAGAGATACATCGGACTCACACTGTAGCTTGCACACGTTCGGGCTCTAAACACGATGGAGCGGTATTTCAGCGGCACGGTCGTTGGTGAACAGCACTTGATACAAAGCTGAATCAGAAGCGGCGGCTGCCGCAACGCCACACGACAGGTAGTACTCCCAAGCCCGAAGGTACTTCTCACCGTACTTGACAACCAAGCCGGGTGAATTCTTACGGAAATTATTGAGCCATTGCAGAAACGTGTATTTGCAGTGCCTCACGTTGTTTTCGACATCCAAAACGAGAAGATCATTCTCTCCGAGCTTGCCGGTGATCTCGCTGAGCGTCGGCTGGGTTGATCCCGGAAAGATGTACCTTTGTAGAAATGCATCGTGTTGGTTGCGCGCAGAGTTGCATCCGTAGCTATGGATAATGCCGTGGGCTCCGGGTTTCATTACCCGGGCGATCGTCCGGAAGAACCCGTTGTAGTCGGAACGCCGAAGATGTGCCATCATGCCTATCGCACTCACTTTGCTGTAAGAACCTTCAAAGTCGCGGTAATCCCGGCACAAGATGGAGATTCGATCGCCCAGACCTCGCTCGGAAACCAAACGCTGCGCTCGCTCGCGTTGTTCATCGCTGAGGGTAATCCCGACGCCCGACGCTCCGTAATTCTGCGCGGCAAAGATCAGCAATGAACCGCAGCCACAACCAATGTCCAGGAGCTGGTCGCCGGGATGTAACTGCAGTTTGCGACAAATCCGGTCCAGTTTGTTCTGTTGCAATGCTTCGAGGTCCTCATCCTCGCGGAATGCGTAGCCGGATGAGAATGTGAGTGTTGAATCGAGAAAGGCTTGAAACAAATCATTTCCCGCATCGTGATAGCTGCACACCCTGTGCCCCTTGCCGCGCAACGTGCTATACGCTCGATTCATCAACACGGTCCCCAGCAGGCGCGGACTGTAGCCGAGTTTTTGGTCCAGCCGGTTGCGCAGGAGCACGGTCAGGAAGTCAGGTAGCGAACCTCCGGCAATTTCGAAATCGCGATCGATGAACGCTTCGCCCATGCCAAGATTCCCGAACGCGAGAACGCGGGAGAAGAAGACGGGGTTCTGCACGTTGACCGTGACAGCGGACAGACTCGGCCCGGTTCCGGCGAGGTACTCGCGACCTTCAACCAGAAACCGCATGCGGCAGCCTGCAACGTTGTCGTCGATCAGTTTCAGGAAAGTGTCGCGCGCAATGGTATTGATCAGCATAGAGATTTGAACTCCTTCGCAATTTTATGGAGAAAGCAGGTAGTGCGCGAGAAGATGCCTGACAAGTCACAAATAAAGCTGCCCGACTCCGGGCTCGATGCTTCTCGCGAGTTAATGTAGTCGTACCGAATCGAGCTGATGCACGGCCCGTTCTCATCGGTGAACTGCAACAGCAGCTGCAGATTGGCGGGTGTCAGCATTTCGAATGTCTGCGCCGCCATGAGGAGCAGGAAATTCAGGCTCTTGCACAGTACTTCGGTATAGGACACGGCAGCCGGCGGCCGCCGCAAAATAAAATGTGAGATCTGGTGGAGGCAGTTCCGGAGGCCGCGGAGATTCTCCGCAATGATGAGACAACCCGTGGTTCGATCGGAACTCTCGCCACGCCTGGCCATGGTTGCGACCGCGCCGACCATGCCCTGCAGGCGAGCATCAAATTGTTCATTGATGGTGCGAATCTGCTCGGGACTGGTGATCGCAGCGGGATATCCGGCCAGGAGCTTCATCAAAACGCAGGTCTCGTGAGTTGCACGGTTGACGCTCCAGCTGGTTTTGTCCAGCCGTCCATCCTCGAGAATGAGTAGCCGGTCGGCGACATCCAGGATGCGGTTGTCGTGCGTCACTAACAACACGGCGCAGCCAATCTGCCGCGCCAAATGCTGTAATAGTTCGACAATTACCCGTCCCGAATGTCCATCGAGAGCGGCGGTGGGTTCGTCCGCGAGGATGATCTTTGGCGACCGGATGAGTGCGCGGGCAATGGCAACGCGCTGTTTCTGACCGCCCGACAATTCCCGAGGCAGCTTGCCCGCACATTGCCGTAGTCCGACCATTGTAAGCAACTCGACTGCCTTGCGCCGGGACCCTTTGCTGGTGGCATCCGAGTCGGTCGCGAGCGCCAGTTGGACGTTCTCACAAGCGGTCAACGAGGGTACCAAATTCTGGTCCTGAAAAATAAAGCCGACACGGCGGCGCACCGCCCGCAACTGGCATGGGCTTGCGTTGTGCAGTTCGCTGCCGCCGACATTCAAGCTTCCGGTCTGAACCGTCCGTAGCGCACCGACCAAGGACAGCAGAGTCGTTTTACCCGCTCCGGACGGGCCCATGATGATGACGATCTCGCCCGCATAGAAATTGACGGTAATGCCGTCGAGGACAGTCTTCTTGGTAGAGCCGTCACCGAATGCGTGGCTCAAACTACTAATTGAAATGAGGGGAGCGTCCATCATCAGAACACACTCGCTGGATCAGCCGCGCGAAGTCTCCGCGTCGCCAATTGGCCAGCCATCAGGCACGCGAGAGAAACGGCTAGCATCACTGTCAAGACCTGGAATGGTTCGATATACGCCGGGAGGTTCACTGAGCTTCGCGCATAATAGTTGAGCACCGACGTCAGAACCAGGGCGGGAACGGCTCCCATAGCGACCAGGACTAAAGCCTCTTCGAGAACCAGCACGGTGAAAAACATATCTCCCATACCGATGGCCTTCAATGCGGCGTACTCTTTCAGATGATCGTTCACGTCGCTGTAGAGGATTTGATAAACCACAATGGCACCCACCAACATGCCCACGAGCATACCGGCGGCAACGACAAAACCCACTGGTGTTCGCTTATTCCAATACTCTTTCTCCTGGTGGATGAAGACATCCCGGGTGACGACACGCACGTCCCTTGGCAGAAGAACCCGAAGTTTGGAGGCAACGGACTGTGCATCGGCCCCCGCCCGAAGGTTGATCACCCCTACATTCGCCATGTTCCGCGATACGTCGGTACGATAGCGAAACCACGCCTCATCGCTCATGACCAGATTCGCCGAAGCGGCGAGCGTCGGCCCCATAGCGAATAAGCCTTTTACCACAGCTTGCCTCTGATCGATTCGCACTTGAACACGGCGATCGGCGTGGAAGGATTCAGCGATCGGGCCGAACTCGGGCGGCGACAGGGTGTCGAATAGAACGGCCTCAGGATTCCGCAACTTATCCGTTTGCTGGACGATTGGCCCGGGCTTAAATGGATTTTCAGAGGGGTTGAAAGCAAGCGCGAGGGCCACTTTCGATTGTCCGGTCTGCGGATTCGTCCAGTAGACATAGCCGATGTACAAGGGAGTGACGGATTCTACGTCCGGAAGCGCTTGTGTCTGATAGATGCGCCGGCGGGTGAAGCCTCGGTTGGAGCCGAATGACTCCCAATCCAGACTCGTGAGGAATAAGTCGCCACGGAGATGGGCCTGCGGCCGGACGACCATCACATTGATGGCGTTGCTAAGACCCAATTGAAACAGCATCAACATGATGCCGAAGGCCACACCAATCACGGCGGTGACGAATCGTTTGCCGTCGGCCGCGAGTTGCCTCCAGGCCAGTGGGATTCCTAGAGGAGCTATCGTGTTGCCAACGGTCCGCAGTACTTTCCTCATGATTCGATCCGGACGGAAACCTGAGTGCCGCTTAAACGCTCGACTCCTTGATCGGGGCTCAGACGAATTCGCACCTTGATGATGCGATTATCGGGAGAGCTCGCTGGATCTATAGGGAATAACGTACTAGTGCCGGCCTGCCGCAGGATCTCGGTAACGGCGCCGCTCAACGCACCAGCGAAGGCCTCTCCAGTGATCGTGGCCTTCGCCCCCTCTCGGACCCGGGGGAAATCGGTGGCGTAGACCTCCGCCTCCACAAACATATTTGCGGTATCGGCAAGATCGAGAATACCTCGATCCGGCGAAACCATCTCCCCTGCGCGCGCGAAGACCTCCAACACCGTTCCCGACATGGGAGCTTTGACGCGAGTTCGTTCCACCTGAACACTCGCGACGTCCCTGGCGGCTATGGCTGCCGCCAGTTTCTTCCGGGCCAGATCCACATCAACATCCCGAACCTGCTCGAGCCCGGCCAACACGTACTGCTCGTGCCGCAACGCCTCCCGTGCCGTGTGGAAATTAGCTTCGGCTGTTTCCGCATCCGACAACGCGATCAATTTTCCATTGAATAACTTCTTCTTCCGCTCGTAATCACTTTCGGCGTTGCGGAGAGTGAACTCCTGTCGTGCCACGACGGCCTGCTGCGCTGCAAGCAACGCGGGCTTAACAGGACCTTTCACCTGGGTGAGCGTGCTCTCGGCCACCGCCACCTGCTGTTCGGCTTCATAGAGCGTGGAGTTAGCAGCCGCGTATTCCTGCAGGACTGCCAGAACATCGCCGCGTGCCACCCGGGACCCGCGGTGAACCCGAAGCTCAGACACAATCGCTTGCGGAGGTGCGGCGATCTTCAATGCGCCTTCCCCGGCGACGATTCTCCCCAGGCAGGAAATCGCCTTTACGTCCTCCGTGGCGGGCGCTGCTTCGACCACAGATTTCCGATCGAGGCTGCAGCCGAAAAGGATAGAAGACGCAAGGACCCCTAGCGAGACATGAAACACAAACACGAAGTCCATGGACAGTTTCGACACTTTCACCTTAATCATCACCTCCGAAAACTCGCGGTTAGACCATGCCTGACGAGAAGCATCCGGGCTAGACTTGGGCTAGACGGGGCGCGAACCAAGAGCAAGAAGCAGGATGGACCCGGTCAGGATGCCCAAGCCGGCGCCCACAATCAGTTCGACCACTCTATGCCGTTTGAGAATCAATCTTGAGGAAGCAACCACCGCGGCGAAAACCAACATCGGCGCGAGCCATGCTACCGAGATCTTGATAGCAACGAGTGCAAAAAAGAAACAGAAGACGGTGTGAAGCGATATCTTGATCCACTGATTCATCAGAAAGGCAACAACGATCATGGTAGTGACACACAGCATTCCGACAGAGAGCATTAGGGGCTGGTGGGTCAGGAACAGCATAACCGTGGCGAACAGAATCAGTACGAGAACGATCGGATACATGGTGGTGCGATCCTCCCGGCGCGACACATCGAAGTCCGAATAACGCCCCGTCCGGACCCCCGCCTGAATCCAAATGGCGATTGGAAGAAAAAGCAAAGCAATCAGTGCCATCAGGATCTCGATGGCGTGGGACGCGTCCAGCAGGCGCAGGCAGAAAGCGCAAAGAAAGATGCCACTGATGAAGAGAGGATTTCCCAAGGCGGAGCACGTGTAGGCAACGCGGTAAACGAGCGAACCAGACGTAACATCTGTGCCTCTCATGCGCTTGTTCGGGATTCCTTTCCCAATCCCCACTCCTCAAAGCCGAACCCTCGCGCCAGCTTACCCGGGTTCATTATGCTCAGCGGGTCCAGTGCTGACTTCAATCCCTCGATGGCCGTCAACCCGGCCATCGAGATATCACGCTCCAGCCATGGAAGATGTTCGTAACCCACGGCATGGTGATGGGAGAGGGTCGCCCCATGCTCGAGGAACGAGTCTTGGGCCGCCTTCTTGATTCGAAGATATTGACCCATCTCGTCACCCGCCTTAGCCCCGAACCCAAAGGTGAAATAGAGCGACGCACCAGCGTGGTAAGTATGGCTTACATGGCATCCGACCAGTCCGGGTGAACCTTCAGTGTCAATGGCTCTTTGGATCGCATCGCGCGATGACTCGTACAGCGGAAGCAGCTTGCTCCACAAGGTTGAAGTCTCACTTACGTCCGCCAGGACACCGCGAGCGAGCAAGTAATCGCGCAGGTAAGGGAAATCGTACTTGCCTTCCTGGAAAGCTCGTCCGGGACTGGCACCGAGTGGAACCGCCCCCAACTTGCGGTAAATCGAATCTGCGCGGCGCCGCTCGCTTGCGAACGACTGCCTGTCGCCTTCAAAGGCCACGATCATCAGGCAGGACTTCTGGAGATCGATTGCGCGGATCTTCTCTATGTAAAGCTTCAGAAGGCGCCCGGCCTGGTGGCGCAGAAAAGGCTGGCGCTTGCGGTAAGCGAACGAAAGCGCCGTCTTTACCGGATCATTGAGGCGCGTCAGGACGGGGACGCATCTCTCCCGCTGGCAGCGGTACATCGCCTGGACACCGCTCGCAAAATTCGGAAATAGATAGCCGTAACTCTCCCTGCGCTCTGGCAGGCGATGAACATCAAGAAGGATTTCCGTGATGATCCCGAGCGTGCCTTCACTTCCGATGCATAACCGATTTACATCAATGCCATTGGAAGCTTTCGGAACGGAGCGAGTTTCGATGGTGCCAGCAGGCGTCGCCATGCGGACCGATAACACCATATCCTCGATCTTGCCGTAACGGTCGCTCTGCATTCCCGCGGACCGCGTCGCCACCCAACCGCCAAGCGTCGAGAAGCGGAAGGAATCGGGGAAATGCCCCAAAGTGAAACCAGCGCGATTCAATTGGTCTTCGAGATGTGGTCCGAGTGCGCCGGCTTCGAAGCGCGCCGTTTCGGATTCCGTATCCAGTGAGAGAAGACGGTTCATCATCGCCATATCAACCGATACGACGGTGCGATCGGTTTGGCGGACCGGTTCAATGCAGCCGGCGATGTTGGAACCTGCCCCGAACGGTATCAAATGAACGCGATGCTTCACTGCGAGATCGAGGAGCAGGCACACATCATCATGGCAAGCTGGGTAAACCACGTAGTCTGGAGCGTAGGGAACGATGCCCCGCCGCACACGCCAGAGGTCGCGCAGACTCTTCCCGAACGCATGCCTAAGCCGCTCAGCTTTGGAATCATCGATACTGTTCGGCCCCAACCTGCGCGAAACTTCGGTGGCAAAGATCCGATTCGTCTTTTGTCGTGGGAGGTCAATACTGTCGAAACTGACCGGCGGTACAACCTGTCCGTTGTCACGCAGCTTGAGATTGGTTGAGAGATATTGCCAAAGCGCTGGGCGGTTGGAGATATCGAACTCGATCGATTCATCACCCCAGCCCCACCACTTCATGGATTTCAAAGGCTCACTCATGAGATATCTCCTTTCAGCGCCAAGATACGGCTGCGCACGTCAACTGCGATCGAGCTATCGGCACGCGGCCAAAGCGTTTCACCGATCCGAACTGTCACCTTACCTCGCCTGGGAAACAAGCGTCCTTTAGGCATCAGGCGGTGGGTTCCGTTGATACAAACGGGAATTACCGGAATTCCGAGCCGCTCAGAAAACAGACCGGCTCCAGGCTTGAACGGGCCAATATCGTCGGTGGCGGACCGCGTGCCCTCAGGGAACAGAATCAACCCAAGATTGCCCTGATTTAGAAAATCGGCGCACCGAGCGAGAGTCGTTCGCAACGAGTACGGTCGAGCCGAACGGTCAAGAGGAATGAGCTTTAAGAGGCAGCCCATGGCGAAGCTACGGAGCTTGTTGCCGAAGAAATAATCGCGGGCCGCCATGAGTGCGAAACAACCGAAAGGCTTACCGACCGCGACCATAAGCACGATGCTGTCCAGGTGACTCGAGTGATTGGCACAAATCAGGAACGGAACGTCCGGGAGATTCTCCCGTCCCACGACCCGCAACGGGCACCATATGCGGCATAGAAGCTTGGCAAAGGTCTCAAACAGCCGTTGCGCGATCCGTTCGCAGGCGGACTGGCGGACCGGGTGCTTGTTAATTCGTCGCATAAGCCGCGCAGGTTGCGAGTTCAACCGGCTTCCGTCCCCACTCCGTATCAAGGCAGTAAGTGATGGTGTTTTCGAGACAGCCAAGCATATCGGGCAGCAACAGACCACTGCCGGCGAGGTCAGACTGCGCTCTTGCGGTGAGATAGCACTGATGCATCCCCATCAGGTGCACGTGGCGTCCCACGGCGCTCGCAACGAAGCGCAGTGCCCGGTCACCGCAGTTCCTGATGAAATCCTCGTATTCCGCGATTTTGACCAGGCGTGGAAACCGGACAGACCGGCCACGCGGATAGGAGGGATGCCGTTCGATGGCGCGGGAGGCTCGGGCCATCATATCGCCAAGACGCATGGACCGCTGAACCCCGGCACAGAGATGGCGGATGGTACCTTCGGTGAATCGAAAATCGAAAACGTACGCCAAGCTTGCGGCCACCCAGTTTGCCGGCACCATGTCAACGAGGACATCGGGGTCACCAGGCATGACGGGGAGAATGCTATCGGGCAGCATCCGCAGAAGATGATGGAAGTACCCGAACTGGCTCACTACTCCGTCCTCAGAATCGGCAAGCAATACAGGAATTCGATAAATGGATGCGGGGATATGGCGCATTGCTTGCAGAACCGCCCCTTCCGCTTCGAATTTCGTCTGCTGGTAGGGGTTCACGAACTCCTGTCCCGGGGCCATGGGCTCCTCGTCAAACACGCCTTCCCGGTACCCATTCACGAACGCCGTACTCACGTGCCCGAACTTCCGCAGACCCGCGCAAGACTGGGCCAGTTGCAGAATCTGAAGCGCACCGCCTACATTCACCACACGGGATTTTTCGAGTGAGAGATCAAACCGCACATTGGCAGCGACGTGGAGAATTTCGGTCACGCTCTTCTCGAGCCACGCATAGTCGGGTGCCGAGAGTCCCAAGCGCGGCCGAGCCAGGTCGCCGAGCACGGTTCGGATGCCCTGCATCTCCAGCCGCGCAGCCTGCTCGGGCTGCCTGACTAGCGCGACGATGGAGCGCTCTGGACGATGTTTCTGAAGAACGGGAATGAGCATCCGGCCTACCAGGCCGCTGCCCCCAGTTAGTAGCAAGTATTCTGGTTTCATTTACAAATTGCCGAAACGTGAATGCCGGCCATGCAGCAACAGCAGCCCTGTTTCGGTTTCCTTTCGAAATCCATGAATCGTGGAAGCATTCGGTGATCGGTCTCTACACGCATAAGGGCGAGGAGCACTCCATTTCACATCACGCACACAAAATTTATTTTTCGGTCTGCAATCTTGAAATTGATCCGCGCGCAAGACTGTGCCAGCGACGTCGGCCTGCAGGCCACGATCACTT
>Ga0170475_102553301_pt1 | contig 11410 bp, 11 predicted proteins | sample Soicark_Litter_5_FD_111474 | JGI IMG/M metagenome (GOLD analysis project Ga0170475, IMG submission 111474) | Avena fatua rhizosphere microbial communities from Hopland, California, USA. Combined Assembly of 48 SPs | reverse complement strand
GTCTCAACTCCTGATGGCAGCTGGCCGCGACGTCGACCACGCTCCTGCCGCCGACAACAGGTAAAACACCGCCGCGACGAGCACCACGTACTGAAAACCCAGCAGCATCGAGCTGTATTCGCACAGCCCGCCGAACATCGCGCCGGCGATGTTGGCGCCGAATGCCCGATCGGCGTCCGCGGCGTGGCTGAACGAGATCGCAAACACCACCGCGGCGAAGAAAATCGGCGCGAACGCAAGCAGGCAGGCGCCGACGATTTGCAGCCCGCGCGAAAGCCCCAGGAACGCATCCATCGGGACGAGGGCGTTTGCGGCGAGCGCCACGATCAACCCCACGTAAAAAGGCGAGAGCGAGCGCGGACGCGCGGACAGGACATAGAGATTCCCGATGAGGATCATCACCAGCACCGCGCAGAAGACGATCGAGTTGACGAACCATGTGCTGCCGAAGAGCAGCGCCATGTGCACGACGGCCTTGGTCTCGATGAGCATGAAGCCGGCGCCGAGGAAGAACATCGAAGAGAGGAAGCCGAAGCCCGAGACCCCGCCGGCGACGGCCGCCTGCGCGGCAGCGCGCTTGCGGACGAACGGCAGGATGAACAGCAGGCCCACGGTGCCCATGATCGCCATCCCGCGCAGGCTGAGTGACGGGATCATGGGACGCTGCAGATACAGGAACGGCCACGCATCGGTGGCGAGCCGCTGACGCGTCGGCGGTGGAACCACCGTCGTCGTCCGGAAGCGCAGCCACTTGTCGCTCTCCTGATCGCCCGTCAGCGTTGCTCGCGTGGCGGCATCGGGCACCTCGAAGCCGTTGGGTGTGGACCGATCGGTCGCGCGGCCGCTCGCGACAAAGTAGTCGGGCTGCCTCGCGAACGCACCCCTGATGGCGTCTGTCGCACCGGCGAAAAACACGGTGAAGTTGCCGAACAGCACGTCGTCCGCGCGAACCGTCTCTTTCGCGGGCAGGCTGAAGACGACCGGGTTCCCGAAGCCGAAGGTCTGGTTGAGCATCCCCTCGAGACGGGAGACGATCCAGCCTTGTCGGAAGTAGTTGTACATCACGAACAGGCCGCCGGGCTTCAGGCGCTTCTTGATGTCGGCAAATGCCTGCGTCGTGAAGAGGTAGCTCTCGAGCCTGATGTTGCTGTAGCTGCTGTGCAGCACCAGCGAGTCGACGAGCGCGTAGACGATGAGGTCGTATTGACGGTCCGTCGATCGCAGGAAGTTGCGGCCGTCGTCCAGGTGGCTCACGACGCGGGGATCTGAGTAGGGCGAGTCGGGGTGATCGCGCCGGCCGAGGCCGTAAATCACCGGATCGATTTCCACCGCGTCCACTCGATCTGCGCCGAAAGCAAGCGCACGGCTGACGTCGTTGCCCGAGCCAGCGCCGATGACGAGCACCTGGCTGAATGGCGGCTTGCCGCTGTCGCGATTGAGCTGGTGGGGCAGCGAGTACGCGGGCGAGAACGCCTGTCGCGACACCATCGATTGCTGGCCAATCAGATTGACGGAAATCGCTTTCGAGTCCGGGTAGTAACTGATCCGGTAATACGGAGACCAGGTCTCCTGCAGGTTTGCGGGCTGCGGCGTGAACGGCGTGCCCGTCCATGCGAGGAACACGACGATGGGCGAGAACGCCAGCGCGACCAGACGCAGCTTACGCTCGGGCACCAGGAAATACGCGGTCACGAGCATGACGCCGCCGAACCACCAGGCCGGTCCGAGCTGCCACCACGATCCTGCCGTGAATAACAGGATGCCGGCGATGCTGCCCGCGACATTCACCGTGTACGCCTCGACGCGATTCGGGATCCGCGCGAGGCAGCGCCCAAGCTGCTGTCCCGGGCCCGTCATCGCCAGCGTGATCATGATGAACAGCAGGCCCGAAACCACCTCAATAGGTACGACGAAACGCGCCGGATCGGTCGACTGATACTCGACGCCGAAGAACACGAGCTGCGCCGACAGCTGGTTGCCGACGTCGACGATGCTGCCCGTGTGGACGCGTTCCCATTCGACCCAGTGAGCCGCGCCAAATGCCAGGACGAGCGCCAGGGGCGTCCAGAGCAGGTAGTTCCGGCTACGCCCGGCGGCGAGGCACCCGACTGACATTCCGAGGAACGAGGCCAGGAGGACGGTGTTCGTAAAGAACGTCAGGAACAGGACGTGGGCAGGAAACCACCGGATGCACGCGAGTTCGAGAAAAAGCACAAGGATACTGACCAGGAACAGATCGACCCGTTGGCGCATATTCGCGACACTATAAGCGCGCTCCGACCTGAGGGCAACCTCTGATCCGCCTCGGAAACGCGAGATCCCGACCCTGGCACGGCGCTCGAAACGGTCCAATTCTCATTCACGGTTCTACGTTTGACGTGCAGGCTCGCTCTTGAGCAGCGTGCCGCCAGACTGTGGCGCAAAGCCTCAGACGAACGTTTGATCCGAAGTCACACAGAATTTGATTGATCCCGGCCCTCCGCCGTGCGTTAATCGCGCCCGCCCTTACACGCTCTCACAAAGGAGAATTGCGATGACCCGACACGTCTGGTCCGTCACAGCCATGGCCCTCTCAGGCGCACTCGTCCTCACCGCCGCAACGGCGCACGCCGACGACCGGCGCGGCCCCAGCCCGTGCAGGGATCTGCCGTCGCACGCCGCCCTGCAGAGCGCGCTGCGTGCGGCGCAGGGCACCAGCAACGGCGGTTTCGGCCTGGACATGTGGGCGACGGTCGTCAACCGCGACGGGATCGTGTGCGCCGTGGCGTTCACCGGCGACGATCGCGGCGATCAGTGGCCGGGAAGCCGCGTGATTTCCGCGCAGAAGGCCAACACCGCCAACGCGTTCAGCCTCCCGGGGCTCGCGCTGTCGACCGCGAACCTCTATAGCGCGGTGCAGCCGGGCGGCAGTCTGTTCGGGCTGCAGGCCAGCAACCCTGTGGACACGGGCGTCGCATATGGCGGTAACCCTGCGAACTACGGCCGGAGCAACGATCCGATGGTCGGCAGCCGCATCGGCGGCGTGAACGTATTCGGCGGTGGACTCGCGCTGTACAACTCCGACCACGAACTGATCGGCGCCATCGGCGTCAGCGGCGACAGCTCGTGCGCCGATCACAACATCGCGTGGAAGACGCGAAGCACACTCGGGCTCGATTACGTGCCGGGCGGCGTGAGCGGCGACTCCGCCCGCAAGGACAATATCGTGTACGACATCACACCCCAGGCGGGACAGATGCCGGGCGTGAGCGCGAGCGGCTGGGGCCAGCCGCACTGCGTCAACCCGGCAGCCGAATCCAGTATCGCCGCGACGTTGCCGGTCAATAAATAACGCGCGGACGTTGGTGCGCGACGCCGATCACGGGACGGCTCTCTCTGAATGGGCGAGCGCACTCGTCCCGTGATCGATTTGCCGCTCCGTGCGCCGCCTCAGATCATCGAGCGCCCGGTCTTACATTCGAAACATGAAGATCACGAGCAGGAATGCCACCAGGCCCAGCGCGACGAACGATGAGTCGGTGACGGGAAAAGCCTCGGCGACATGGCCGGCGATCGTGTGAAAGCGAAACGCCGTGGGAACGGTCGGCAGATCGCCGTGCAGGGCGTTGAACAAATAGTGGCGAGCCGTCTCGTCGATGGCGGCCATGCCGGAAATCACAACGCCGAGGCCGGAAAACCCGATGAACCAATCCTGAAGACGCCGGGCAGCGCTCGTGGATGAAGCCATACCCTCGGGGTGTGCAACAGTCGGACCACGGCAAAAGGTTCGCGATCATCAACGCTGTCTGTGGTTTAACGTGGGTCAGATGCGGCCGTCACGGTTAAAAGTGTGCTGTTTCGGTCCAAGGGGTGTGCCGCATCAAGCCACCGCATTGCATCGGCACATGATGTTCGAATGACAAGGATTGTGATCGGCGGCGCCGATGGAGAGAAGGCCGTGAAGAACGATCGCGTGAATGATCGCGAGCCGAGCGTCCGGCCAGCCGGCGGCCGCGATCTCGAATGGCTGATCGCGGGGAACCTCGCGCTGGCCGAAGAGACAGAACGTGTGCGGCTGGACAGGGAAACGCTGCGGCGGGGCATCCGCGCGCTGCTCGAGGCGCGTGCGCCGGGACGCTATTTCGTCGCGGAGCTCGAAGGCCGCGTCGTCGGCCAACTGCTGATCACGTTCGAATGGAGCGATTGGCGAGACTGCATGGTGTGGTGGATTCAATCCGTCTACGTGACGCCGGAGGCGCGCGGTCGTGGCGTGCTGCGCACCTTGTACAACACGGCGAGGCGCGAGGCGATCGTTGCCGGTGCCGGCGGCTTGCGCCTGTATGTCGAGACGACGAACGTCCGCGCACAGTCGGCTTACGCTGCACTGGGCATGAACGGCGAACACTATCGCGTGTTCGAAGACATGTTCGCCGAGCCGTCTCGATCGACGAGATGAGCGGTCCGGTGGAAGACTGAGTCGAAGAGCGCAGCCTTTTCGGATCGTGTAGCGATCGACTCCTCTTTCTGTGTTCGCATTTCAGACGATCTGCCGGCCGATACAGCACAGCGCCGCCCACAGCAGCAGCAGCGATCCGGCGACGCCCACGCCAATTCCCGCCACGCACATGACGCCGACTGCCAGTAGTTCCATGGCCAGCGCTGCAGCAAGAGCAGAGCCATATCGCACTCGCAATGGCATCGCGATTGCTCTCATTGGGGCAGACCATCGCTCGCCTTCTGTTCCGGAAGGCGACGGCAATCCCACCCCATCGGACGGGAGGCGCACGTAGCCTCCCGACCCGCCCTCTTCCTGTGATAGTGGTCAACGCCTTTGCGAACGTGCGTCTTCAACAGCGGCACGATCGCTGCACAAGCGCTATGCGTGCGCATGGATCGCCGGCTCGCACATGCCGCGCTGCTGCTGACGGGACTGAGCTTCACCGGAATCCTTGATGCGAGGATTCCGGATGCGGCCGATCATTCGATCCGGCGATTCCTCGAGCAGGACGACACGCAGCATCCTTACCGCGCGACACGCCGTCTTGAAGCGACGAACGCCGGCCGCAGTGGACGCCTGGAAGTCCTCACCGAGTATTCGCCTCGTACCGGACTGCGATACGAGATCGTGGATGAAGCCGGGTCCGGTGCGATTACCAAGGCGCTGCGCGCCGTCCTGGATGGGGAAAGGGACCTCATCGCCAGGGGCGAGTCGGCGCGCTCGTCCCTGGATCGCACGAACTACACGTTTCAACCCGACGGGATCGACGAGGATGGCCTCGCGAATATCCTGTTGTCGCCGCGGCGCAAGGAGCGGGAGCTCGTCGCAGGCCGGATGTTTCTGGCGCCGGAAGAGGGCCGCCTCGTTCGCATCCAGGGGCAGCTGGCGAAGAACCCGTCGTTCTGGATCACCAACGTCACAGTTCTCTGGTCGTACGATTCCATCGATGGCGCGATCGTACCCGTGTCGCTGGAATCGAACGCCCACGTGCGCTTCATGGGTCCCGCGGCGATGCGCATGACCTACCGCTACTCGGAAATCGACGGCCACCCGGTCTCGACGCCGTAATACTCCCCATCTATAGCCTGCGTATCCAGCGGGGATCTCTTACACTGGTCTCGAGGGAGATCCCCGAATGAGCACAGTCACAACGAAAGACGGCACCCGCATCTATTACAAGGACTGGGGGGAGGGTGTGCCGATTGTGTTCAGCCATGGCTGGCCCCTCAGCGCTGACGCCTGGGAGGACCAGATGGTCTTTCTTGCGTCACGCGGATTCCGGTGCATCGCGCATGATCGTCGCGGACATGGCCGGTCGAGTCAGCCGTGGAACGGCAACGACATGGACACCTACGCGGACGACGTCGCCGCGCTGGTCGAGGCTCTAGACCTGCGCGACGTCATTCACGTCGGCCATTCGACCGGCGGCGGGGAAGTGGCGCGTTACATCGGCCGTCACGGGACGAAGCGCGTGTCGAAAGCCGTGCTCATCGGCGCCGTGACCCCGCTCATGCTGAAGACGAGCCGCCACCCCGAAGGCCTGCCGATGGACGTATTCGACGGCATCCGCGCAGGCGTCGTCGCCGACCGGTCGCAGTTCTTCAAGGATCTCAGCGCGCCGTTCTATGGCGCCAACCGGCCGGGCGCCAAGGTTTCGCAAGGGCTGCGCGATTCTTTCTGGCTCCAGGGCATGCAGGCCGGACACAAGGCCGTCATCGATTGCATCAAGGCATTCTCCGAAACCGACCTGACGGAGGATTTGAAGAAGTTCGACGTGCCCACGCTGATTCTGCACGGAGACGACGACCAGATTGTGCCGATCGGAGCGTCCGCCCTGTTGTCGGCGAAACTGGTCAAAGGCTCGACGCTGAAGGTATATCCAGGACTGCCGCACGGTCTGTGCTCGACTCATAAAGATCAGATCAACGCCGACCTGCTCGCATTCGCCACCGGCTAATCGTCGGTTACCCTCTGCCGGGATCGGTCAGGATCACCGCAGCGTGGATCGTGCGGCAGTCGGAGTCGTGTGGGCGTAGAATCATCCCAAATGTCACAACCCGTCGTTGCGCTCTTCGTGGTGTCGGCGATGCTCTTCGTCGGGTGTGGTTCGCCCAAGGATACGGGCGCACCGCAGCAGGCGGGACGGCCGCCATCCGGCACGCTCGATCAGCTGCTTGCCCCGATCGCCCTTTACCCGGACCCACTGCTTGCGCAGATGCTGATGAGCGCCACGATGCCCGCGAAGATCACGGAGCTCGACGGCTGGCTGAAGAAGAATGACAAGCTGAAGGGCACGCCGCTTCAGGACGCCGCGGTGAAAGCCGGATTCGATCCGAGCCTCGTCGCCCTGGTGCTCTTCCCGCAAGTCGTCGCGAAGATGGCGGGGCAAATCGCGTGGACGACGTTGCTCGGTCAGGCGTTCACCGCCGATCGAAACGCGGTGCTCGACGCGATTCAGCGGCTGAGGCACCAGGCGCAGAACGTCGGGACCCTGAAGAGCACGCCCCAGCAGGAGGTGGCCACGAAAACCACGCCCCAGGGTCAGGACGTGATCGTCATTGAGCCGGCCAATCCTCAGGTGGTCTACGTCCCCCAATACAACACGGAAGTGATCTATACGCAGGCGCCGGCGACAACGACGAACACGGTCATCATCGAGAACAACACGAGCAATGCCGACGCCGCTGTGGCGGCGGGCGTCATCGGGTTCACCGCCGGTATCGCGATTGGCGCCGCGATGAACAACAACTACTACTACGGCCCGTATGGCTGGCACGGCAGTCCGTACATGTACAACAACGCCTGGGACGACTACTACGACCACCGCGAGGATGCCCGCGAGGACTGGATGGATCACCGCGAGGATCTCGTCGACGAACGCAGCGATCGCCTGGAGAACACACAGGAGCAGCGGAGCGACCGCCTGGAGAACACGCAGGAACAACGCACCGACCGCCGCGAGTCGACGCAGGATCAACGGACCGAACGTCAGGGTACGCGACAGGAGAACCGTCCTGAATCACAGGCGCAGCGGACGGAGCGAAGCTCGCAGGCGCAGAGCGCATCGCGGCAAGGCGCGGCGGCGCAGCGTTCCACGACGCAAAGCGCGCCCGCGCAGCGCGTGACGCAGCAGGGGACATCGCCGCAGTCACAGTCGTCCGGCCGCACCGGGAGCGCGGAAGCGCGCGGTTACGGGGATCGGAGCGGAAGTCAGGCGGCGAGTCAACGCAGCGGCGGGTCGGACGCGTTCTCGGGCTACTCGAGCGGGGCATCGGAGCGTTCGTCCAGCGCGCGCGGGCAAAGCAGCCGCAGCAGTTCGCGCGGGAGCGGCGGGGGCGGAGGAGGACGGCGGCGATGACTGGCGCTTCCGGAAGACGGTGCGAGATGACCATCGAAAATCGATCGGCTCCCGCCGGCACGTTCGGGCGCGCAGCCCTGGCGATGACGTGCGGCTTCGTCCTCATTGGATTGCCAGCGTTTTCGAGCAGGCCCGTTGCACAGACGGCCCAGCACCGCACGTTCGGTTCGCCGGAAGAAGGGGTCAAGGCGCTCGCCGACGCAGTCACGGCTGGCAACCTTGACCAGCTGCTGGCGATTTTCGGCCAGGACGGCAGGGAACTGATCGCGTCCTCGGATCCCGCGACTGCTCGGCAGAACCGCCAGGTGTTCGCGGTGGCATTCGGCGAGCAGTGGCATCTCGAAGACGCCGGCCCCGGCCGCAAGACTCTCGTCATTGGCAACGAACAGTGGCCCTTTCCTGTACCGCTCGTGAAGGACGCGGGCGGATGGCGCTTCGATACGGGAGCCGGGAAAGAAGAAGTCATCGCGCGGCGGATCGGGCGCAACGAACTGGTGACGATCGACACGACACGCGCGTACGTGACCGCGCAAAAGCGCTATGCGCAACTGGGACACGACGGCAAGCCTGCGGGTGTGTACGCCACGGAGTTCCAGAGCGATGCCGGCAAGGAGAACGGACTGTATTGGCCGGCCGCCAAGGGCCAGAAGCGCAGTCCGCTAGGCGATCTGGCGGCTCAGGCCGCTGATAGCGGGCGTCCTCCTGGCGCAGGCGGCGATCAGCCGTCGCCGTTTCATGGGTACTACTTCAGGATCCTGACCGGGCAGGGGCCGCTTGCCCCCGGCGGCGCGAAAACCTATATCGTCAACGGCGACATGTCGGGAGGGTTCGCGCTCGTGGCCTGGCCGGCGCAGTACGACGCCACCGGTGTCATGACGTTCATCGTCAACCAGGACGGCACGGTGCGCGAAAAAGATCTGGGGCCCGGAACCGACGCCGCCGCCCGGAAGATGACCGTGTACAACCCGGATGCATCCTGGCACGAGGTGAAGTAGCGCGAACGCGTTTCACGTTCAGGCTGCGTTCTTCAGCAGCCTGCTAGAGTAGGCGGTATGTCGAACACTCTCATCGCGCGAAATGCGCTGCCGGCGGTTGCGCGCTCGTGCGTGTTGCTCGGTCTGGTCGCCGCGTCCGCCCAGGCGCAGAACGTGGAGGCAGGCCGCCGCGTCTTTGCCAGCCGCTGTGCCAACTGCCATGGAACCGAAGGCGGGGGTGGCGAGCTGGGGCCGTCGATCGTCGCGCGCGTGCCGCTGCGCACGGACCAGGAGCTCGAAGCGGTCATTCGCGAAGGCATCCCAGGCTCGGGGATGCCGGCGTTTTCTTCCCTCCCGCGCGGCGAGGTCGTCGATCTCGTGCCATTCCTGCGAACCTTCCGTCCCCGCGCGGGCGCCGGACCGCGTCGCGCCAGCGTGAGCGTCGCCGACCGCACCCTCGACGGCATCCTCCTGAATCAGAGCCAGGGCGAAATGCAGCTCCTCGGCGACGATCGCGCCGTGCACCTGCTCCGCGAAACGGCCGGAGGACGGTACCGCGAAGTGACGTCGCAGGCCGAATGGCCGGCGTACAACGGACTGCCCAGTGGCAATCGATACAGTCCGCTCGCGGGCATCACCGCCGCCAATGTGGGTCGTTTGACGCCGCAATGGGTGTTTACGCTGCCCAACGCCGCGCAGCTGCAGGTGACGCCGGTCGTGGCGGGAGGCGTGATGTATGTGACCGCCGCCAACGATTTCTACGCGCTCGATGCGGGCAGCGGCCGCCAGATCTGGAACTATCGCCGTCCGCGGACGAGGGGGCTGGCCGGCGTGGCTGCGCGTGGCGTGAATCGCGGCGTGGCCGTTGGCGGCGACCGGGTGTTCGTCACCACGGACCACGCGCATCTCGTCGCCCTCAACAAGTCGACGGGTGCGCTGCTGTGGGAAACCGAGATGGCCGACTGGCGCCAGAACTACAACGGCACCGGGGCGCCCCTGATCGTGGACAACCTCGTCATCTCCGGAATCGCGGGTGGCGACGAAGGTGTACGCGGGTTCGTCGCCGCGTTCGACCAGGCGACAGGCAAGGAAGTGTGGCGATTCTGGGCGGTGCCGGCCCACGGCGAGCCGGGTGCCGAAACATGGAAGGGTACGGCGATCGATCACCCGGGATCCGCCACGTGGATGACCGGCAGCTATGACCCGGAGCTCGGGACGGTCTACTGGGCCATCGGGAATCCCGGCCCGGACATGATCGGCGACGAGCGGCAGGGCGACAATCTCTATTCGGATTCGGTCGTGGCGCTCGACGCCAAGACCGGCCGCCGCAAGTGGCATTTCCAATTTACGCCGCACGATGTGCACGACTATGACGCGCAGCAGCCGCTGGTCCTGATCGACGCAGCCTGGAAGGGGACGCCGCGCAAACTACTCGTGCAGGCCAACCGCAACGGGTACTTCTACGTGCTCGATCGCACGACGGGGGAGTATCTCCTCGGCACGCAGTACGTGAAGGCCGTCACGTGGGCGTCCGGGCTCACCCCCGACGGCCGCCCGATCGTCGTGCCCGGCATGGAGCCGACGCGGGAAGGGCGGCGCGTATGCCCATCGCTCGAAGGGGCGTCGAACTGGTACTCCTCATCGTTCAGTCCGCGAACCGGTCTTTTCTACGCCCAGACCAACGACAAGTGCGGCATCTTCACGCGTGTGGATCAGCCGTGGGAGTCCGGCAAGAGCTTCATGGGCGGCACCTTCGCGGCCGCGCCGGAGCCTGCGCAACGTGTGCTTCGGGCGATCGACATCCAGACCGGCAAGGTCGCCTGGGAGCTGCCGCAGTTTGGCGCCGTCGACTCGTGGGGCGGCGTCCTCAGCACGGCCGGAGACGTCGTGTTTTTCTGCGATGACAGCGGGGCGTTCGCTGCGGCGGACGCGCGTTCGGGCAAGCGGCTGTGGAGCTTCCAGACCAGCCAGGTGTGGAAATCGTCGCCGATGACGTACCAGTTCGACAGCCGTCAGTTCGTGGCCGTCGCGTCCGGCCCCAGCATCCTTGCGTTCGCGCTGCCGGTGGAATCTCGTTCATCGCGTTGAGCGGCGGCGCATCCTTCCAGCACTCGTCACGCCGAGAGCCACGTGTGCGCCTCGGCGAGTGCGTTCTGCGAGGAGAAAAACTCCACCGGTGCGCGGCGCAGATCCGCGGACGCGAACATCAGCGTCTCGTTTCGCCACCGTTCATCGCCGACGATGGCGATACGCTCGATCGAGTCGCCGTAGGTCACGTAGAAGCTCAGATCGCCCCAGTTCGGATTCTGCTCCCAGCCCTCGAACTGATCCAGCACGAAGAGCAGCTTGATCGGACCGATGCGGCGGATCTCCGCCGCGGCTGATTGCAGGGCGCGATCGAACTCGCCCTTGCCCAGTCGTCCGCTCAATTCCAATCGATAGATGTTGGCGGTTTCGTGCTGTACCGTGCTGATCGGCATGGATGACTAATCTAACCCGGCGGGTCGCGGAGTGCCAGCGCTGTCGTATCGTAGACCAGATATGCCGCCGGTCCTCCGCGCACAAACGGTGTCGCCTGCGAGGCGCGCCGCCTGGATCGCC
>Ga0170475_122983970_pt1 | contig 11413 bp, 23 predicted proteins | sample Soicark_Litter_5_FD_111474 | JGI IMG/M metagenome (GOLD analysis project Ga0170475, IMG submission 111474) | Avena fatua rhizosphere microbial communities from Hopland, California, USA. Combined Assembly of 48 SPs | reverse complement strand
CTCACGTTAATTACTCTGGTCTTGACTTTACCATTGAGGATGATGGTATTCGTTTCGGATTGTCGAATATCAAATTTATCTCTGATAACCTTGGTGGTAAGTTGATTGAGGCAAGGCCGTTTGCTGATTATGCTGCACTTCGTGACAAGGTGGCGGAAAAGAAGAACGGTCTTTCTGTACGTGTTCTCAGTGCCCTGAATGCTGTTGGCGCCGCCGCGTTTGACGACAACCCAAGGCGCGGAGATGAGCGCAACAACTTCTATGAGTACCTTAATATTCCAGCGTTCCAGCAAATGAATCTGCCTCCGGGTGTCCATGAGCAGTTTCGACCGCTTGAGGATTTTGAGGAGAAGGGTTGTTTCGCTGTCATGGGAATGGTCAAGGAAATCAAGCGCGGTCCTGGTTGGGCTCGCGTAGAAGTTGTGGACGAGACGGGAACGGCGGGTATTTTCCATAGCGAGAATACACCAATTGAACCGGGCAACATGTATGCGATGCTTGTAGCCGACAATCGCATTGCACGATATGTTATGATTGATGAACTTGAGAGAGGTTCAACGAATAGTTTCGTCAGATTCCTATTCACCAAGAAATTCGGTGATTTGACCGAAGGTTTCTACCGTGTCATCTCTTTCCAGAGCCGTGTAACTAAGGCTGGAAAGAACATGGCACATCTGGTAGTATGTGATAGTAACAAGGAAATGATTCCGGTCCTTGTCTTCCCACAGATGTTCCATAAGGCTTACGGATACTGTAAGGAAGGTTTCACTATTGAGGCTCAGTTCGGTGAAACGGAAGACGGGACGATGTTTCTCAAGGAAGTAATTCCGCGCTAATATGCGTGCCTCTTCGGAGGCCGCAAGCTTTTCTTAAGGAGGAAAATGCAGGAACCAACACACATCGACCTTGGTCCGTTTTTGGCGGCGATTGTTGAAGAGGCCGGTGGAGAAATCAAGGTGTCATATGATGCCTTTAGGAACCAGTCTCAGGACAGGGTACTATCAATTGACCTTGAAGATGATGGCGCAACACTGGTATTCAGAATGGTGGACGGTATTCCGGATGAGTGATAACACTATGACACTTCAGCAGTATCAGGATGAGACTCTTGAGACTGCTGTTTATCCAGGCGCAGGTGAGGGTAGTCTTGATGCTATTGTTTACACCACGCTCGGACTTGCGGGAGAAGCAGGAGAAATTCCCAACAAGGTGAAGAAGATTATCCGAGATTTCGGCGGCAGCATTACAGACACCACAAGAGAGGCCATCTCAAAGGAGATTGGTGATGTCCTGTGGTATGTTGCCAGGCTCGCTGATGAGCTAGGATTCAATCTTGGCGATATTGCGGATAAGAACCTTGAGAAGTTGAGTTCACGTGTTGAGCGCGGCGTTCTCGGTGGTAGTGGCGACGACCGTTAAATGATATACTAGCAGTATGGTAACAACAGGATACTTCCTCAGAGGAATCAGCGATGACAACATTCTTGTTTTCAGGTCTGATGACTCTGAGGAACTTCTGCGTATTATTAAGCGACTATGCGCTAGCCGCGATAAACAAATAAGAGCGCTAGCAAAGCAACTTGAAATTGACTGGTACAGTCGAAATAATGAAGATAAGAGGGACAAGAGATAAGTGCTTGAAGATTTTATGGCTAAGTTGGACCCAAAGACAGCTAAGAGACTTAAGACAGCTCAGGACACTCAGCTTGTGAAATTCCCGCTGGCGAGCACCGGATTGACTAATGCTCTCGGTGGTGGAATTGGCGGTGGAAGAATTACCCTGTGTTATGGAAACACCAGTAGCGGAAAGTCTGTTCTGTTTATGCAGACTATCGGAATGCTTCAGAAGATGGGCAAGGTGTGTGCATGGGTTGACGTTGAGGGCACATACGAGAAGTCGTTTGCCGCACGTCTAGGAGTTGATAATGATGAGCTTATTCTGATTCAGAAGAAGTCTTTTGGTGGAATTACTGACGAAATCATGCCTCTGATTCGGGCGGGTATTGATATGATTGTCATCGATTCAATCAGCGACGCTCTGCCTGAAGTATTTGTAGACAAGGACGGTGACGCTGTAGGATTCGAGAAGATGAAGCAGTTGGGTGCCCACGCAAAGTCTTGTACGATGATGGTAAATGCCATCCACTATGAAAATGAATCAACGGCGGTTGTGCTTATCAGTCAGACAACAACAAAGATTGAAGCGACATACGTCAAGCAGGTTCCTCATGGTGGACAGAAGGTACCGTTTGCCTCATCCCAGATTATCAAGTTGACCAGTTCAAACACAGAGGGTCAGCAAATCATGGGCAACTCGTATGTGGGTGACCTTATTATAGAGGCTCCAATTGGCCGCAAGGTTGACTACTACGTAGAGAAGAACAAGTTGGGTCCGCAGTCCCGGAAGGGCAAGTATGACCTTTACTACGATGGTAGTTTTGTTGGTATTGACGCTGAGGGCGAAATTCTTGACACAGCCGAGGCTTTTGGCATTGTGAGTAAGAAGGGGTCATGGTACACTGTTGAAGAGAAGCAGTATCAGGGCCGTCCGAAGGTCATCAGTGCCATGAGGGAAGACCCGGCTCTTTTGAAGACATTGACAGAGAAGGTGAATCTCATCCTTACGGGTGAGCTACCAGAAGATGAAATTCAGTGAATTTGTAGCGCAGACTCAGGAGAGTGAGAAGCCGAAGGGCTTTGAAATTGATGGTGCCTTCGGGTGTCAGACTTGTTTTGAGCAGTGCGATATAGCGGAATATTTCTCAGTTGAGAAGATTCTTAAATGGAAGTGCTCCGAAGGGCACATTAGTTTTGTTGAGGACTTTATTCTTTGAGTGAAGCAGATGAAATCAAGCGTGATGGCGCTACTGCTGTAAAGAATTCTGGCCGTTCAAGTGGAGTGGCCAAGGGTGATGCTATCCTTGGCCCTTTTCTGGTTGATTACAAAGAGTATTCAAAATCATTCAGTATCAATCGTGAGTTCTGGGCCAAGATTTCTACAGATGCGGTACACAACGGAAGACGTATTCCGGCGCTTAAGTTGATTATGGGTGATGTGAACAAGACCCGACTATGGGTTATTGGTGACAGCATGTTCCACGAAATGCTAGAGGCTTGGCGGGAGAAGTATGAATGAGTAAGTACTTTGTGCTCGGTGAAGATGGAATTGGGCCGGGTGGTCAGATTTACTTCAGAAAATGTCACCCTGAATACAAATGGTATGACATCTACCTTGATGATATAAAGATTGGCAAGGTGATGGAGCATAGAATCAGAACAAGGGTCAGTTGGGCTGGTCTGTCGATTGCTGAAGACAGTGAGTGGTTCAAGACACGACAACTTGACGGCTTTGCCACTCGGCTAGATGCGGCAACATTCGTTATCAAGCACCATGGTTATTGGATGCAGAGAGAGCGCGAGAGTGAAGACAATCGCTCCCTGTTTTTCAAGTATGTCATGAAGGCACGAATGAAGAGAGGTTACGAGATTATTAAGGGTATGGAGATTTGAGATACAGGGCTAATCCTGTCACGCTTAATGCGTGGCAATTCGATGGTAGTAATTGGGATGAAATAGAGTCTGTTGTTGGCAGTCACCTCATTGACGTCAATGCTGAACGGAGTAATTTCATCTCGGCAGATTCACAGTGGGTAGATATTCCGGCGGGTATTGTTGCGCTGGTTTGGGTAGCACCAAGCCATCAGTGGGCAGGAGTAAAGGCCGGTGATTACATCGTTGAGGACAGTGAAGGAAATTTCTATCCTTGCGATAAGGAAATCTTTGAACGCAAGTACAGCCCGATGGCAACTGGAGTAATTGTGTCTGATGATATGGCTATCCGTCATATTCAGCAGGGTAGGAGGTTTGGCAACATTGGATGAGAATCCACTAGAGACAGTATCAAGCCTTACTGAGTTCAATGACCTTACCGAGTTTATGAATGACCCTCAATTGGACCGCGCTCTTGAGCTTGCTGTGAGATGTCTGGCACAGCCTGATATTGCTGCGGCAAAGGCACCGCGTCTGATTGTTGAGCTTCAGGCAATCTCTTTCAAGTTCGCTGTGAAGGCTGTTGAGTATGCGACTATCAAGAAAGACCGTGCGGGTACTGACAACAACCATAAGAAGAATGTGTATTACAGCGTAAAAGAGGCTCTGGACTCCCTTGTTTCAGCACTGAAGTATGCTGCTAGAGTCTGAGTAGCCAAACATCATCCTCAGTGATATAATGGGTTTAAACAAACAATAATAAGGGATTTGATTTGGCTACAAGAGATATTGTGCAGGGTCTTAAGTTCCGTAAGCAGCCTAATGGATTTGACGCTAATGAGTTGGCGGAAATGCTAGAGGCTGCTTACCTAAAGCAACGACGACCCGACAAGCATACACAGAAGAAGACTTTTTCGCCCAGTACAATTGGATATGGTCACGGTACATGTCCGAGGTATTGGTTTTTGGCGTTTACTGGTGGGATGTTCATTGATACCGTTGATGCACTAGGTGTTGCCAATATGGCTAACGGAACACAGGCGCATGAGCGTATTGAGAATCTGTTCGATATTTCAGGCATTCGCTTGGGTAACGAGATTGAGATTCTTAACGAAGACCCGCCGATTCGTGGCTTTGCTGATGTTGAGATTATGTGGAAGGGTCAAGAGGTTATTGGTGAAGTCAAGACAACACGCCAAGAGGCTTTCTTTGTCCGACAGGCAACGATGAAGCCAAGTCCCAACCACCTGTTCCAAATCCTTACGTATATGAAGGTGAGGAATCGTAATCTCGGGTTCTTGCTGTATGAGAACAAGAATTCTCAGGAATTCCTCATTATTCCAGTAGAGATGAATGAAACGAATGCAAAGATTATTGATGAAGCATTTGAATGGATGCGTGAGACATATGCAGCATACAAGGATGGAACACCACCAAATAGGCCATTGACAAGACGAAGTAAGATTTGCAAGGCTTGCCCATTCTATGAATGGTGCTGGAGTGATGATTCTCCACAAGGTGTCGTTGATATCCCAGTAATGGCGGTACCGAAACTTTGAGAAATTGTGCATACGTTGAATGTGGACAAGAGTTTGAGTCCAAGACGCATAATCAGCGTTATTGCTCTGATGATTGCTGCCGTCGTGCCACAAATGCCCGGCTCATGGAGCAGTATTATGAGAGGAAGGCACGTAGGCAGGGCCATATTCGCGTATGCAAAACTTCTGACTGCGATACTCGCCTTTCGAGATACAACGATTCGAGCGAATGTCAGAAGTGTGCTTCGACATCTGAAACAGAGCGTCGCAAGCAGTTGTTTGAACTGGTAGGACTATGACAATCGCAACACTTGGAAAGACAAAGGCCAGCAAGGTAATGGGCATTGATTGCTCAACACATTCGCTTGCCTTTACAATCTTTCATAATAGAAGGCCCATTCAGTGGGGAAAGATTAACTTTGAAGGCGCTGATGTGTTCGAAAGGCTGTCTGATGCGTCTGATAAATTGCGGGCTATTAAAGACGACTTCGAAGTAGATTACATTGCATTTGAGGGAGCAATCCTTGCAAAGACCAAGAATCCAGATGTGACAATCAAACTGGCTATGGTCTATGGTGCTTGTATTGCAGAGTTGATGAGAAAGAATGTCAAGGTGGTAACAGTTCAGCCGCTGTCATGGCAGAGTTACATTGGCAATCCTAACTTCAAGTTGGCAGAGAAGAACGCAATCAAGAAAGAGTTTCCGGGGAAGTCTGCATCATGGTATTCTTCACATATTAGGTCTTTGAGAAAGCAGAAGACAATGGATTATTTCAATAAGAAATGGCCGCATATGCAACTTGAGGACAATGATGTAGGTGATTCTGCTGGAATTGCTTATTTCGCCTATCACAGCCTGACTACTCGTGGTACTGTGTAGGTGTTGGGCTTCGGCCCAAGCTAGGAGGTTAGCATGTTGGTTGGAATCACCGGTCACAGACCAGAGAAGATTTTCTTCAGGGACTGGGTAATTGATGAGCTTGTTGATGCGTACAGAGTTACCAACGCCAGTATGATTTATCAGGGCATGGCTTCTGGAGTTGACCTGTGGGCTGCACGTGAGGCATTCTATGCAAGAATTCCATACGTTTGCGTTCGTCCATGGGCGGGGCATCGACCAAGGATTGATGATAGAATTGATTATGAAAAGGCACTGAAGCACGCCCATGAAGTATTCAACGTCAGCCCTCTTCATGAATATACTGGACCACATCTCTACACTAAGAGAAATGAATATATTGTTGACAGGGTTGATGTTATGATTGCTGTTTGGGATGGCTCTAGAAGTGGGACAGGTAATTGTGTTGAGTATGCCAATGACCAAGGCTTGCCAATCTTTCAAATCAATCCATTGAAGAAGGAGAGAGGATGGCTAAACTATACACCTCAAGGGCATGGCTCTACCGCAGGGCAATGGTAGAAAATAAGTCAATCGCAGAGATTGCAGAAGAGTGCGGGGTTACGGAAATGACAATCCGTAGATACCTTGAAAAACATAACATAGTAAAGAAGAGATAGCATGGCTCATGGAGCACAAAGAGTCTTCTTTGAGAAGGTTCGAGAGCAGTACCCGGAGTTTTTCTCCAACCAGAGAGTATTGGAGATTGGCTCTCTTGACATCAATGGAACTGTCAGAGATTTCTTTGACAATTGTTCTTATACCGGCGTTGATGTTGCAGCAGGACCGGCGGTAGATATTGTTGCTCAGGGCCAGGATTTGACTTTCCCTGATGATTCATTCGATGTCTCTGTGTCCGCTGAGTGTTTTGAACACAATCCTTATTGGCGGGAGACTTTCCTCAATATGGTAAGGATGACACGACAAGGCGGGCTTGTAGCATTTACATGTGCTGCTGACGGACGCCCAGAGCACGGCACAGCACGTTCTGACGTTGGTAGCTCACCCTTGACAGTTGGTCTTGGTTGGGAATACTATAGAAATCTTGGTGAAGCAGATTTCGATGATGAGAGTTTGGCCGGGTTCGGTTCCAAGGGATTCTATGACAATAGGGTAAACCTTGACCTTTACTTTGTCGGTATTGTGGGAAAGCGTGATGCTGGTGTAGCCAAAGTAGTCAAGGCACTTAAGGCTGTTGACTGGGTATGATTGTTGACTGCTTCATCTTCTTCAATGAACTTGATGTGCTGAAGGTCAGGCTTGAGGAATTGTATGATGTGGTTGACAGATTTGTCCTCGTTGAGTCTGATAAGACTTTTCGGGGACAGCCCAAGCCATATTATTTTGATGAGAACAGGGAACGCTACTCAAAGTATCTTGACAAGATTATTCATGTCAAGCTTGTAGACACAAATGACTATGGTGTCGATGAACACCATGAGCCGTGGGAAAGAGAGTACTGGCAGAGGAACCAGGTTATGCGCGGATTGGGAGACTGTGAGCCCGATGATATCATTATCCTATCTGACGTAGACGAAATTCCTCGTAGAAGTACGATTCAGAATATTAGTATCAACAGAATAGCTAATCTTGACCTAGTTAACTTCTCGTATTCAATCAATATGAGATTGGGCGGGTTTACGACTAAGGTTGCAAGATTCAGTGCCATTACATCACCACAGGAGGCAAGATTCGCGCCAACTGATGAATACATCTTTGATGCCGGATGGCATTTCTCCTCTCTAGGAGACGAGAATCATATTTCCCATAAGCTGAGTTCTTTTTCTCACTGGGAGCTTGATGTTCCTGAAAGGAATGACCCGGCAAAAATCAAGCAGAGAATGCTTGCTGGCGAGGATATTCTAGGCGATGGCCACAAGTACGAAAGGCTTGAAGTTGATGATACTTGGCCTGAAGAGATTAAGAACAATAGAGAATATTGGAGAAAATACGAACTGTGATTGCACTAATTGTTCCGGTGTTGAAGAATTTCGCCGGGTTTGCTGAACTTGCTGCTAGCATTGACAGAGAAGTAAAACTAGTAGTAGTCCCTAATTGGACAGACAACATTGGAGTATCAGCAGGATGGAACTATGGTCTGAGAAAGGCTATTGATGCTGATGTTGCTGTGATTTCAAACGATGACGTTGTTTTCCAGCCGGGTATGCTGACAATGCTTGCTCAGTCGATGCATGTTGCAGATGTCGTCAGTGCTGTGAACATCCGCGATGGCGGACTACCTGATACTGTATTTGATTTCGATGAGCATCCCGACTTCAGTTGCTTTGCTGTGAAGCCGAAGGATTTCACTGATAGGTTCGGATGGTTCGATGAGAATTTCAGTCCGGCATATTTTGAGGACAACGACATGGCACGTCGTGTCAAGGTCGGTGGTGGGTCCTATGCAAGGAACCTGAGAGCTGGTATGCTTCATAAGGGTTCTGTGACACAGAACATGGATGGTCCTGTTGTAACGTCTGCCATGTTTGAGGAGAACCGCGCCTATTATGTGCGCAAGTGGGGCGGGCAGCCTATGCAGGAAACATTTACCCACCCATTCAATGATGAATCAAATAGTATTAAGGATTGGTAATGAATAAACTACTTGTATTTGCTGACTGTGAGACTACAGGTCTCGATGCACAGAAGGACCAACTTGTAGAAGTAACATATGCAGTTGGTAATGAAGAGCCGGTGACTCTGTTTTTCGGTGTTAAGAAGGTTCCTGCATTTATTGATGAACTTACGAAGTTTTCAGAGCGCAAGGTTTATGATGAGCCTGTTGCAACTCAGGAGCAGATTGAAGAATTTCGCAGGGTTTTGAATGGAAATACCATGGTCGCAGGAAACCCTAAGTTTGACCAGAGCTTCCTAGAAGCAAATGGCCTATGGACTGGACACTACCGTACATGGGATATTCAGTCCTACTGTGCTGGCAAGTTGGACCTGGGTTTTGTTCCCAGCATGTTTGAAATCTATATGATGTTGACTGAGCGTGGGTTTTCTTTTACGAAGCCTGACCACTCTTCTCTGAATGACGTCTTGTTCCTTCGTGAGGCATTCAATGTTTTGAGGTTCACGTGAACGTGACACTTGTAGGGTTCTCGGGATATGCGCGTAGTGGTAAGGATACTGCTGCCGACTCTCTTTCGAGTCTAAATTTCCGCCGTATTTCTTTTGCGGACAAGTTGCGTGAGTTTGTCTATGAGATTAATCCTATCATTGTTTCTGATGGTTCATATGCACGTCTTCGCGAGGTAATTGACAAGTATGGGTGGGACGGCTATAAGGAGACTGCTTGGGCAACTGAAATTCGCCACAATCTTCAGGTTGTCGGAACAGAATGCGGTCGCAATATGATTAGTCAGAATATCTGGGTCGATGCAACCCTTAACAATCTTGGTCCTGGCAATTACGCCATCTCTGATGTACGCTATCCTAATGAGATTGATGCCATCCGCTCTAAGGGTGGGAAGGTGTACCGTATCCTTCGTAATGGGGTTGAGCCAGCTAATCTTCATTCGTCAGAGACTTCGCTTGATGGATATGATTTTGACGGCTATATTCATAATGATGGTTCATTGTCTGAATTCCGTTGCAGTGTAAGGCGACGTGTCCTTGAGAGTCTTGTTTCAGTTGACTGAAAACTGAATGCAAGGTACAATGATTAAGAAAGGTAATAATGCCACTATATACTTACTATTGTCAGGTTGAGGATAAGGACATTGAGAAGATTGCGCCTATTGAAGGACGCGATTCTCAGTGGTGCGAGAGCTGCGGCAATCGACTCGTCCGGGCAATTGATTCTCCTGGTGGAGTTTGGGCTCCAACGTCCGGAAAGGGCCTCGCTGTCTAATGCCTCCTAAGGTGAGAAAGTCTGCCAACCCTGATTCTTGGTGGGATTCGGCATATGAGAAGCATGGTGACATTGATGCGGAATTCAGTTACAATTTCGGCAATGATGTTATCATTCCAGGTACAAAGATTCGTATCAAACATAAGCGAGGCGTTTTTATGTTTCGCTGTATCGCTCGGAATTCAAAGACTGGTGCCGAATGGGTTGATGTCTTGGAAGAGAATGCCGCGTTCCGGTCATTCAGACTGAGTGAAATTAAGGAAGTCGTGAAGCCACGGCGTCCCAGAAGGAAGCGAACAGTTGCGAAGGTTCAATCTAGTTAGAAATGAAGACGAGTCCGGTGTCTCTGGCACCGGAAATGTTGCACAGGGTATCGAGTTTGACAACGGCCGCTGTGTAATGATGTGGCTCACTTCTGTGAGTAGCGGTGCATTTTATGACAGTATTCAGGATGTAGAGTATATCCATGGACACGGTGGCAAGACCATCGTTGAATGGATTGACGAGTAAATTATGGCTAAAGAAATCGAACTGCTCGACAGGTACGAGCAAATTAACACAGTAGCCCAGATGTATATCAAGGGCACAACGAATCCAACGGCGATTGCTAAGCAGTTGGGAATCAAGCGTGCCCAGGCAATCGAGCTTATTGAAGAGTGGCGCGATATTGCCAAGACAAATGATGACATCAAGGAACAGGCTTCAGAAGCATTGCAGTCTGGCATTCAGCATTATTCCATGATTGTTGAAAGACTGTGGGAGACTGTTGAGCAGTCCGATTTGGCCGGTGATTTCAAGGCCAAGAATTCCATCCTGAAGAACATCGCTGACATTGAAGCAAAGAAGATTGACATGCTTCAAAAGGCCGGGCTCTATGACGATGCCTCTTTGGGTGACGAGCTTGCAGAAATGGAAGAGAAGCAGCAAATCCTTATCTCAATTCTAAGAGACGTTACCAGCGATTGCGACCATTGCAAGATTGAGGTTGCAAGAAGGCTAGCAAGAGTGACCGGAAAAGCCGAACCAGTTATTATCACTGGGGAGGTGAGTTAAGACCTCTCTCCTTATGGGGAGGGGTTTTCGTCATGTCTTCATTTGATTTCTCAGAACTTATCAACATCCTCGATGGTGAGGAGTTTGAAGAGCGCCCAGTTCCAATTGAGGAGTTCGTACAGAGAGAAGAATTCCTCGGTCTTCCGCCGCTTTCAAGCTACCAGTACACACTTATCAAGGCTTCTACTCAGATTTACAAGCGTGCCACATTGCACAACCTCTTTGGGTTTGAAGAGGGCGAGAAGCGTTGGTCCCAGACCTGTAATGAGGTTATCTTCCAGCTAGGAAAGGGTAGTGGCAAGGACTACACGTCTACTATTGCTTGTGCATATATTGTGTATCTTTTGCTCTGCCTCAAAGACCCGGCAAAATATTATGGCAAGCCACCTGGTGACGCTATCGATATCCTCAACATCGCTATCAATGCGCAGCAAGCCAACAACGTTTTCTTCAAGGGCTTCAAGAACCGTATTGAGCGCTCACCCTGGTTTGTTGGAAAATATGAGGCTAAGGCTGGCCACTTCGCATTTGACAAGTCTGTGAACGTTTACTCAGGCCACTCAGAGCGCGAGTCGTGGG
>Ga0170475_125428103_pt1 | contig 11417 bp, 16 predicted proteins | sample Soicark_Litter_5_FD_111474 | JGI IMG/M metagenome (GOLD analysis project Ga0170475, IMG submission 111474) | Avena fatua rhizosphere microbial communities from Hopland, California, USA. Combined Assembly of 48 SPs | reverse complement strand
CGCCATCCTTGCCGGAAAGCGCTACCGTCAACATGCCTTTGTCGCGGGCCGCCTCTAATCCGTAAATCAAATTCGGTGATTGCCCGCTGGTGCTGAAGGCCAGCGCTATATCTCCGGCTTGCCCGAGGATCTTCAGCTGATTCATGAACACGCGTGAAAAATCGAGATCGTTGCCAATGGCGGTCAGTGTCGCCATGTCGGCAACAAGGGCGATGGCTGGAAGAGGCTGCCGCTTCTCAATGATCGGGTGTGTGAACTCGACAGCCACATGCAGGGCATCGCACGCGCTGCCGCCGTTTCCCATCACGTACATCCGTTTGCCCTGCCGGAATCGCTCCGCCATTTTCGCGCAGATTTCTTCGATATGCGGCGCCTGCACTTCGAAAAACCGGAGGCTTGTTTCGGCGCTTTCGCGCGCCTTCCGCAGGATAGCCTCCTGCGTAATCATGAATGCACTTCGGTGCGCCGGTACGCGTAGTAGGCTGCGCAGGCGCCCTCAGACGAAACCATTGTTGCTCCCAGCGGATGCTCCGGCGTGCATTCGGCGCCGAATGCTGGACACTCATGGGGCTTGCGAACGCCTTTAAGCACCTGGCCGGAGATACACAGCGGCGATTCCATCGTATCGATTTCCTCGACATTGAAAATGCGCTCCGCATCGTGGGCTCTGAATTCGTAACACAGCTTGTACCCGCTTTTTGGAATCGCCCCGAGGCCGCGCCACTTACGATCGCATACATCGAAAACCCGATGGATAATATTTTGCGCCGCGGCGTTTCCTTCGCGCCGAATGACCCGGCTGTATTGATTTTCGACCGTCGCTCTTCCTTCTTCGAGCTGCTGAACCGTCTTCAGTATTCCTTCGAGCAGGTCCGCCGGCTCGAACCCTGTGATGACAATCGGAACCTTGTAACGCGTGCTGATCGGTTCGTATTCCCGCCATCCCATCACGGCGCACACATGACCTGGTCCGAGAAAGGCTCCCACACGATTGCCCGGCGCCTGCAAAATGGCCGTCATCACTGGCGGCACCAGTACGTGCGAGACCAGAAGAGAGAAGTTCTCGATCCGTTCCTGTCGCGCTCTCCACACTGCCATCGCATTGGCTGGCGCTGTGGTTTCAAAACCGATTCCGAAAAACACCACTCGCTTCGTCGGGTTAGCCCTGGCAATCGTCAGGCAATCCAGTGGGGAATAGACAATTCGAACATCGGCCCCGCGGGATTTCGCAATCAACAAATCGGATTTTGATCCGGGCACGCGCAGCATGTCGCCAAAAGAGCAGAAGATGACATCGTCGCTCTCGGCAATCCGATGCGCCTTGTCGATCATTTCGAGCGAGGTGACACAGACCGGACATCCGGGACCATGTACCAGTTCCACCTCCGGTGGCAGCAATCGATCGAGGCCGTATTTCACGATGCTATGCGTCTGGCCGCCGCAGATTTCCATAAGCACCCACGGCCGCGTGACCGTGCGGTGGATTTCACGAACCAGTCTGCGGGCGACAGCCGGATCGCGGTATTCATCGAGGTACTTCACGGGTTCGCTCCATCCTGAAGTTCTCCGAGCTGGTCCAGTTCTTCAAGCAGCCGGTAGGTGCGTTGCGCTTCCGCTTCATCGATTCTGCTCAGCGCGAATCCGACATGTACAAGAACGTAGTCCCCCGGCTCCGCGTCGGGCGTGTACTCGATGCATACCTGCTTGACCATTCCTCCAAAACTGACGCGCGCCATCCGGAGCCCGTCGGACTCCAGGGTTTCAATTACCCGGCCCGGAATTGCGAGACACATAGGTTTTCGTCCCGCCGTATCGCCGCGGCGGCCATGACTTGTCCAAGTGCAATGCCGCCATCGTTCGGCGGTACGCGCTGATGCCAGAATGGCTGAAATCCACATGCCGTCAGTCTTTCCACGGCTCGCTCCGTCAGATACCGGTTTTGAAAACAACCGCCGGTCAATACGATCTTCATTTCACCCGCACGGTATGCGATGTCGACAATCATCTCGACCAGCGTGTTGTGAAATCCTGCCGCGATCACGCCGGAGTTCACTCGTGCTTGGCGATCCGACAATATTTTGCGAATTGTGGGCTCCCAATCGACCACCGTGCATTCGCCGTGCCCACCGGAGATCATTCGGTATGGATAGGAAAATTGCACACGCCGATCCACGGCGAATTCCAAAGCCATTGCAGCCTGTCCTTCAAACGAAGCTGCATGTCGGATGCCCGCTATCGATGCCACTGCATCGAAGAGACGGCCAGCGCTCGATGTTCGCGGCGTGTGCAGATGTCGCAAGAGCATTTGCCGCAGCATGGGTGGATCGGATTCTCGAAAAGCAGCATCGCCGAAGATTTCAAAGCAAAGTCCCAGCGCCGCAAGCGATGGGCGCCGCGCTGCGGCATCTCCTCCCGGAAGCGGAAACGTACGCAGATGACCGATGCGATGAAACGATCCGTTGTTCGCGACAATAAATTCGCCACCCCAGACGGTTCCATCGTCGCCCCAGCCGGAACCATCGAACGCGACTCCCAACGCTCGGTCTTCAATTTCGTTCTCAGCCATGCAAGCTGCCACATGCGCGCAATGGTGCTGAATGGGCGACAGCGCCAACCCGCCGGCTTGCGCGCATTTTGAAGCGTATCGGGTCGAAGCATATTCCGGATGACCGTCACACGCGACCGATTCGAATCGTGTCTGGTACATGCATTTGAGGTCATCGATCACACGTTCGAATGCGGCATACGCTTCCAGCGTTTCCAAATCTCCAATATGCGGACTGACAAACACATTGGATTTTCCGTTATTCGCCGGGATTGAAATGGCTATCGCATTCTTCATCTGCGCGCCCGTTGCCAACGTCGGTGGCGTGACTCCGTTTACCGATATCGGCAAAGGCGCATAGCCACGGGCCCGCCGCAATATCTGCTCCCGCTGAAGCAGAATGCGGACGATGGAATCATCGACGTGACGCCGGATCGGACGGTCATGCACGAGAAAGATATCCGCAATATCACTCAACTGTTTCAACGCCGCGTGTTCATCGATGCAGATCGGCTCGTCTTTCCGATTGCCGCTGGTCGCAACCAGCGGAATCCCAACCTCACGCATCAGAATGTGATGCAATGGCGTGTACGGAAGCATCAGTCCAAGGTAAGGATTTCCCGGTGCAACGGAAGGCGCCAGTTCACAATTCTTCCCGGTTAGAAGAACAATGGGCGATTCCGGACTCTGCAAAACGCGCTCTTCCATCGGGCTGATCACACAAAGATGGCGCGCCTGCTCCAAAGACGACGCCATCACCGCCAGGGGTTTCTCTTCCCGGTGCTTGCGCTCGCGCAACCGGGCGACAGCGGCCTCGTTGGTCGCATCGACCATCAAGTGAAAGCCACCCATTCCCTTCACCGCAGCAATTTGACCAGCTTTCAGGTATTCAACAGTCCGAAGTAACGCCGCATGGCCAGAAGCAACGACCCGCCCATCGGCAGCCCATAATTCGAGGTGCGGGCCGCAATGAGGACAGGCATTCGGTTGCGCATGGAATCGACGATTCAATGGATCGTGATACTCCGCCTTGCATGCCGCACACATCGGAAATCGAGCCATTGTGGTGTTGGGACGATCCCACGGAATCGAATCCTGGATCGTGAACCGGGGACCGCAATTCGTGCAGTTCGTAAATGGATACAGGTAACGGCGATTCCCAGGGTCCAGCACATCCGCAATACAGTCCGCGCAGGTGGCAATATCCGGCAGCACAAGAGTTGAACCTGCCGCCACGCTGTCACTGTTATGAATTTCGAATGTCTCGGATCCGGACGGATCGAGAAACGCAACTTCCAGGCTATGAATGGACGACAGCTGCGGCCGTTCGCTTTGGATCTTCAACTGGAATTCGTCCAGAAGAGACCGGACGCCTTCGGCCTCGACGACAACGCCGGACGTCGAATTGCATACCCATCCGGTCAACTGCATGGATTGAGCCAGTCGAAAAACAAAAGGGCGAAAGCCGACGCCTTGGACCGCGCCTCGAATTCCAATTCGAATGCGCGACACCGGGTCCGTGATTTCCGTCATTGCTTTTGCCATCGTGAAGCCCCGCATTTCAGAAATTGAATCCATTCCGTCATTCCCGCTCCGGTTTTTGCCGAGACTTCAAACACTCTCATTCCTGCCCGCACCGTCTGAATGTTGCGGTGCGCCTCGCCCAGCGAGAATTCGGTGGCAGTGGCCAAATCCATCTTGGTGATCACACCAACGTCGGCGCTGTTGAAGATCGTGGGATATTTCAGCGGCTTGTCTTCGCCTTCGGTGACCGAGAGGAGCACGATGCGCAAGCTCTCGCCCAGGTCGTAGCTGGACGGGCACACGAGATTACCGACGTTTTCGATGAAGATCATGTCGAAACGGCCGAAATCCCATTGCTCCAAAGTGCGCGTCACCATGGATGCGTCCAGATGACAAATCGTTCCCGTATTGATCTGCTCCACCGGCGCGCCACTGCGCTGCAGGCGGCGTGCATCATTCTCCGTTGCAAGATCTCCAACCAGAGCGCCGACGCGGGTGTCTGTGTGCAGCATCGACAGCGTCTTTTCGAGGAATGCGGTTTTGCCCGATCCCGGACTGGAGACCATGCTGACGACATACACTCCCGCTTCCTCGAAGCGACGGCGCAGTTCGCGCGCAATCCGGTCATTCTCCTTGAGGACGCGTTCGCGTACCGCCACCATTCGAGGCTGTGGACGCATCACTCGACCTCCAGGGACACAATCTCAAGATCGGCCCCTTCTGTCATTTCGTCGATCGACAGGATGGAACCTTCCAGGCTCGTCCCCACGCAGGCGACAGGGTAGGAAAAAAGCAATGCATCCTTCGAAACGCCGGCCATGGGCCCCATACGCAGCCGCACGGACAGAACCCGGCTCGCCGCGTGATGATGCAATGCTTCTTCGGCCGTCTCGATGATACTCAGGGCAATTCCCAGTTCGTGCATTTCACATTGTCGAAATGCGAATGTATCGCCGCACATCCTTCGCGTTCATGACGACGCCGATCGCCAACACCGTAATCAGTACGCCACCGACAATTTTCCATTTCATACGTGTATTTCCTGAATCAGAGTGTCAATGGTGGTTATCGCTTCCTCAACTGCTGCTTCAACACGAGCGCTCAATCCCATGCGGCCTTCTTCCGGTTCCGGCAAAACTTCAGGTTCACAGCCCACAATCCTTACATGGCCGATCCGCGCACCCATGCTGCGGGCGAGGCAAAGCACTCGAACCGGATCCATGCCATGCGGAACGAGACTGTCTTCCGCTTCGTCGGAATTCGGAATTTCCGGTTCAATCACGTAGAGTGTGCCAGGCTCATCCCCCCGCGACATGGCATCGACAAAAATGACGCGTTCAAAATCGTCCATCAGGGCATAAGCGAGGTCGAGGCCGCGAATTCCGAAATCGATGATGCGAACGTTTTCACGAACATTCGCAGCACCAGTCCTCTTCAGCATTCGCGAGGCGACTTCGCAGCCAAAGGCGTCATCTCCGAAGAAAATATTCCCGATACCGGCGACGAGGATCATGCAATTTTCTCCACTTCTTCCGTCGAAAAGAAAAAGCGGTGACCGGGTTGACGCATTAAGCCAAGATCCAGGCCAGGATCATCTTCGACCACAACCGCGAGGTGAATCCGTTCATCGTAATCCTGTTCCACGGATTCAATGATGGCGACCCGCCCATTCAGCGCGGTGTCGAACACGTCGCCTCCGGGTTTCGGATGCAGCCGGACGCGATCTCCAGCCTTCAGCGATTCCGGCAGATCTCGACGGGTTCCGTGCAACTTCAGCATGTCCTCCGGAGACAACGACTCAGCCAGCTCCAGAATCCTCCGGCCACGCGCGTCGCCTTTTCGAATTTCTTCCTTCTCTCCGTTCGTCAGCGTGAGAATTCGAAGCAGCAGAATTTCATCAATCTCCGTGCCGTCGAACATGTCGCCATGACTTTCCGGCGCGATACGGGGATAGTCGTAAAGAATAATGGGCGACGAAAGCATGCAGTCTCTCTGGCCTTCAGTGCCCATCAGCACCGGCCACGTGCCGGTTTGCGTGCATTGGCGGACAGCATCGGCATATGCCTCTTCGGGATCCACCATCGAGATGAATTGTCCGCCTTCAACACTCAACACGGTGTTCGTTGAAACCAGGCAGTGTCGCAGGACGTTGGTACGCCGGGTATCGGGCAATGGCAAATGCGAAGTCCGATTCCATATTTCGATACGACTTTTCCAGATTTCCGGTGCGAGCGGCGTCAGTGTGGAGTGAATCTCGCCCTGAAGCTCGTCAAATTGAAATGGCATCCATGATGGAATAACCCGGACCCGCCGTTCGATGGGATCATCGCCGTCTGAGACAATCTGCAGGAATCGAACCTCCGCGTGAACGATCGGACGCTCGTCTGCAGCAACAATGCACTCCGTTGCCATGATCGAAGGTTTCATGGGCTCTGGATAGACAATGCCGAAATTCCAGCGCTGCTGATTCTTGATCGAACTTTGCCGGTACGGATACAGCAGGCAGCCCTCGTACAGAACGGATTGGATGACTTGATCCACCAACGCCGTGTTCATCGAATGATGTCCTCCAGGGTTTCGTCAAACGTCAGATGGCCATGAGACAGCTTGTATTGATAGAGGCGATCGAAAACGTCGCGCCGCAAGCAGAGCCACGCAGTATTCGGATAGTAGACATCCATCATGTCGCGCCACAACTTCGCCGGCATGCGAAAAGCCGCTTCTTTTTCCCAGGGAACCCGGGAGGCCTGCAGAGCGCCGGCATCATTGAAATAAAAAATGCTGCCGCTGAAGTAGAACGACAATGGAATATCGCCTTCCTGCAAACCCGCGAAGTACTTGGTGGCAGCTACGTTGAAGTCGAAAGAGCACGGCACGGGAATATCGACTTGAGTGGATCCGGTAAATCCCGGAACGAGTACGCTGGTGTGCGTCCACAGCGCGCTGTGAAGGGTACGGCTCCACTGGTCTTTTTCACCGTAGAGATCGACAAGACGTGTTTTCTCTTCGTTACTGTAACGGCGGCTCACGGTATCGAGCTGAATCTGGCAGGACAGGACGATGCTTTGAATGGAGCAGGAATCCTCTGCGGCGATTCCCAGACTGAACGCAAGATGCGGCGACGCCGCGCTCTTCAGTACTCCGGCGCCATGTATCGCGAATTGCAAATCGGGAGGTGCTGGCATCGTTAGCGAGCCTTTCGTTCGAGCGCGTCCATATACGACTGGAGTTCCTTCCGCACGGCCGCTCCCCCGGTAAAACCCTTCCAGTGGAGACGCACCAGGCCGATCAGTCGAAAGCATTCGTCGACGGGGATTACGAAATACTTGTGAATACCTGCCATTCGGTAAATGAGGATGCCTTCGACATCGTAATCAAGACGGCCGATCTGCGGGTTTGCTGCTTCAATGTCTGCCCATGCATCCATCGGCAATTGCGACTCGATCCCGCCGCCCGGACTGGGATACATCGCCACCACGCGCCGGTCCCGGCTGCTGTGAAATAAAAATGCGATACCGATTGGGATCTGCAGCGAATCCCATTGCTCCTCGGTGAGTGCAAACTTGTCGAGTGCTCGGATTCGTCGAGGCACGCGTCGATATTTCGTTTGTCCCTGGCTGGAAAACAGAATCGCGCAGGCATCGCAGACACACTCGAGTTTCCGGATCGCGGGATCCAGAACATGATGATGCGACTCTGCAAGCGCGGTGTGGCACATATCACAGGCTTCAGCCGGTGAAGTGGGCGCGGTATTTTTCTGTATCGCCGTTTTCATTGCGCTCAGGCCGGACGGATATAAACCATTTGAGAAAGCACCGGCCTTGCCTGTTTCGAGTTGATGCTTGTGCAATCGTCCGGTCCGTGATCGGTGACGGCCGAGGGGCCTTGCTCGCGATGAAATTGTCCATCCGGACGAATTACGGGCCGCCTGTCGGGCCTACGCCCGGGACGGGGCCCGGCTGATGTCAATTTTGAGAGAACTCTCATTCATTCCTCCTGCGACTTCAATGAAAGCGATGTCGGGAGCGGTTTCACGAATCGCTGTTTCCACAGCAGTGTGGATGGTCGTGGACGACGACGAGCAGCCATTGCAGCTGCCGGTGAGACGAAGCTTAGCCACGCCGTTGTCGACCTCCAGCAATTCGACGTTTCCTCCATGTAATTTCAATAGCGGCCGCACACTATCGAGCGCCCGCTGCACCCGTACTTCTGTTTCTTCCGGATGGAGTCCATGCAGCAACAGCATGCCGGAGGTAATACCGTCGCGGCCAAGCGCTTCAATCAAGGGCCAGCCGGGCTGCGTGCTGGATGCGATGATGTCCATCATTCGATCAAGGCCGGCGGCATGAAATTCCACGACAGCCTGCATCAATTCCAGCGCGGTTGTCCGCAGTTCCGATTCGGGAGCCGACTTCAGTTGTTCGACCATACGATCAACATGCTGGAGCCTGTCCTGTAAGTCGTTCATACCCGCGCCTACTTTCGTCCGGCTCCAAACATTGGAGAATGGTTCGTCTTCAGAACTTTGCCGTTGCCAAGGTACATGTGGACGCCGCATGGGAGACAGGGATCGAAGCTGCGCACCGTGCGCATGATGTCGATGCCCTTGAAATTGTCCTGGCCGTTTTCCTCAAAAAGTGGCGTGTTCTGAACCGCATCTTCGTAAGGGCCCGGCGTGCCGTAAACATCGCGCGGGCTGGCATTCCACGGCGTGGGCGGATACGGATGGTAGTTCGCAATCTTGCCGTCGCGAATCACCACGTGGTGCGAAAGCACTCCGCGCACGGCTTCGTGGAAGCCGCAACCGATGGCTTCTTCCGGCACATCGAAATCGGCCCACGTTTAATTGTGGCCGGCACGAACCTCCGCGAGTGCCTTCTCTACAAAGTGAAGAGCAACCGCCGCAGCATAGGCCTGGAAGTACGTCCGCGCGCGGTCGCGTTCAATCGTGTTGCTCCATTGCGGAACGTGCCACTCCAGTTCCGCTTCGGGCATGCTCGCCGTACGGGGAAGGTTGATTTTCACGCTGTGCCCCGTGGCTTCGACGTAACCGATGTGCACGAGATTGTTCAATGCCGTCGCCCAAAGCCGGGCGATAGGTCCTCCACCGGTATCGAGGGCGAGATATTCGCCGGTGTTCGAGTCAAACCAGCGCGGAGACATCACCCACGTGTAGTGGTTCTGGAAGTCGCGCTTTTGCGGAGGGGCGTTGTCGTTTGATTCCACGGGTGGCGTTTGTCTACCGGATTGCCCAGCGGGTCATGCTGGACGAAAATTTCGCCTTCATTCTGCCAATGGTCATAGAACGAACTCCCCAACAGGATTCGTATTCCAAGATTGATGTCGACCAGGCTGTTGGTAACGACTTTCCCGTCCACGATGACGCTGGGTGTCACGAACATCGAACGGCCCCAATTCGCCATGTTGGCGTAACTGTAGTCGCATGTCGCAGGATCGTTGAATGCGCCCCAGCAGCCGAGCAGCGTCCGTCGATAGCCTACTTTTTCGTAACCCGGCAGCGCTTCGTACATGAAATCGAAAAGATCGTCGTGCAGCGGCACGACTTTTTTCATGAACTCCACGTACTTCATGAGCCGAACCAGATAATCCGTGAACACCTGAATCGTTCCGGCCGTGCCTGTCCCTCCGGGATAGAGCGTCGATGGATGCACGTGACGGCCTTCCATCAGGCAGAACATCTCTCGCGTGTTGCGACTCACGTGCAGCGTCTCGCGATAAAACTCTCCCGTAAACGGATTGAGCGCGGTCATGATGTCGGCGATCGTCCGGTATCCGTGAATGGAAGCGTGAGGCGCGGACTTGCGCTGCGCCTTGTCCCACACGCCGGGATTGGTCTGCTTGACCATTTGCTCGCAAAAGTCCACGCCGACCAGATTGTCCTGAAAAATATTGTGATCGAACATGTACTCAGCAGCTTCACCGAGGTTGATGATCCATTCACCCAGTGGAGGAGTTTTTACTCCGAATGCCATGTTCTGCGCGTAGACGGCGCAGGTGGCGTGATTGTCTCCACAGATGCCGCAGATCCTGCTCGTGATGAAGTGTGCATCGCGGGGATCCTTGTTCTTCATGAACAGGCTGTACCCACGGAATATCGACGACGTGCTGTAGCATTCCGCGACCTGTTTGTTCTTGAAATCGATTTTCGTGAAGATGCCGAGGCTGCCGACAATGCGTGTGATGGGATCCCAATTCATCTCGACCAGGCCCTCGGTTTGCGGCAGAACTTTTTTCCGGGTTTCAATAATGGCCGTCATGTGTTCCCTCTTGAGTGTGATTGCCCTTGTGGCCGGTTGTCAGTTGGGTGCCGCGGTGTCGCCACTTCGGTTCCTTGTTCACCGTTGAATTGGTGATGCTGCGAAGCGACGTGATCATCAGCCCATAACTTCGAACAGCAGTGGTCGAGAAGGTAGCGCCGGGAGGCTCCTCCATGAACGGCATGAATTTATCCGGGAATCCTGGCATGGTGCAGCCAATACAAATGCCGCCGACATTCGGGCAACCGCCGATCCCGCGCATCCAGCCGCGTTTGGGCACATTGCAGTTGACCACCGGTCCCCAGCAGCCGATTTTCACCAGGCATTTTGGCGAGTCGTAGTGATCGGTAAAGTCGCCCTGTTCGTAGTAACCCGCGCGATCGCATCCCTCATGCACGGTCTTGCCGAACAGCCAGGTCGGCCGCAGCTTGTCGTCGAGCGGAATCATCGGGGACACTCCCGCCGCTTGATACAGGAGATACGTCACCGTTTCCGTGAAGTTGTCCGGCTGAACCGGACAGCCCGGGATGTTCACGATCGGCGCTCCAGACTGAGCCCGGAACTGCCAGCCGAGATAGTCGGCCAGTCCCATGCATCCGGTGGGATTCCCTTCCATGGCGTGAATGCCGCCATAGGTGGCGCAGGTGCCCACGGCAATGACGGCCCAGGCCTTGGGTGCGAGCCGGTCGATCCACTCGCACGTGGGAATCGGTTGGCCGGTGTCCGGATCCGTTCCCTGGGCGGCCCAGTAGCCCTCCGACTTGATGTCTTCATTCGGAATGGAGCCTTCTACCACGAGAACGAACGGGTCAAGCTGACCTGCCTCGGCCTGATAGAAGTACTTCATGAAATCGTCACCGACTTCCGGCGCTAAAACGGGATTGTGAAGATGAACTTTTGGGAGTCCCGGCAGTCCGCCGAGGAGTATGTCTTCAATGGCAGGCTGCTCGGCTGCGGTGACGGAAACAGTATCGCCGTCGCAACTGAGGCCAGCGGTGAGCCACAAGATATGTACCTCCGGTACCTGTGCCATTCCGCCCTCCTTGCTGTGAGTGATGAATACCAGAGTG
>Ga0170475_124314699_pt1 | contig 11417 bp, 9 predicted proteins | sample Soicark_Litter_5_FD_111474 | JGI IMG/M metagenome (GOLD analysis project Ga0170475, IMG submission 111474) | Avena fatua rhizosphere microbial communities from Hopland, California, USA. Combined Assembly of 48 SPs | reverse complement strand
CGAAGCGACCAGAGCCAGTTCATCGGAAACCGGCTCACCTACTTTTGGTTGGATTGCTCCCATTGGACATTCGATGCAGGAATTTTCACACTAAAACGGAAGGTCACCTGAACCGAGTTACTATTCTAACGGGGCAGCGCCCTTTGCGCCAAGCCGACCTGGAAGACGCCCTCCGGCCTGACTCGTCATCTTCAAATTCTCGGGGGCAAGTCTGGCAATTACGATCAGGCGCTGCGGCGCAGGCCCGACCGCGTGGGTGGGGTAACAAGTGATCAAGGTCAGCTCGGTGTACGACGTTGGGCGAATGACTGACAAATCGGTGGGCTCAACAATCTTCCTTCCACTGACAATGTAGCGATACTTGTGGTCTCCGCGGGTGACGAAGATATCGTCGCCATAGCGGAGGCTGTGGATACGCCGGAAGAAACTGTCGCGATGTCCCGCCAGCACAGCATTGCCCGGCATTCCTGGCTCAACCGATCCTTGCATGTGCGCCGGGCCCAACATCAGCGACTCGTCTGAAACTCCCTCCAAGACAACATCCTCGAGCTTGATTTTTGGAATGGTGATTTTGGTGAGCGTCTGAGTTACAGCGGGATTATGCGCGTTCCATTCGCGTAAGAGCGATCGTTGCCGTAAGTACATCCAGCCGTAGGTTCCTGAAACGTACAGGCAAAGGGCAGATCCGGCAACGATCAGCGAAAGGGAAATGGTGCGTCGGCGTTTGCTGGCCAGCTTCTCTGGTTTTTTGTAGGGGTTTTCCGACCGCCATGGACCTGGCTTCAGGACCAATAAATGGCGGTACCTGGAATGGGGGCGCCGTTTTAGAACGCTGGTCCTCAGGACCCGCATAAAATCTATTTACGTGCGAACAGCCCAGCCACTAACGAACCTAACCCTATGAGTCCCAAAAGCGGCAGGATAGTCGAAGTCTGTGGCAGCTGCTGTACCGGGGCTCCATCGTTAGATGCGCCTTGCGCAGCCGGCGCGCTGCGCTCACCCTGTGGCTGAGCTGGTCGCGAGCTGGGAGCTTGCTGAGTCGCAGCAGCTGAATCCGCAGGCTTGGACGCCTGAGTACCACCCGATTGCGGGACCGAGCTCTGGTTTTGCACATTCTGGTTGCTAACCTGCGGTGGCGCACTTGCAGACTGGCTTGAGTCTTGCGCAAATACCCCGACCGAGGCAGCGGCCAATAGGGCCGTAGCGAACACTCCTGCTCTGGTCATGCGGGCCTCCGGACTACCATCTGTCCTAACGTAAGCCGCTGAACCACCTGAATCCATCCGGTGATTTCCGTAAGCAGAGAAGAGACTTCACGTAACCCACGTAGGTGTGCTGCTGAATCAAGTTACAGCGTCGCAACCACCTCTATTTCTCCCCGTTTTTCTAATACTTGAACCCGGACAGTATCAATTTGTCGCTCAAAAAGTAAATCCACGCTGGCATCGCCCACCGTTAGACCACGAACAAAAAGCTGCGGAATCCCCTCTGGCAGACTGGGGCGATTGAATACGACACGGTTATCGGCTCCGTGGATGGTGAGGCCCAGGCACGCCTCAATCAGAAGGAAAGAAGCCGCCGAAGCCCATGCCTGCGGCGCGCAGGCGACCGGGTAGAGCGTCGGCCCTTCGCCCTGTCTGCGCGGGAGCCCACAAAACAATTCCGGCAAACGATGCAGTTCGAGCATGCTGCTTACATCCATCAGCCCCAATAAAAGTTTGCCGGCAAGGTTCTTAAAACCGTAACGAGCGAGCCCAGATCCAATCAGTGCATTGTCATGAGGCCACACAGAGCCATTGTGATAAGAAAGCGGGTTATACCGTGCCTCGCGGGAACTTAGGGTGCGTATCCCCCAGCCACCGTAAAGGTCGTCCGCAAACAGCGTCTCAGCCATGTGCCTGGCGTGGTCCTCGCGTGCTATACCCGTGAACAAGGAATGACCTGCATTCGAGCTGCGGACGCGGCAGGGTCGTTTCCGGCCATCCAGCGCCAGAGCGTAAATATTGAGATCTTTACACCAGAATGCATCCTCAAACTTGTCGCGAAGTGTTGCGGCTTGTTGCCGCAGGACCGCGCCAGCCTGATGGTCGCCCATGATCAAGCTGAGGCGCGCCGCGGCCAGCTTGGCCGCATATACGTAACCTTGCACTTCGCAAAGCGCAATGGGCGGCTCGGCAATGGAACCATCTGCGTGGAAAATCGAGTCGTTTGAATCCTTCCAGCCCTGTTGCACCAGACCACGATCGCCATGCGCAGCGTACTCGACAAAACCGTCGTTATCGACGTCGCCGTAGTTGTCTATCCAATCCAAAGCGGCGCGGATATTTTGCCAGATCTGCTCAATTAGGCCACGATCTCCGGTGCGATCGTAATAGGCGCCAGCAAGCATGATGAACAGCGGTGTTGCATCCACGGTTCCGTAGTATCGGGCGAATGGGATTTCATGCAGGTTTGCCATTTCGCCATGGCGCATCTCATGCAGAATTTTTCCGGGCTCAGCTTCGTTCTTAGGATCGACGGCAATCGCCTGTGTGCTTGCGAGGAACTCGAGCACTCCCTTCGCAAGCGACGGATCTACCCACAACATTTCGAGCGCAGTGATGATCCCGTCGCGTCCAAAGACTGTGCTGAACCAGGGAACGCCTGCGTAAGGGTAGTCTGGCTCCGGGTTGCCAACCGTCATCATTTGCACATCGGCGGAAGAGCGGCGGATCCAGTCGTTGAAGCGGGAGTTGGAACTGGTGATGCGCGGAGCAGAGCGGGACTCTGACTTCATCTCTGATTCAGCCCGTTTCATGGCTTCCGAAAAAGCAGCGACGGCAGGCCGTTCGGTATTGTGTTCGCATGCTATCGAGATACAGAGCGCGGTTTCTTCCTTGGGTTCCAAGTGGAAGCGAAAGAACATCTCCTGCTCCGAGATTTCATGTGGAGCCTGAGTTACATGGATCCGGGTTCGCCTCTGAATACCGTCGAGGCCGTCGCATGCGAGTAGAAGAGAGTCAGGCCCGGCTTCCGGCGGCAGCACGCGACCGCTTCGCTCCCGGGTCATGCCTCGGACCTGGAAGATATCGGCGAAATCGGCGGAGAAGCGAATGCTGAAAGGCACCGACAGATTTTCCATTCCATAATTAGCGAACCGGAACTCGTCGTAGGCCACACCATGCCACAAGAAACGCGAACGCAGGACGTGCAGCGTCCCGCGATGAATGACGACATTGCCTCCACGTGAAACGTCAAGGTTTGCAAGGTCGGCGCTGAAGAGGAAATTGTTGGGCTCGATAGTGGAACTTAGAAGCAGGGGCCGTTCATTCCACAACCGCACCAGCATTTCGGAGATGTACCGCGTCCCATTGAAAAAGATGCCTTGCTCCCCCATGCCTTGATGGCGAATATCGCCGAGGCGGTCGAAGACAGCAAACATGGCCCCGTACTTGAGCACGCGGGCATGGTCTTCGGCAGGAGAAGCTTTGGTCGCTATGTAGTACTGCTGGGAGACGTTAACTTCATCCAATTCAAAACTCCATCGGCGACAGCGAGTGAACCTTTTTTGCGGCTGAGAATCCGATTGTAGATTTTGAGATAGTCCTGCGTCATTCGACTGGCAGTGAATCGCTGTTCAAAAGACTTGCGGATCTTCTTGCGGTCCAGCTTCATTGCATCCCGGACAGCACTCACCGCACTTTCAATATCAGGGACAATGTACCCATTTACTCCATCCTGTATGACTTCGGGAATCGAGCCGAATGGGTAGGCGATCACCGGCGTTCCGCAGGCCATGGCCTCGATCATGACGATGCCGAAGGGTTCCGGCCACGCGACAGGAAATAGCAGCGCGGTTGCGTCGGCAAGGAACCGATTCTTCTCGGGATAACCAATCTCACCCAGGAACTCGACATTGTCGGAGTTCAACAGCGGCTTCACACAAGTGTCGAAGTACTCCTGGTCGGCTTTGTCTATCTTTGCCGCGACTTTGAGCGGCATGCCAACTCGCGACGCAATCTCGATGGCCCGATCCAGGCCTTTCTCGGGCGAAGTCCGACCCAGAAACGCCAAGTATTTGCCTGACTTAAAGGAGGGCTTGTATGTCTCGGGAGGGAACCCGTGGTACACAGTTCCTTGCCAATTCAGGTTGGGCAAAGGCTCACGTTGAGCATTGGAGATCGACACCACAGGCACGTTTGGGTACGCCTCATAAAGCGGCACAAGATCTGGGATATCCAAACGCCCGTGCAAGGTCGAGACGGATACATATCGCTCCCGAACACTTACCGGATAATGCAAGTAGTCGATATGGAAGTGAACCAGGTCAAAGTCATTCTTGCGTTGGGCAACTCTCTCCAGCATCGCCACATGGTGAGCCAAATGATCCATGCTGCCGCTCGAAAGTCTAAGTGACTCCGGCGAGCACGGCACTAATTCGGCAGTGGTCATGGAATCGCCGCTGGCGAACAATGTCACCTCATGACCGAGGCGCACGAGTTCTTCGGTTAGCCAAGAAACTACTCTCTCCGTGCCTCCATAGGTCTTCGGCGGAACACTTTCGAAAAGCGGCGCTACCTGGGCAATTCGCATTTTTGTGTCCTGAAGTGGGGTATGAAATCGTCTCCTCGTACGGCCTGAGTCGATCTGTTCAGGGCTGGGGTTAACGCGGGCTACGAACGGAAGCGACTCCGCCGGGGAGGAGTCTGTAAACTTCAGTACATTCAACAGCTTACAGGCTTATGCCTCGCCTGGCCATCGGGTGAAGACTGTACTCGAAGCAGGGGATTGCTTGAACTTCACCACACGCCTTTGTCACTGCCTGTCAGGCGGTAAGCAACGAGAGCAGAAACGGCTAGGGGTGGTAACAACGGGAGGCGGGAAATCGCGCGAAAGTCTCCCTGCTTGCTGGCGTTGAGCAACTGTGAACCGTATAGCCCAGCAGCAGGACGCATCGGAACCCGGAGAAAGTTGTCGCGAAATTGAACGCGGAGGTCAGGAGAATAGGCTGCATCAATGACCTCGCGCGGAAGCTCGACGTTTCCACCGTATGGCGTCACATACTGAGCGAGGATGACGAGATAACTGGCTACTCCGGGCCAAATCCCGCCCTTTTCAGCGCCCTTGCGAAGTTCCGCAAAATTTACGGAACCGCTGCCCAGCAGCTTTGCCATGTCCACCATGTCGCACAGGCGGAAGTAGAAATGCCGGTACATGCGTTGCAAGGTGGATATGAGGATTCTCTCTTCCGGTGCGGGAACAGGGAAGGTCCGGCCATTTACAGTCTTTGTCACGCCACGCTCAATGACACGGCGCGCCATCGCGGTTTGTTCGCCGGTCTGACCAAGATAGCGAACGTGAATTTCTACAAGTTCTTTCAAGCCGGGAATTTGAAAGTTCCACTTGCCGGCAAGCCGATCCCCCCAACTCCGGGGCTCAAGCTCCGCCTGCATCTTTTCCTTCATCACCTTGACCACCTGTTCGGCAGCGCCGCTGGTGTAAAGATCAAGGTCGGATCCGAGATCCGGCCAATGGTCGAGCGACTTGATCACGCTCGGCGGGCATCCTGACATGTCGAGCGCCTGCACGATGGCGTAGAGCGACTCCACTGCTTTCGAAATGCGGGTGCGCTCTGCGACAAGGGTCGCGGCACACATCTCTTCTAACTGGCTTAAGTTCTGGCTGGCCGCCATTTTTTCAATTACGGCAAGCGCGCGCACCGTCACATGGTGAGCATCCGCGAGTTCAACGAATTGCGCGAACTCCTCAGGGCCGAGTGCGGCCACTTGCTCCAGTTCCGACTGAAGGTGGTTCAGGTTCGCGTCAGGTGCAGAGAAGTCGCCGGTGTAGCCTCGAATTACGATTTTCGAGAGGAGGGAAATGTAACGATCGTTAGCTGCGGAGGAGTTATCCATAATTTAGGCTGCGCGTAGCGAGAATTTAGGCTGCGCGTAGCGAAGGTATTCGATGAAAATCCGGCAGCACAGGTTGGTCAGTGCTGCCCAGTATCGGCGACTTGAGAGCTTTGCTTCTCCTTGCCATGACAATCCGAAACCCCGGTTTCAATCTGGGTTCCTTCTTCATAATCATTCCAGGTGGCAATCAACATGAATGGCATCGGATGCTCGGAGTCGTCGTAACGATGGAAGAGCTTCAGCGTGTCTTCAAAGGTTTGCCCGCAGCGCCGGTCCATGTGCCGGTTCAGGCTCCATGAAGCTCTGGTGTCATTGAATCCCGGCCAGATGCCGCCGACTAGAAGCTTTCCCGAGCCCTGATTCTTTTCATAGAACTTCTCCAGATATTCCTTGCCCCAGTCGCCGCCCTTCGGGTCCCATGCCCGGCCTGGATGTACCCAGGCGTAGAGGCCGTCGAAATCCTTCGCGTAGCGCGGAGGTGGCTGGTCCTTGTAAATCAAGATTGGCGGGCGCTCCCACTGGTCAACGGCATTGCGCACGCGGTCCCAATCTGTATGTCCGCGCTTGGGAAAGATGAAGATGATCGGCCGGTCGTTGTAAGTGACATACGCTTCCCGCCCGGGCGCATTGGGTCCGATGTAAGCGCGATACGCTTTGTCCAATGCCTCGAGGGCATCCTCGGTGGCATGGCCGTTGTCTTCCTGGGTCTCGTCGTACATCAGGCAGACATGAAAGTTCTCTTCGCTGGCGACACGCTGGAGAATGGCATAGCTATTGTCCTCAAAAGGACGGCGCTCGCCATACCAATCGACGGCGAATCCGTAAATGCCCATGCTCTTTGCTTTTTGGATCTGCTTTCGAAGAACGGCGGGGTCCTGAGTTGAATATCCCACGCTGATGTGGTCGCGATCGCCGAACCAGGGTTGATAGTCGGCGAGGATCCGCGTCGGATTAGACATGCCCCGGGAGATATCGGTCACCGGCTGGTGCACATTGCCGTGATAGCAGCCGCTGGTCTGCGCAATCAGAAGAGCTGCGATACCAATGCATATTGTTGCGTAAAGATATTTCATGCGTCGAACGACGAAGAAGGCGTTTCTATATGTGTTTTGGATGCGCAAAATGAAATGATCGGAGTGGCCGTTGATTATGGTTTATCGCCCGGAACAGCCTGTATCTGCCGCACCAGCCAGCGATCAGCCCCGGGTGTCATAACGACCATGTATTCCATATTCAGAGGCTCTTCGTAGATGACCTTGCTTCCATCGAGCACCTGGACATCCACCTGAGCATGATCGCGAAGCTGCATTGCGTCGCCAGCTGGCGCGTAGAAGATTGCTTCAAGTTTGTGACCGCGGTCCCGATAGTGGGCGTGCAAATCCGATTTCACCTGCGAAGTGATTCTCGCCTTAAGGTCCTGTTTGGCCGAGCCAGTGAAATAACCATCGAGCAGCCCGCCCCGATTTTCATCAAGGGCCTGTTCCATCGTCTGCCAGGCGAAGCCGTAATCGCGGGGAATACTTTGGCTGGTGAGATCTTCGATCTCCCGGGGGCCGACATTGTCCGCGTTGAACTCAACATGCGGAACTTCCGCGGCTGCCGAAGCGCCCAGGCGTAGAACAACCGCAGCGCAGATAAGCACGGCAAATGTAATCGCGAGCAGGGAATAGCGCAGCGCGGCGTTCATCTCGATGCCGAGACCTCCAACTCGTTTCCGGTCACGACTCCCGAGGCGACCGTGATTCTTGCCTGTCCCTGCACCGGCATTTCCACTTTAGCTACACCGCGTTTTATCGGCACATCAACGGTGGTCTTGCCGGCTGAATCTGTTTTTGTAAAGCTCACAACAGTGCCGTCAGGTACCGAATTCCCGGAGCAGTCACGTACAGGATCGGTTTCAACTAAATAGTTTTCTTTGGCCCGGCTTGCCCTGATGCGCAGATTGCAGGCGTCGGCCGCGACCTGTTGGACGACGCGCACTTCGTCGGCATGTCCGATCTCGGCGCCAATCTTCGTAGCGCCTTCTTTGTTGGCGGAGCTGATCCGCACCCATGCCACTCCGTTCTGCGACTCCCGACTAGCGGAAACTTCCTTTCCACCTTTCGGTGTGATCGAAAACTTTATGGGCTGGGGTTTCAAGACGAGGTTATGGAAATTATCAAAGACGAAGGCGACTGTGCTTATCCCGTTGGCTTTGCCTGTCGGAACTCGAGAAGGATGTACTAACAATCCCAGGCGATTTGCCGCAGCAGGATTGACGAAAAAACTAGTCGAGGTGCAACCATCAGACGCGCACAGGATTGCAATGTAGCGGCCCGAGTTGTCCAGTTCATCGCCGTCTACCCCAATGTCGGACCCGGCTTGCACCTTCTTCTTCGTGGCACTGGCAGGCCCTATCAGATAGAACGTCGCGTCGCCTGATCCACCGGTCGAAATAGAAATTGCAGACCCAGCCGACGTCTGCGCGGGTGCATGAATTTCAGACGCAAGCGCGGACGCAACCACAGCAACCACCACCGGTACTGCAATAAGCGTCTTCATGACTGTGAATTTGTATCGTAGTGATTCACCACCACCCGATATGTCTGAACATTTTTGGCGATATCAGGAGGCACATCAACAGCAAACGAAACCGGAATCTGCGGCAGCAGGGCTTGCGCCACGTAACCGTCCGACACCCAGATCACCTTTCCATTGCTGTCGTAGTAGGCCGCAATCACATGCGGGATGTTTACTATCTGGCCGCTCTGATTCAGCAGACTGCCGCTCAATACCTTTTTGCCAAGCGGATCGGTCTCCATCTTCTGCTGATTGATCTCGATCACCGGATCGGCGCTGGCCGCCACCAGCAGTGCCTTCGCGTCCATGCGGACATTTTTGATTTTTTCCAATCGCATGTTGGGAAAATCAATGCGATATGGAGTGACCTGCTTGGGCAGCAGCACGTGTGAAATCTTGTCGAAGCTGCTCTCCTGCGCTAGTTCCTTGCCGCCGGCATCAAGCAACGTCGCGCCGACATTGACGTAGGCGGGCACCGAATCCTCGTTGACTACTTCACCCACCAGAACCACGCTGTCCGGGCGCTGAATCGCATTCATGGAGACAATCCGGACTTGAGGCGAATCCACGTTCTGGACGCCCCACTCTTCGCCCGCGCCCCGGCTGATCACATCCCAACGCAGATAATTTACTGGAATGACCTGGGGCGGCAACTTAGAGGCCCGACTGACCGGCCAGACTACTTTCCATACATCTCCGGACTTCTGCACCTTCATATCACGGGTGTCATCAAGCGGACCAACCGCGGTTGAGTAATGCAAATGCGCGCGTACGTCGGCATCACTGTCGGTACTGTGAAGCGGTGAAAGGTCGAAGCTTTCGAGTGAAGCGTACGTTAGAAGGCTGCCGTAACTGCCTTCAAATTCACGCATGAAGCTGGTCTTATCGACGTCAGTACGGTTGGCAAGGCGATCATAGGCGGCGTCGTAGTTGTGCGATTGTACCTGCGAAAGCAGCAGCCGGACGGCCTGTTCTGGAGTGTTTGCAGACCGCATCTCGCGTCGTTGCGCGCCGCCAGATTGAAACCATGCGATCACCAGCAGAACAGCCGTCACCACCACGATGAAGATCGGCAGTACGCGTCTCATTATCTCGCCTCCCGCATCAGCACGCCTTCGCGCTCCGCAGCCGGTGGAAAGGGCAGCAGAACCTCTGACCTGACACGTTGCCGGTCGGGAATCAGGAACGCAAACAGGATCGCAAGAATACTGCTGGCAAGCGGCAGGGTGCCCCACAGCAGTCCTTCAAGCGCCGTCGGCATAGCGTCAGAAGGGATCGGCCGCGCTGGAGGAATGTCCTCGCGAGACCATACGGTAATGGTGCCGCTGTCGTAACTCTCGACCTGCTTCCATCCGGCGAAACTGACCAGCGGCTCGTAATACGGGTCGTGGACAAAAATATATTTCAGACCGTAATGACTGGCGTGGCGAAGCATCATGCGCAACGCTTCCATTCCGTTGGTGCCGAAATATTTGGCGCTGGTGAGCTGGGCCGTGCCGTAATGCGTGAACTCAGGCAGAAGGCGCGCGGAGTTATATTCGCCGTCAACGCTATTTGCGTCTGTGTAAGTTGAGACTTTGGGGAGAGCGTTGCCGAAACCAAGCGTCAAATATCGATAACGATCGTGGCCATCTCGGTTAAGGAAGTTATCGACGGCATCGACGTTCAGGCTGGCATTCGCCGAAAACGGAGTCACTGCGATCCATGCCATGGGCAGAGCCAAGGTGATGATTGCCGCCGCAGCAAAGCCCAACGCCGCTCTTCGCGGATTACGTTCCATGGCGCGTTCCGCGATCAGGCCGACGATTGGCAACGTCATCAGCGCCGCGGATAAGGTGAACCGCTCGAAGGTCAGAATGTCAAAGGCGCGACCTAGAAGCAGTTTGGGGATTGGAGTGGTGCCGCCCAAACCGAAGATGAATGTCACCCAGAATCCGATCAGCAGCGGCCGCAAGCGCCGGTTAGCCGATCCGTACCACAGTATGAATGGCAGCGCTATAACCAGCATGCCGTAGGGCACCAGGAAGTAGTTCGTGAAATAGGTCAAGTTCAGCAGCAGGTTCGAGCGGCTGGCGTGCGGAATTGGCATCTGCTGAATTGGGTGTCTGATGATCGCGATCCAGTACGGCATGAGGACAATCCCCAGGCCTACTGCCGCGACCACCGCGAAGAGGATGCCGCGAATCACCACTGAAGCCGACCGCCGCTCCTCGCCACGATCGATCACTGCGAGCCAAAGCACCGGGAAAGCAAACAACACGGAACCGAAAATCAGTGTGACGTGGTGAACGGCACCGGCGGTCAGGGTCAGAATGACACCCTTTATCAAAGCTCCGCCGTCCGCTGACCGCGACCAATCGTAAAAGTAGGGAACTGCCAACAGATAGAGCGGCGCTGAGAGGGTTGTGGGCAGCTGTCCGGCTGAATACACCAGAAATGCAACCGCTCCAACGAACACGCTGAATAAAGCCGCATAGCTGCTTGCGCGTTCGTCAACCCACAGGCGCGCATATCGGTACACGCTCACCGGAATCAAAAGCACGGCGATCAACTGCACAATCAAGTAAGCGAAGCGCAAGCCCACGACGTAGGACAGCAGCGCGATCCACTGGTGCGTCAGCGGCGGATATGTCGCCTGGGAGAATCCTGCGAACCATTTCGGGTTCCACGGATCAAACCAGTGATGAGCGTAGTGCGACGCAAAAAATACGTGGAAGTTCGCGTCATAAGAATTCGTCAGCGGCAATTGCAGCGCGAGCAGCGGCCCGTGCACTGCGAGTGCCATCAGCAGAATGAAGCGCAGCGGAATCGGTCGTGAAAAGTAGCTCGTCTCCACGGTGCGGTTGTCCTCCCCGGAGTTCAATGTGAGCACCAGCTTTGATTCACACCCGGCTTCTAAGGTTTTCTCAGGGCGCCCACCAGTTTTTGTCATCTTGAGGAAGCGCAAGTTCTGTGGAAAGGTGG
>Ga0170475_102442507_pt1 | contig 11420 bp, 8 predicted proteins | sample Soicark_Litter_5_FD_111474 | JGI IMG/M metagenome (GOLD analysis project Ga0170475, IMG submission 111474) | Avena fatua rhizosphere microbial communities from Hopland, California, USA. Combined Assembly of 48 SPs | reverse complement strand
GGTTTGCGCGTCGATGCGGCCGACCGTAAGCGGCACACCGAGCTCATTGTTGAGATTGCCGGTCGCGGCAACCGTTGGACCGGCCTGCTCGAGTACCTGGGCCAGTAGATCCTTCGTTGAGGTCTTGCCGACCGAGCCGGTGATGCCGACGACCTGAAGTCCCTCAGCACTCGACCGGTCGACGACGTAGCGCGAGAGTCGCCCGAGAGCGACCAGCGGATCAGCTACAACTAGGCACAGGGCGCCGGTGACCGGATGCTTGGTAAGGGATGCGGCCGCGCCGGCTGCCGCGGCCGCGGCAACATAGTCATGACCGTCGACACGCTCGCCAGGCAGTGCCACGAACAGCGCACCAGTAATCACGGTCCGTGAGTCGGCTGTCAACGCCGTGATCACGGCAGCCGGGTCACCGGAGGTCTGCTCATCCTGAAGGGAACGACCCTCGCCCGCTCCCTCGGGAGGAGATACCTGGGCACCTAGCACCGTGGCGATCTCTTCGACCGTCACGGGGATCACGGTGGCGCGCCCTGCTGACCTTGACCAATCGGCGGAGCAATCTCCGGATGAAGTAGGGCCCACTCCTCGGTTGCCACCTCAGGATCGCTGAATGGCAGCACCGTTCCCGCTATCTCTTGACCGAGCTCGTGACCTTTGCCAAGGATTCCGACGACGTCGCCGGGTCCGGCCAGGTCTAGCGCGAGCCGAATCGCCGAGCGCCGATCGCCACCATCGATCACTTCGGTAGCCAGACCCTCTCGCCGCACAGCAGCCGCCGCACCAGCAATGAGCTGTGCCCGTATCGCGCTCGGATCCTCTGATCGGGGATTGTCGTCTGTAGCAATGACAATGTCGGCGTTGCGGGCTGCCGATTCGCCCATCGGCTCCCGTTTCTGCGGATCCCTGTCTCCGCCGCAACCGAGCACGACGATGCGGCGATGGGACCCTCGGAGAGGATCCCCGACCGCTTGCAGAGCGGCGGCAATTGCCTGCGGCGTGTGCGCGAAATCGACGTAAACCAGCGGCCCTCCCTGACCGAGCTCGACCCGCTGCATTCGACCCGCGACCTCCGCCTGCTCCAAACCAATGACCGCACGTGCCAGATCACCGCCGATCGCGTCGACCATTGCCAGTGCCGTCAACGCATTGCGAACGTTGAAGTCGCCGGGGAGGTTCAAAGTGAAGTCGAGGGTTCGACCCCGTATGTCGGCTCGAACGGCAGTGCGCCCATCCGGTCGGATTTGGTAGCTGAGTGCTCGACAGGCCGCATCGTCATCGAGACTTACGGTGGTCAGCCTGACTCCACTGTGCCGGCCGATGCGCTGCACTAGCTCGCGACCTCGCGGATCGTCGATGTTGATCACCGCATGTTTGGTCCGCTCAGCAGTGAAGAGTGAGGCTTTGGCTTCGAAGTAGGACTCCACGTCACCGTGGAAATCCAGATGATCTCGACCCAGGTTGGTGAAAGCAGCCACATCGAAGGTGATCGACTCGGTGCGACCGAGCACCAACGCGTGCGAGGAGACCTCCATCACCACCGTCTGAACGCCCTCCTCGACCAGGAATGCCAGCAGAGCCTGTAGGTCTGTCGACTCCGGGGTCGTCACTGTGGTCGGGACGCAGTCCAACGGCACGCCGTTCAGCCGGAAGCCAACGGTGCCTACCAGGCCGGTGTCCACTCCATCGGCACGCAATGCGGCTTCCAACAGGAATGTCGTCGTGGTCTTGCCGTTTGTTCCGGTGACAGCACACATCGTGAGTGCATCGGCCGGCCGGCCGTAGATTGTGGCGGCAACCCCTGCCATGGCCTGTCGAGGATGATCCACAACCACAACGGGAAGTGGCAGGCCCTGGGCGAGCCGACCGCCAGTGGGATCGGTGAGGATGGCAACGGCTCCCGCCTCGGCGGCCTGCCGGGCGAACTCCGCGCCGTGATGATGAGCGCCGGACAGCGCGACGTAGAGATCTCCCGGGCGTACCAGCCGGGAATCCATGGTGATGCCACTCACCACCGAGTCGTTAACCGCAGCGCGGTCCCCGAGCAGCTCGGCCAGACCAATCTGGTGTCTGGTGCGCGGCCGAATCACGCCCCCCCGTAGAGCAGAAGACACGCTTGTGACGTTATCGACTCTTCGGCCTGCGTGGACCAATTGGCTCCTTATTGATTACTCCGCATTGATTGCTCCGCATTGATTGCTCCGCTCGCTCCGCTGGCTATGCCAGCTTGGCATTCACCACGCAGTCGGCAACGGCTTGCGCGGCTTGGCGTCAGGAGCGACCGAGTAGCGCGGCAGCGCAAAATCCATGATGTCGCGGTACACCGGTGCTGCTGTGATCGTTCCGGTATCCCCTGCCCTCGGATTGCTGATCACGACGTACGTCAGGATCCGCGGGTCATCGAGGGGCGCAAAGCCCACGAATGATGTTACGTAACCGCGATAACAGCCACAGCTGGTATCCGCGCGCTGGGCGGTACCTGTTTTGCCGCCGCTCGTGTATCGGTCCAGCTTCAGGTTGCGCTGCCCGTTGACACTGTCGACGACGGCCCCCATCAGGTCGCGCACCTGCGCAGAACTCTCTTCGGAGATGACCCGCCTCGGCGGCGTACGCGGCACGCCCACTACCCTGCCGTCGCCGTCGGTGGCTCCCTTGATCACCGTTGGCGGGTTGTACATGCCATCGTTCACAATGCCGGCGACTGCTGCGGCTTCCTGAATCCCAGTGACGGCAATGGCCTGGCCGAAGGCCACCCGATCACGCTGGCTATCAGGCATATCTGCTTTGGGAAGGATGCCCGCGGATTCCCCAGGCAGCTCCAGGCTCGTGCTCTTCCCCAATCCGAAACTGACGAGGTAGTCGTGCAAGGTCTGCTTGTTGAGCTGTCGGGTCAGCAAGACGGTGCCGATGTTGGAGGAGTCCGCGATTACCCCCCGCATGGTGTAGTGCAGCACGCCGTGCGAGAAGAAGTCCTTGATCGAATTGCCGCCGGATCGAATACGGCTCGGGATGACGACGCGAGTGTTGGGATTGGCGGTGTCTGAGTCGATCAAGGCCGCTGAGGTCAAGACCTTCTGCACACTCCCCGGCTCGTATGGCGCCGAGATGGCTCGGTTTCCCCGGTCCGCAGAGTCAGCGGCCTGCGGCCTCGAGGAGTCGTAGGTTGGCGAATTGGCCAATGCGATCACTTGGCCCGTCTTCACGTCCATGACGATGGCGAAGCCAGAGTCGGCGCGAGTCTTCGCGACCTGCTCGGCAAGCCGTCGCTCGGCGACCCATTGCACCTCGGAGTCAAGCGTGAGCTGATAGCTCAGCCCGTTACGCGCTGGTGTGATCGAACTGCGGCCGAGCGGGATTTTGCTGCCATTCGGCGCGCTCTCATAGGTCTCTTTGCCTTCGACACCGGCCAGCTGAGTGTTCAGAGTGCGCTCTAGCCCCGCCAGTCCCTTGCCGTCGGCACCGACGAAACCGACCACCGAAGCTCCTACCGCAGCGTTGGGATAGGTACGGATGGGATCGCTCTCCCGGAATATGCCATGCAGGTGACGGCTCGACAGATCCGCAGCCAATGCACTGTAGGTAAGCGCAGGTACCTTCTTCTTGATATAGACAAAGCGCGTGCCGGACTTCGTCAACAGCGGCATGAGCTCGGTTTGCGACATGCCGAGGTGGCTGGCGAGTACGCCGGCGATCTGTGCCGCGTCCGGTGCGGTGAGCTTCGGATCAGCCGTTACGGCGACGGCCGGCTGGGTTGCGGCAAGAACCAGGCCGTGGCGATCAGTGATCTCACCGCGCGCCGGAAGCAACGGCAACGTCCGGGTCAAAGCATCGATTGTGTACGAAGAGGAGTCGAAGCCTTGAAGCTGCAGCAACCGCCCGGCGCAGAGCGACAAAGCCATGGCGATCACGATCAGCAGCATGTGCAGCCGGCGGTGTGCGGAGGCCAGCGGCAAGCGCAATGGAGGCTTCCGCCGAACCAATCGGATTCTTGGAAACTGGGCTCGCGGCTCTGCTGATCCCGGGGCGGACGACCCTTCCGCACGCCCCCGAGATTTGGGGGTGACTAGCGTGCCGTCACGAAGAATGCGGACACCGCGTGCATGCAGCGTGGAAGGCCGGTCGCTGTCAGATGTACCACCATGGCTGCGAGGAACCTGAGAACGTAGCGGCCGCGGGGAAAGTCTGCGCTCTGTGACTTTGGCTTGTGGGACTTTGGCTTGTGGGACTTTGGCTTGTGGGAGATGCGGCCGGTCAGGCGAATGAGGACGATGCTGCTCCTCCATTACTGCCGTCCCCTGCCGTCGGAGCCTTTCTTGGTTGTGATTTCGGTTGTCTTATTGGCCTTCTTCTTGTGTGTCGTCGTCTTATCTGCCTTGCGCTGCTTGGCGGCCGTCTTCCTGGCCTCCGCCGCTGCGGCCTCTCGCTTGGCCTTCGCTGCCGTTTTCGCCTCCGCACGAGCCCGCTTGGCGGCCTGCTCGGCTGCCACCTGTGCCGGCGTCTTCACGATCAGCGCGGGTACCTCGCTACCTCCCACCGGAGTCGGCTTGCCCACCACCTTGCCGCTGGGCAATACCAGGAAGGCCGGGAACGGATTCGGACGCATCCCGAGCGCGGACGCTCGCTGTGCCAGCTCCGGGGGAGTCGCCAGCCCATCAAGCTGATTTTCCAGATCGGCTTGAGCGTAGGCGAGCTCGGTCGCCTGGCGGTTGAGGGTACGCGACTCGAACGCCTGGCTCTGCAGCGTCGTGTTGAGCATCAACAGGCCTGCCATGCCGATGCCGAAAATTCCGATCAGTACCAGCAGGAAGGGAAATCGTGCCAAGCGGGCGGCCGGTTCCGCGACTGCCTGCAGAGGCCGGGGAGTCGTAACTGTATCGTCACGCCGACCCGTGATGGGGGCCCAAAGCGCACTCATCCTGCCACCGCCATCTCGGCAATACGTTCAGCGGCACGAAGCCGCGCCGAGGCGGCGCGTGGGTTCCGCGCAACCTCAGCAGCACTTGGCCGCATTGCTCCGTGCGTGAGCAGCCGCAGCTGTTGCCGCAGCTCGGCTGGGACAACGGGCATGTCGCGCGGCGCCCGATCCCGAGCCGCCAGGCCGAGGATCTGCTTGACCAGCCGATCTTCCAGCGAGTGGTAGGCCAGCACGGCAATCCGGCCATGAAGGGCCAGTGCGGCTATGGCCTGCGGCAAGGCTGACTCCAGCGCCGCCAACTCGCCATTGACCTCAATTCGCAACGCCTGGAAGGTCCGCTTGGCCGGATGGCCACCAGTCTTGCGCGATGCCGCTGGGACAGTGTCATACAGCAGCCGCACGAGACGACCGGAGGTAGTGAACGGTTCACGCTCTCGCTCTGCAACGATCCGCCGAGCGATTCGCTCGGCAAATCGCTCCTCACCGTAGGTTCGCAGGATTCGGGCTAAGTCGGGCTTGGAGTATGTGTTGAGGATCTGAGCCGCGGTCAGCTCCTGACGTCCCATCCGCATGTCCAGAGGAGCATCGTGTGCATACGCGAACCCGCGGTCGGAATCGTCGATCTGAAGTGAGGAGACGCCGAGGTCAAGCAGGATTCCTTGGACTTTCGGTCGGCCAAGCCGGGCGAGCACCTGGGGCAGCTCATCAAAGACCGCCTCCACGAGGGTGATCCGGTCGGCGAACTCGGCGAGCCGCTCGGCGGCCAACGCCAACGCCTGCGGATCACGGTCCAATCCGATCAACTGCGCCTGCGGACACGCAGTTAGCAAGGCATGGGCGTGGCCGGCGAGGCCAAGTGTGCAATCCAGGAGCACACAGTCGCTGTCGCCAGTCGTATCAGCGGTCGGTGGTTCCAGCGCGGGCGCCAGCAGCGCGACGATTTCGGTGAGCATGACGGGTATGTGCAGCTCGGGCTGGGCACTCATCCGGCATCTCGACCCTTCAACTTGCGGGGCGTCTAGGGGCGAAGCCCCCAGCGGAGGTCACGGGGGCAGAGCCCCCGTGTGTGCTCGTGTAGAGGGGTTTCAACCCGAGATCCGCGGGGAGTCCTACCTGGCACCGGGGAAGTTGTGTCAGGGAGTCGAACCTGCGGGTTGAAGCCTCACTACACGAGCCGTGTTACCTGTTTCCTGCTGTGCTCCTCACCCCCCGGGGAAGAGGGTTTGATTCAGTTCGGCAAATGCCGGTTCCTTCTCAGTGGAGTACTGCTCCCATGCGGCTGGGTTCCAGACCTCCACGCGATCGATCGCCCCTACCACTACGCAGTCCTTGTCGAGGCCCGCGTACGACCTCAGATCGGGCGGGATCGTGATCCGGCCCTGCTTGTCCGGGGTCTCGTTCGAGGCTCCCGATGCGAGTATCCGCTGGTAGTCCCGAACGCTTTGCTGACTGGAGGAGGCGCTCCTCACGGTTTTGGTCATGTCGACGAACACACCGACCGGCCAGATGGCCAGGCATCGTTCCTGGAATTTCGCGATCACCAGGCCGCCAGCGAGCTCGTCGCGGAACTTCGCCGGAAGGATCAAGCGGCCTTTGTCGTCGAGCTTTGGAGTGTGGGTGCCGAGAAACACGGACCACTCTCCTCACTCCACCCCTCGTCCGCCCTATCCATCCATTGGGCTCCACTTTGCGCCACTATAAACCACTTTCCCCCACAACGCACGTCATATTCCTCACCTTTCGACGTTCGGCGTGTTGGCCGGGAGATGCTCTGCGGACCACCGCCAAGCGAGCAGTGCTGTCGGTACTGGTGGAGAACACGTAGGGTTTGGACATGTCCCTGGGCTATGAGAAAGCCGCGGAGATTGGGCGGCATCCCGACCCGGCGTTCTCGCTCAGCGACGTTCTTGAAGTCATGGGCCAGGTCAGGCGTGCGATGGAGAGCGTCATCGAAGGCAAACGGAGCTCCATCGATCTGGCATTAGTCGTACTGCTTGCCGAAGGTCACTTGCTCGTAGAGGACGTGCCCGGGGTAGGCAAGACCATGCTCGCCAAGGCCTTGGGCCGCTCGATCGCCTGTTCGGTACGCCGGGTCCAGTTCACTCCGGACCTGTTGCCATCCGACATCACCGGAGTGTCGGTGTTCAACCAGGAAACCCGCGACTTCGAGTTCAAGCCAGGCGGCATCTTTGCCAACATCGTGGTCGGTGACGAGATCAACCGCGCATCGCCAAAGACGCAGTCGGCGTTACTGGAATCGATGGAGGAGCGCCAGGTCAGCGTCGATGGCACGACTTATCTCTTGGAGCCACCTTTCATGGTGGTGGCCACTCAGAACCCGATTGAGATGGAGGGCACCTATCCGCTGCCCGAAGCACAGCGGGATCGGTTCATGGCGCGGATCCAGATGGGTTACCCGACACCGAACTCCGAGCTCGACATGCTGGAATCCCATGGTTCGTCTGACCCGCTTGCTGCCCTACAGCCGGTGACTGACGGCGTGACTATCCGGGGACTGATCGAAGCGGTCAAAAGGGTGTACGTCAGCCCGGCTGTCAAGCACTACATCGTCCAAGTTGTCAATGCGACCCGGAACTCGCGTGATCTTCGGCTTGGCGCCTCACCAAGGGCGACGCTGCAGCTGCTCCGCGCAAGTCGTGCTTTCGCGGCGCTGTCCGGCCGCGACTACGTGACACCGGACGACGTAGCGGCTCTCGGAGTATCGGTACTGGCGCATCGGGTCTTGCCGTCGACGGATGCTCAGCTGGCCCGGCGTACGGTGACAGATGTGATCGCCCAGGCCATCCAATCTGTTCACATTCCTGACCGGAGATAGCTATAGTGTCGCGTCCATGGCGGCTGCTCACTCATCGTGGACGGTTCTTCGTCGCGATGGGCCTCGTCGTTGTGCTGGTAGCAATGGCGGCGGGCCAGCGGGATGTCATGCGCCTGGGCTTGCTACTGCTGACTTTGCCCGTCATTGCCGCCGTTTTGGTTTCGCGCGCTCGGCTCCGGATGTCATGCGAGCGCTCTATCGAGCCGGCCCAGGTACCTCTGGGCTCACCGATGAAGGGCCAGATCATCCTCGGCCAGGATGGCCGGCTGCCAGCAGGGATCTTGTTGCTGGAGGATTCGGTTCCTCGAGAGCTCGGTAACCGGCCGCGATTCCTGGTTGATCGGGCGGACGTACGGTGGCGCCGGGTCGTGGAGTATCCGCTGCTGGGACGCGTACGCGGCCGTTTCTCCACTGGCCCGTTGACGGTACGGACCGTTGATCCCTTTGGTCTGGTGCAGCTTGACCGGCAGTTTGTTGCCACCAGTGAAGTTATGGTCACTCCCCGGATCGTGCCGCTACCAACGATCCGAACAATTGGTGGAGGCGGCAGCACGGGCGAAAGCCGGCCCCACCGAGTGGGGGTCGTCGGCCAGGACGACGCCTTGGTCCGTGAGTACCGGCAGGGCGATGACGTACGCCGGATTCACTGGCGCTCCACTGCCCGCTGGGGAGATCTCATGGTGCGTCGCGAGGAGCAGGCCTGGGATCCGAGCGCCAGCATCGTGCTGGATTCCCGAGCAAGCGCCCACGCCGGCCGGGGCATGCAGAACTCTTTGGAATGGGCAATCTCTGCTGCCGCCTCGATCGGCATCCATTTCCTCGACGACGGCTTTGCCATCGAGATCTATGAAGCCGACGGACCATTGCACATCAGCGGGACCATGGGACAGCACAGCTCGGTGTCACAGCAGCTGGTGATCAGCAGGCTCACCGACCTCAGGCCCCGGCAGACGACCATGATCCATTACGCCGTGGAATCGGCAACGGTGGACCGGCCGGGGCAGCTGGCCATCGCGATCATGGGCAGGATGACCGCACGTGATGCCAACTCGCTGCTCCGGGTGCGACGCAATCGGGCCCAAGGCCTGGCGATGCTGCTCGATGTCGACACGTTCTCCGACGAACCTGTGACTCAGCAGCAACGCGCGCAGCACGAGCTGGCAGGTCAAATCCTGCGGGACAATCAGTGGCGGGTCATCGATGTATCGCGCGGCATGGGCGTGGCTGAGGCATGGTCCGCTCTCGAACAGCTGAACACCGCGGCCTGACATGCGCGCCACTGATCGAAGCACCGTCGCCGTCATGATCTCGGCCATGCTCGCGTGCCTGACGGTAACGCCACTGACTCAGGACTCCAGCTTCATCGCGTTCAGCTGGGTGTTGATCATGGCGATAGGCGCCGCAAGTTTGGGCTTGCGACGGGCTGGGCTGGCCAATGGGGCTGTGCTCGCCGCTCAGGCCGTGATCTTGCTGCTTTACTCCTTGGCACTGGGCACTACCCTCACCAGCCCGACGAGCGATATCAGCACCCCATGGTTTGAGCACTATCCCTCGCTCTGGGCGGCGGGCATCGAGCATATGCGCACGCAGGCTTCGCCGATGGCTCCAGACAACGGCGTGAAGCTGATCTTTGTGACAGTGATCGGCATCATCATGATCATGACCGATCTGCTGGTCTCGGGAGTCGGCAGACCGGCCTGGGCGATCGCACCGCCGGCCACGCTGTTTTTGGTGCCAGCCCTTGGCTTGGGCACTGATACCGGAGTCATCAGCTTCTGCTATATCGCCGTTGGCTATCTGGCGATCTTGATCGCGGAGGGTCTGAACACCACGGCGCGATGGACGCGCGGGCTCTCTCGAGACTCAGCCGAGGGATTCGGCACCGCAACGCCAGTGGTGTGGCGGGCTGCCAGCTATCTCGCCGCTCCGGCGATCATCGGGACCATTGTGCTCGGCTTTGTGCTGCCAACCTTGTACTTGCCAGGCATAGGTTTCGGTAACGGGCCGGGTGGTAACGGTCCATTGCAGTTGACCGATCCCACTCTCGATCTGCGCCGGAATCTCAATCAGGCCGAGGATCGCGACGTGATCCAGTACCAGACCACCAGTCCGGGCGGTGTTTACCTCCGCCTTGCCTCCCTGCCCCGACTGAACTCAAACGGCTGGAGCAATGTGGAGATCCGGCTAAATGGCGGAGAGAACCTGCCGGCGATTCCGGGACGAAGCGATGAGCCGTCCGAGAGGCGCCGGACCACGATCAAAGTGCTCGACTTCGCCTCGCAATACCTGCCATTGCCGTACGCGCCCAGAACCTTCGATGCGCCGGGAGACTGGCGATTCGACGCCAACTCGCTGGTTGTGGTGAACGCCGATAACCGTGCTGCACAAGACCTCCGTCGGCTGACCTACACGGTCGAAAGTGCCGACGTCGAGCCCGATGCCAGCGAGCTGAGCGATGCAGTCGCCGGCACCCCAGCCGACGCCGCAGTGACCGCAGCCATTCCACCCGACCTACCTGACAACGTGGTCCAGCTAGCGAATCGGATTACCGCCAAAGCTGACACTGCGGCAGCCAAGGCTGCCGCCATCCAGGCCTATCTTCGCAGCGGCCAGTTCACCTACAGCACCGAGCCACTACCCGGCAGCGGATATGAGGCGATGCAGAACTTCCTGCTCCGAGATCGCCGGGGCTATTGCGAGCAGTTCGCATCCGCCATGGCGATGTTGGCACGAGTAGTCGGCATTCCATCCCGAGTCTCGGTCGGCTTCCTGCCGGGCGAGCAGGAAGAAGGGCTCTGGACGGTCTCAATTCGTGATATGCACGCGTGGCCCGAGCTGTACTTCGCCAACTACGGCTGGGTGCGGTTCGAGCCGACGCCCGCCAGCGTCACTGGGTCAGCGCCGCCCTGGACGGTGCAAGACTCCGGATCGTCTGGCTCGGATCCTTCGGCCAACCCGACCTCTGAATCGAGCGACAGCGAGGTACCACCGGACGCCCAGACATCACTGGCACCAAGCGAGCAACCGAACGTGCCCGGCCAGACGGCAGGTACCGGGTGGCAGCGAACCTTGATCTGGACCGGAGTTGCGGTATTGCTTCTGCTGATCTTGGCCGCGCCAGCGACTCTGCGGCTGCGGCGCCGCAGTAACCGGCTCAGTGGAACCGGCCCAGCTGAGGAACAGGTAGAGGCTGCCTGGGCCGAGATCAGAGACACCGTCGTGGACTACGGCGGATCCTGGCCGGATGGTTCGCCACGGGCGATTGGTCAGGAAATGGCGAGCCGCCTCGATGAGGACGAATCAGAATCGATGAGCCGGGTTGCCACACTCGTTGAGCGGTCGCGCTACGCGCGGATGTTCGACGACGGAGGTGCAGTGGATGAGCTGCCAAAGATGACGTCCGACATTCGGCATGGAGTCGCGGCACCAACCGATTGGCGACACAGAGCGGCGGCACTGCTCTTTCCGCGGTCACTGTTCCGGCGTACGCCCAAGGAGGAGTAGTAGCGACGCCTACGGCCGCGCTACGGCTCGTTGTCCGCGTGGCGCTGTACGAAGATCACAAACCCTCGTCGCGGCGACGCCGCCAGCGCTCCTCCATCTTGTCCATGAAGCCTTGCGCGTCGTGCGCGCGAGACGTCTGAGAGGTCTTCGCGCGATCGCGGCCCTGACCGG
>Ga0170475_112743250_pt1 | contig 11423 bp, 13 predicted proteins | sample Soicark_Litter_5_FD_111474 | JGI IMG/M metagenome (GOLD analysis project Ga0170475, IMG submission 111474) | Avena fatua rhizosphere microbial communities from Hopland, California, USA. Combined Assembly of 48 SPs | reverse complement strand
TGCTCGTCGTTGCAAATGCTCGCCATAGCACGAGCTATGGCTGCGCTTTGCGCCTAGATCAGGCGCCTTTTGACGTGCTGCTCGGACACGCTCGAAATACTCTCAGCCTCTGAGGCGGCAGGGCTGTCAGCGGCCCTCGCCACCTGAGGTCTGCGTGGCGAAGGTGAGCTTCGCAAGGCCCGCGCGGCGGGCCGCATCCATCACGTTCACTACCGCTTGATGAGCGGCGGTGGCGTCGGCAGACACGATCACGATGGAGTCCTCGGCGCCGTTGGCGGCGGCTGATAACTCTGTCGTCAACACTTCGACGCTGCGCCCGTCGACCGGTTTGCCCTTCACCGCGTAACGGCCATCAGCGGCCACCGACACGATGATTTCCTTGGGATGGTCCTTGGACTTCTCGGAATCGGCAATGGGGCTGATCTGCAGTTCGGTGAACTTCGAGTAGGTCGTCGTGAGCATCAGGAAGATGAGGATCACGAGCAGAACGTCGATGAACGGGATCAGGTTGATCTCCGGTTCCTCCGGTCGTGGCTTGCGAAAGTTCATCGTCATGGAGCGCGTCTCACTGTCCAGGCGTGCGCGGTACGGCAAAGCGCATCAGGTGCGGAATCAGCCGCTCGCTCGACTGCTCGAGCTCGAGTGTGTACGCATCGATCAGGCCGCGGAAGTAACGGTAGAACATCAGCGACGGAATCGCGATGATCAGCCCGAAGGCCGTGTTGTAGAGCGCGACCGAGATGCCATGCGCCAGCATCAGCGGATTGGTGCCGCCGCTTGCGGTCGGCGAGCCGAAGATCTCGATCATCCCGATCACCGTGCCGAACAGGCCCAGCAACGGTGCCGACGAAGCGATCGTACCCAGGGTGTTGAGGTAGCGCTCGAGCTTGTGCACGGCGACGCGCCCGGCGCCCTCGAAGGCGTTGCGAAGCGACTCCTCAGTGATGCGCGGGTCGGCGATCACGGCACGCAGGCCCGTCGCGAACACGAGGCCCAGCACCGAGTTGTGTGCGAGCTTGTTCACCACGTCAGCTCCCGGCAGGCTTGCGCGGCTAACCGAAATGACTTCTTCAAGCAGATTGGTGGGCGCGACCTTCACGGCTCGCAGGCTCAACAGGCGCTCTACGATCAAGGCCACGGCTGCGATTGAGCACAGAAGGAGCGGGTAAATGGGCCAACCAGCGTCTCTTATGATTGAAAACAATCCGGTCCTTTCGGTCGACAAGCGTTTTTTGGACGCGCGATTATGGCGCTTTGGATGCGGCCGGCAAGGCGTCTTCACCCCTTGCTGTCATGCAAACGACAATTCTCCGTTCGCAATCCACTACAACTGTGGATAACTTTGTGGGCAACTGGCTGGCGCTGGACGCGAAAGCGCGAAAACTCAGGGCATTCTACGGAATGCTCAAAACTTAGGCAGAAAGAAATCTTTGAAAATCAAGCACTTGTGTAATTGTGAATGGCACATGACAGGTGCTGCGACTGCCAAAGCCAGTATTGGCGCGGTTGTGGGGTTCTCGGGCCGCGCCATTCCTGGGTTTGCGCGTGGTTGAGCCCTCGGGGTTCGCTTCCCAGCGGCTCGTTTGGGGCGTCTCGGGTCTGGTTCATGCGGTCGCCGACACGCTCGCGAGCCGTTTCTCTGTTTGCGTTGTGCGAGGCGAACTCTCAGCGTTTTCTCGAGCGTCAAGTGGTCACTGCTACTTCAGCTTGAAAGACGCTGACGGGCAGTCCGTGTTGATCCGCTGCGCGATGTTCCGCAGGGCGGCGAGTCTCATGGATTTCGCTCCGGCGGACGGCCAACTTGTCGAAGTTCGCGGGCGCATTGCTGTTTACGAACCGCGAGGTGAACTGCAATTCGTCGTGGAGTCGATGCAGCGCGCAGGCGCAGGCGCCTTGTTCGAGCAATTTCTCCGGCTGAAGGCGCGGCTGGAGGCGGAAGGGCTTTTCGACGCGCAGCGAAAGCGCGCATTGCCGCGTTATCCGAAACGCATTGGTGTCGTGACTTCCTTGGGGTCCGCCGCCCTGCACGATGTGATGACCTCGTTTGCACGGCGCGCGGGGCACGTGGAAGTCGTGGTGTATCCGAGCCTTGTGCAAGGCAGTGAGGCGCCGGCTGCATTGGTCGATGCGATGGCCAAGGCGGTGGCGCATGGCGTGGTCGACGTGCTCATCGTTTGCCGTGGAGGCGGGTCGCTGGAAGACCTTTGGGCCTTCAACGACGAACGCGTAGTCCGGGCAATTGCCGAGTCGCGCATTCCCGTGATCAGCGGCGTTGGTCACGAAACCGATGTGACCTTGAGTGACTTCGCCGCAGACGTCCGCGCACCGACGCCGACCGCCGCAGCCGAACTGGTCGTGCTCGCAGGGCAGGAGTGCCTCGCCTTGCTCGACGCAATCGAGCGAAGGATGCGCCAGCGCATCCTGCACATCCTCGATTCGCACGAGCAGCGGCTTGACGCGAGCGCAGTCCGCCTGGCGCGACCCACGCGTGCCTTGCAGCGGCAAGTCCACGGCCTCGCAATGCTGGCGCAGCGACTTGCGACTGCCGCGCAACGCACCATCGAAGCCCGACATACGGCGCTGCATCGACATGGGACTCGCTTGTCACCTGCGGTAAGCCTGCTTCGATCGCGACATTCCATGCGTATCGAGTCGCTCGGATCGCGTCTTTCGGCGCTGGATCCGAGCCGCGTCCTGGCCCGCGGCTACGCCTGGCTTGCCGACGAGACCGGCACGCCGGTGCAATCGGTTGGGCAACTGTCAGTGGGTCAAACCTTGCAGGCCGTCCTGGCTGATGGCAGCGCCCAAGTCACCGTCGATGTCGTCACCCCGTAGCATGACGCTCGACTGAACAAATCCCCGCGCGACATGCCGTCATGCGCTCATGCGACGGTCGAGAAGGGCCTTCTTAACTGCCTACAATTCACCTCCTGCCAGGACATCACAACAAGCATCGAAAGGACAGTCATGGAACACACCCTGCCGCCGCTGCCGTATTCGCACGACGCGCTCGCTCCGCACATGAGTCGCGAAACGCTGGAGTACCACCACGACAAGCACCACAACGCCTACGTTGTGAACCTCAACAACCTCCAAAAGGGCACCGAGTTCGAAAGCCTCGGCCTCGAAGAGATCATCAAGAAGTCATCGGGTGGCATCTACAACAATGCCGCGCAAGTCTGGAATCACACATTTTTCTGGAGCTGCCTGAAGCCGCAAGGCGGCGGAGAGCCCAAGGGCAAGCTTGCGGATGCGATCAACGCAAAGTGGGGCAGCTACGCCGCCTTCAAGGAAGCCTTTACCAAGAGCGCTGTGGGCAACTTTGGTTCGGGCTGGACTTGGCTTGTGAAGAAGGTCGATGGCTCGGTCGACATCGTCAACATGGGCGCGGCAGGTACGCCACTGACGACAGGCGACAAGGCTCTGCTCACGATCGACGTCTGGGAGCACGCCTACTACATCGACTACCGCAACTTGCGTCCGAAATTCGTCGAGACCTTCCTGGCGTCGCTGGTGAATTGGGACTTCGCACAAGCGAACTTCGCTTGAACCAAGTCATCAGTTCGAAAAAAGGCCGGTCAATGACCGGCCTTTTGGTTTCGTAGCCCAGGATTTCCTGAGCGACAAATCAATGCTTGGCAAAAGGCTGTCCCAACAGCCTTTCTCCCGCCTTGATCCCGCGTTTGGCAAACCAACCCTGATTCATTTCGAGCACGAAGCGAACAGGCCTGGTCGAGCAATGCCCGTCAAGCGTCAGCGGCTTCATGTCATCAATGTTGACGATCGTTCCGTCGTCAGCGACGAACGCGACGGACAATGGCAGCAGCGTGTTCTTCATCCAGAAGCACTGCTTTCCGGGCTGCTCGAATGCGAACAGCATGCCGTCGTTGCTGCCCATGGTCTTGCGAAACATCAAACCAATCTCGCGCTGCTCAGGCGTCTGCGCAACCTCGGCCTGGATGTTGTGGATGCCGGCGTTGAGGTGGATCGACTCCAGCCTGGGCTGACCGTCATCGGCATTTGCCAGCAGGGCAAAGGCCGTGAGGGGCAGAGTCACGAGCGAGCGCAACAGGTTCTTCATGTCAGAAGCAGAAGCAGAGTTGATTCGGATTATCGAATGGACTGCGAACCCGCGAAGTGCGGTGCAGCAACACAAACGCCCGGACAAGCCGGGCGTTTGTGGCGTGCGTGCCGGGGTCGAATCGGCCACACGAGACAGAGGCAAGGCTATTAGGCCTTCTTCTCGTCCTTCTTGGCAGCGGAGGCGGCGGGCTTGGCTTCAGCAGCCTTCTTGTCGGCCTTCTCAGCCTTCTTCTCGGCCTTGGCTTCTGCCTTGATTTCGGCGGCAGAGGCGGCGGGCTTGGCTGCGTCAGCAGCGAAAGCGCCAGCGGCGAAGAGGGAAGCGATCAGGGCGGCCAGAAGTTTGTTCATTTGAATACCTTTCGAAAGTTTGAACTGCCTCCCTTCGTGGGAGGCTGGCCCTCAACGGGAAGTGGCGAAGGGTGGTTGACAGCTTCGCTGACATAGAATCTTTGGCTTAGTACCGATTCCTATTGGCCTTAGGACATGGCCCGGAATAATTTTCCGTTTTGGGCCATGTCCTTAGCGCGACGCAACCCGATCCATTGCGGACATCCATTCCGCGGAGCCTTACCACATGTATCAGCACATCAAGGTGCCCGAAGGCGGGCAGAAGATTTCCGTCAACGCGGACTTTTCGCTCAACGTCCCTGACCAGCCCATCATTCCATACATTGAGGGTGATGGAACCGGCTTTGACATCACGCCGGTCATGATCAAAGTCGTGGACGCCGCCGTCGAAAAGGCCTACGGCGGCAAGAAGAAGATCCACTGGATGGAAGTCTTCGCCGGTGAAAAGTCGACCAAGGTCTACGGACCCGATGTGTGGCTGCCCGAAGAGACGCTCAAGGTCCTTCGCGAGTACGTGGTGTCGATCAAGGGTCCCCTGACCACGCCGGTTGGCGGCGGCATCCGCTCACTCAACGTTGCACTGCGGCAGGAACTCGACCTCTACGTCTGCCTGCGTCCCATCCAGTATTTCGACGGCGTGCCGTCGCCGGTGAAAGAGCCGCACAAGACCAACATGGTCATCTTCCGGGAGAACTCGGAAGACATCTACGCCGGCATCGAGTTCGAGTCCGGCAGCGAGAAGGTCAAGAAGCTCATCAAGATTCTGCAGGACGATTTCGGCGTCAAGAAGATCCGATTTCCCGAAACGTCGGCCGTCGGCATCAAGCCGGTGTCGAAGGAGGGCACCGAGCGCCTGGTCCGCAAGGCCATCCAGTATGCGATCGACAACGACAAGCCGTCTGTGACCATCGTGCACAAGGGCAACATCATGAAGTTCACGGAAGGAGGTTTCCGTGACTGGGCTTACGCATTGGCGCAGACCGAATTCGGCGCCGAGCTGATCGACGGTGGCCCGTGGGTCAAGTTCAAAAACCCGAAGACCGGCAAGGACATCGTCGTCAAGGATTCCATCGCCGACGCGTTCCTGCAGCAGATTCTGCTGCGACCGGCCGAGTACTCCGTGATCGCCACACTCAACCTGAATGGCGACTACGTCTCCGACGCTCTTGCGGCGCAAGTCGGCGGCATCGGCATCGCCCCCGGTGCCAACCTTTCTGACTCCGTCGCGATGTTCGAAGCTACCCACGGGACGGCTCCGAAGTACGCTGGCAAGGATTACGTGAACCCGGGTTCCGAGATCCTGTCAGCCGAAATGATGTTGCGCCACATGGGATGGACCAAGGCTGCCGACCTCATCATTAGCTCGATGGAGAAGTCGATCCTGTCGAAGAAGGTCACCTATGACTTCGCGCGCCTGATGGAGGGGGCGACGCAGGTGTCATGCTCCGGCTTCGGCCAGGTGATGATCGACAACATGTGATGTTTGGAGCGTTTGCTGAGGTCGTGCAGCGAAATGCCCGACTGTCCACCCTGACGATTGGTCAGGTTTTCCAGGTCAGCTAACGCAAAAAGCCCGCTGCAAGGCGGGCTTTTGCTTTCTGGACTCTCTTGGAGGGGTAGAGCGGGCTCAGAGGCTAAGAGTTTTTCGATCATGCCCGCTCATCACGCCAAAAGCCCCCTGCTCGTCGTTGCAAATGCTCGCCATAGCCAAGCTATGGCTGCACTTTGTCTAGATCAGGCGCCTTTTGACGTGCGGCTCGGACACGTTCGAATACTCCCAGCCTCTCAGGCGGCGACAGCCTGCGGACTGCCTGCGGCCACTTGCGGGCGCGCTGCTGTGACGGACGTCTCCACCGGGGAGATGTTCTGGGCGAGCTGGCCTTTGGGGCCCTGAACCAGATCGTAGCTAACCCTGCCGCCTTGCTTCAGCGTTCGGAATCCATCCATCTGGATCGCGGAGAAATGGGCGAACACATCTTCGCCGCCTCCGTCCGGTTCGATGAATCCGAAGCCTTTGGCATCGTTGAACCACTTGACTGTCCCGTGGGCCATACCCCACCTCCTGTTGTTTTCAGCGCGCATTCTGGGTGGCGCCGCCCGGCACTGTCAATACGTCGCGGGATAGTCAGTGTTGGCGGAACAAGGGGGCTGTCAATCCGCTCCAAGCCCGGTCATCATTTGCAACATGTATGCGGAATAGCGCGGCGCGCGTGACGCATTTCCGGGCTTGTGGTTCGCACGGTGGGTTCAATATGTCAACAGTGCAACTGCCGACCATCAACTCGATAGAATGAATGCATGCCAGTGGAGCCTCCTTCACCGCCCGCCACCCCACCAGAGGGGGTTCCCCGGCCGCCCGACGACGGCCAGGGGGCCGTCGTCGTCGAACGACAGACGGCCAAGGTGGTCCCACCACCGATGTACCAAGTGGTCTTGCTCAACGATGACTACACACCGATGGAGTTTGTCGTGATGGTCTTGCAGGAGTATTTCAAGCGCGACCTCGAGACTGCGACTCAGATCATGTTGAAGATTCATCATGAAGGTCGCGGTGTGTGCGGCGTCTTTTCAAAGGATGTCGCCGCCACCAAGGTTGAGTTGGTGTTGGCTGCCGCGCGGCGCGGCGGCCACCCGTTGCAATGCATTATGGAGGCCGCATGATTGCGCAAGAGTTAGAAGTCAGCTTGCACATGGCGTTCGTCGAAGCACGCCAGCAACGACACGAGTTCATCACCGTTGAGCACCTGCTCTTGGCGCTCTTGGACAACCCCTCGGCTGCGGAGGTGCTGCGGGCCTGTTCCGCCAACATTGATGACTTGCGAAAAAGCTTGCTGCAGTTCATCAAGGAAAACACGCCCACCGTCGGCGGGTCCGACGAAGTCGATACCCAGCCCACGCTCGGATTTCAGCGCGTCATCCAACGCGCGATCATGCACGTGCAGTCCACGGGCAGCGGCAAGAAGGAAGTGACCGGCGCGAACGTGCTGGTGGCGATCTTCGGCGAGAAGTATTCGCACGCCGTCTACTACTTGCACCAGCAGGGCGTCACGCGCCTGGACGTTGTCAATTTCATTGCCCACGGCATCAAGAAATCCGACCCACCCGAGCCGGCGAAGTCGCAAGATGGCGCCGGGGCTGAAGGCGATAAGGAAGAAGGCGAGGGCAAGGGGTCGCCGCTGGATCAGTTCACCCAGAACCTGAACCAGATGGCCCGCGACGGCAAGATCGACCCTTTGATCGGGCGCGAACTCGAGGTCGAGCGCGTCATCCAGATCCTGTGCCGCCGGCGCAAGAACAACCCACTCCTGGTAGGTGAGGCCGGCGTCGGCAAGACCGCCATCGCCGAAGGCCTCGCTTGGCGCATCACCCAGGGTGAAGTGCCCGAGGTGCTGGCCACGGCCACGGTGTATGCGCTTGATATGGGCGCGCTGCTGGCGGGCACCAAGTACCGCGGCGACTTCGAGCAACGTCTCAAGGGGGTGCTGAAACACCTCAAGGACCAGCCGAACTCCGTGCTCTTCATCGACGAGATCCACACCCTGATCGGTGCGGGTGCTGCGTCGGGCGGAACGCTGGACGCGAGCAACCTGCTCAAGCCGGCACTGAGTTCGGGCCAAATGAAGTGCATCGGGGCCACGACCTTCAGCGAATATCGCGGAATCTTCGAAAAGGACGCGGCGCTGTCGCGGCGTTTCCAAAAGATCGACGTGGTCGAGCCGTCCGTCGAGCAGACTATCGAAATCCTGAAGGGTCTGAAGTCTCGCTTCGAAGAGCACCACAGCGTGAAGTACGCGCTGGGTGCGCTGCAGGCGGCGGCCGAGCTGTCGGCCAAGTTCATCAACGACCGTCACCTGCCCGACAAGGCGATCGACGTGATTGACGAGGCGGGTGCTGCGCAACGCATCCTGCCGAAAAACAAGCAGAAAAAGACCATCACCCGCAGCGAAGTCGAAGAGATCGTGGCGAAGATTGCGCGCATCCCGCCGGCCTCGGTGTCGAGCGACGACCGGTCCAAGCTTAAGAGTCTGGACCGCGACCTGAATAGTGTGGTGTTCGGGCAAGAGCCGGCCATTGAGGCCCTGGCGTCCGCCATCAAAATGGCACGTTCTGGTCTGGGCAAACCGGACAAGCCTATCGGCTCCTTCTTGTTCAGCGGCCCCACGGGGGTTGGCAAGACCGAAGTGGCGCGGCAGTTGGCTTATGTTCTGGGAATCGAGCTGATCCGTTTCGACATGTCAGAGTACATGGAGCGCCATGCGGTCAGCCGGCTGATTGGCGCGCCCCCGGGGTACGTCGGATTCGACCAGGGTGGCCTGCTAACGGAGGCCATCACGAAGAAGCCGCACGCGGTGCTGCTGCTCGACGAAATCGAGAAAGCGCATCCGGACGTCTTCAACGTACTGCTGCAGGTCATGGACCACGGCACGTTGACCGACAACAACGGACGCAAGGCCGACTTCCGCAACGTGATCATTGTGATGACCACGAATGCGGGCGCAGAAACCATGAACAAGGCGACCATCGGTTTCACCAACGCCCGCGAGAGCGGCGACGAAATGGCCGACATCAAGCGCCTGTTCACGCCGGAATTTCGCAACCGTCTTGACGCCGTAGTGAGCTTCAAGGCCCTGGATGAAGAAATCATCCTGCGCGTCGTCGACAAGTTCCTTCTGCAGCTCGAAGGCCAGCTGGGCGAGAAGAAGGTGGAAGTGACCTTTACCGACGCTTTGCGCAAGTACCTTGCCAAGAAGGGCTTCGATCCGTTGATGGGCGCGCGTCCTATGCAGCGACTCATCCAGGACACGATTCGCCGTGCTTTGGCGGATGAGCTGCTATTCGGGCGTCTGGTCGATGGAGGGCGCCTGACAGTCTACCTTGATGCGGACGAGAAGCCCTTGCTGGACATCCAGCCGGCAAGGAAGAGCGACAAGCCAAAGGCGGAGCCGGCGACGGCTTGATCGATACGTTCCGGTGTGCGAGACGCCCCGAAGGCACGGGGCGTTTTCGTTGGTGCGCCCAGCATGGGCGCACTCTTGCGGGTGCAAGTCAGCGAACGAAGCGAAACGCAACTGCGAAAGCGTGCTCGATCAGCTCAAGCGGTGGACAACGTGGCACCACTGTGCCGCGTACTGCTGGCGATGGGAGCCAGCGCTGAGGTGGCCCGCAAAGTGGGGGCGAACAGTCGACGCTGGTGGCGCAACAGCGCGAAGCTGCTCAACAGTGTGCTGACGATCGCCTGGTTCGACCGCTTGGGTCTACCTCGACTCCCATAACCTCAACTTCTCGAACCGCCCGGTGCGGACACGGTGCGGGAAGTCGCCTCCGCCGAGCGGCAGATCAGCGCTCCCTCGACCCGCTGCTGCGTGCCTTGGCGTAACGCCCACCAAGTTGCCGCAACAAGGGCACCATGAGCATCAATGCGGCGGACGCGGCGAGCGCCATCGGCAGCATCGACTTCGTAACCTCCATCAAATAGGCCCCTATGAGGATGAGCAGGTGGCCCAGCAGGTACCGGCGCAGGGTCGGATTGCGGAAGAGCGATTTGAGGCAAGACATGTTCGGCGTTTCACAAGGGGCTGGCGGTGCGACGAGTGTGTTCGACCACGGCTCGTTGTGGTGAGACGAAATTGCGGTTCTTCCTGTCGATGGCCACGCGCAGCGATTCGGAGTGACGAAATGCACACTTGAGAGAAGTCGAGGATATGCAGACAAACCTTGACTCTCCTTCAAGATGCCCCAGTCGACCGGTTTTTGACAATGCATGCAGACCTCTTCCAGCTGATTTCGACTGGACGCTGATGAGAGTCGATGGTCTCGTCGTTTCGAGGCTAGAATCGCGGGCTCCGGAGAGATGGATGAGCGGTTTAAGTCGCACGCCTGGAAAGCGTGTGGGGGTTAATAGCCCCCCGCGGGTTCGAATCCCGCTCTCTCCGCCAGAACTCTAGAAAACGCGGGTCATTACGGCCCGTTTGTTTTTTCTACCTGTCAAGTCCCGGCACCGGGTATCAGCAGAGCCGAAGGTTAGTCAAACGGCAAGTGCGTCGCCGCGAGGCAAGATGCGGAGGAAGCCCAAGACGAAATCGCGGGGCGACGAACAAAAACGGAACTTGGCCTTCATTGCGTGGCTGAACCGTTCCGAAAGCCACCAAACCCCTGGCTCGCCGCGCTCGGATACACAATCTTCGGCGCCATATTCGGCGGGCTCAGCCTCTTGGTGATTTCGGCGCACCTCACACCGGCACCGTGGCGCATCGCCAAGTTGGTTGTCATTCCCGTGGCGGTCGGCGCGCTCATGGCTCTCATGGGCAAGTGGCGAGCGCGTCGTGGGGAGGCGATCTTCCGTATCGACCGCTTCTCATATGGCTACCTGTTCGCCTTGTCTCTTAGCTTGGTCAGGTTCACGTTCGCGCAATGATGGGTCTCTCCTTCATGACCGATCACAATAGGACAGTGGGATCACGCGTTGGATGAGAGCCAGATAGGCGCCGACTCCGTCCATGAGCCTGATCGGGCTGACGACCTGTGGCCTATCCGACCTATGAGTATCACGAGGGCGCTACAAAGTCGGGCCCCTGCCGTTTATCGATCAAGTGCCCGACATCGCCCGCGTGCACATCTGCCCCGCAAGGGCGGGATGCTGATGCTGATGTCATCGGGTCAACAAGGGCTTCCTTGCCATGACGTTTTCGGATGTGAAAGGCCCCAGCCCATCCCGGGGCCGTTGATCTCGATGCCCGACGGATCAGGGCTTGCGATGTGTGTCCTTGGCAACGTCCTTCAAAGTTTCGCGCGCGTCGCCCAGGTTCTTCTGGGCTTTGCCGGCTGCTTCACGGGCCATGCCCTTGCCCTGCTGGCTTGTGCTGCCGATGGCCTCGCCGGTGTTCTTCTGAACCTTGCCTGCGACTTCCTTAGCGGCGCCCTTGATTTGATCCTTGTTCATGCAGATACCTCTTCGATTGGCGTTGAAAAACGCGACGTGCGGCGTCGCGAGC
>Ga0170475_116660579_pt1 | contig 11426 bp, 9 predicted proteins | sample Soicark_Litter_5_FD_111474 | JGI IMG/M metagenome (GOLD analysis project Ga0170475, IMG submission 111474) | Avena fatua rhizosphere microbial communities from Hopland, California, USA. Combined Assembly of 48 SPs | reverse complement strand
GTTCAGAATCCGATTCGGAAAAGCCTCGAGCAACGCGCGGCCAACGACCCGCATGTAACCTGCAAGACAGACGAGACCAATGTCGAGTGGCCGAAGAAGATCGACGATGGCCCGATCGTAGCCCTCGCGGTCCGCATATGCGTCCGGTGCCAGGTAGCACGATTCGACGCCTGCCGCGCGGGCGTACGACAGTCCCGCCGCATCCGGCCTGTTCGAAATAACGATCGCGATCGCGGCATCGAGGTGTCCCGCCGCGATGGCGTCGAGAATCGCCCGCAGGTTGCTGCCGCGGCCGGAGATCAGGACCGCAAGGCGGCGAGTCACGTCGTGTAGCGGACGCCGCGATGGCCGGTCGTGACGCTGCCGATGACGATGGGACCTGAGCCTGACGAGCGCAGCGCCTCCACCACCGGCTGGGAATCCGAGGGCGCACACGCGACGATCAATCCGATGCCCATGTTGAACGCGCGAAACATCTCGTCGGTGGCAATGCCTCCCCGCTGCTGCAGGAGGCCGAACAACGGCGGGATGCTCCACGTTTGCCGATCGATCGACGCGGCCGTGCCCTCCGGCAGAATACGCGGAAGGTTCTCCGTGATGCCTCCGCCGGTGATGTGAGCCATTCCTTTTATGAGCCGCTGATCGAGCAACGGCTTGATGGCGTTCAGATACGAACGGTGTGGCGCGAGCAGGGCATCGCCCACCGTCGCGCCCACCTCCGGCAGGAACGTATCAGGACGGAAGCCCACCGCGTCGAACAACACCTGGCGTGCAAGCGAGTACCCGTTGGTATGGAGGCCTGCCGAGGGAAGGCCAATCAGGGTGTCGCCTGCCGCAATCGCGCGGCCGTCGACGACCCGTGATTTCTCGACGATCCCCACGATGAAGCCGGCAATATCGTACTCCCCGTCCGCATAAAAACCGGGCATCTCGGCGGTCTCCCCGCCAAGCAGCGCGCAACGATTTTCCAGGCACCCGCGGGCAACACCGGCCACGACCTTTTCGGTCACGTCCGGAGACAGCCGACCGGTTGCCACGTAATCCAGGAAGAAGAGCGGTTCGGCGCCCTGCACGAGGATGTCGTTGACGCAGTGGTTCACAAGGTCCGCGCCCACGGTGTCGTGGCGGCCCGTCATGAACGCCACCTTGAGCTTCGTGCCCACGCCGTCAGCGCTCGACACGAGCACCGGCTCGGCGTACCGATCGCGATCAAGCTGGAAGAGGCCCCCAAACGATCCGATGTCGGACAGAACGCCCGCGGTGAATGTTCCCTTGGCCAGCGATTTGATGCGGCGGACCGTCTCGTTCCCCGCCGCAATGTCGACGCCGGAGTCGCGATAGTCCATCAGAAGTCGAGCTTCCCAATCAGCGTGCGCATCAGTTCCCGCGCCGGTGAGTTTTCCGGCGAATCCCAGTAGGCGTGGCGCACGAACGCGAAGAACCGCTCCTTTTCGTAGTCTTCCTCGAGGATGTCGAAGCCCTCCGCCATCAGTTCGATGGCTTTCTCGCGATTGGGGTGCACCTGCAGGATGGTCATCATCAGCGGGGTCCGGCGCAACGCGATCGTGGCAACCGCCAGCGATACGGGTGCTCGTGTCGGGTCGCGAGAAGGAATGCCGACGGTGAACAGCGATTCGGCGGCTTCGGCATGGCCGGCATTGGCGACGGCTGCCAGGCCCGCCGCTGCGGCACGCAGATATGCCTGGTACCCGGTGTTGGAATCGGCGTAACTGAGTGTCTCGACCAAAAACTTCTCGTGCGTTTCGCAATTGACGCCGAGCAGGCAAATCGCAGCCGCAATGTAAGGCTGTGACGGCTTCGGCGCGGAACGCTGCAGGTTCGCCAAAACATTCAACGCGCGCTGGTCGCCGATTTTTCCCAGCGCAATCGCCGTGTCGTTCTGCAGGGGACCGTCGAGCGCCGCAATCCCGGCCAGGGTGTCGTAGGCATACCGGGCTTTGAAATCGCCCAGGGCTTCGATGACCGCGGTGCGGAAAAAATCCTGCCCGCGGCCCGCCTCGCGAATCAGCGCAGCCCGCACACGCGCGCCTTGATCTCCCGGCAGCGCGGCCTGCGCTGCCAGCGCACGAACGAGGGACGGCCGGACGAATTCGCCGCTCTCCTTCTCCATGGCCGCCATCAGGTTTGGTACCACCGTACGGTCAGGATTGTGCTCGAAGAAGCTGTACGCCACAGTCCGGAGGCGATCGTTCGGGCTCGTGAGCGCATCGCGCACGACGTCACGGGCGCGCGGGTCGTTGAAGCCGGTGAGCAGCACGAGCGCGCGGTAGCGCACATACCCGTCGGGATGGTCCGACACCGTCTGCATCAGGGCGGGCACCGCCTGCGCCGGGGGAGATCGTCGAATCGTCCGCGATGCCCTTGTTCGTGTGTCGTAGTCGAGCTTGCCGAGCGAGTCGATGGCTGTGCGAAGTTCCTCGGCGGAGACCGCCTGCGGCTGCGTGGGCTCCTGCTGTGCCCGCACGGCGGCGCCGGCCAGGACGATCACGAGGCATAACCACCACGCAGCGCGGCGAGCCATGGTCATCTGGCGACGGCTTCGCCCTTGTCGAGTTTGAGCGCCAGCTGCAGATAGGTGGCTTCGTCGCGCGGGAAGCTCACGGGGTAGTGCCCGGTGTAGCACGAACTGCAATATTGACCACGGTCGGAGCCGAGCACCGAGAGCATCCCGTCGTGGCTCAGGTAGCCCACGCTGTCGGCGTTGAGATACGTCGTAATCTCTTCGAGTGTGTGAGTGGCAGCAATGAGTTCCGAACGGCGCGGCGTGTCCACTCCGTAGAAACACGGCGAGATGGTGGGTGGGCAGCTGATGCGCACGTGCACCTCGGTGGCGCCGGCGGCCCTGACCATCTTCACGATCTTGCGGCTCGTTGTGCCTCGCACGATCGAGTCGTCTACGAGGACCACACGCTTGCCGTTGAGGATGCTTCTGACGGGATTCAGCTTCACCTTCACGCCAAAGTGGCGGATCGACGACTGGGGCTGGATGAACGTCCGGCCGACGTAGTGATTCCGGATGAGTCCCATCCTGAGCGGAATCTTGGATTCATCGGCAAACCCCGTCGCCGCGCACACACCCGAGTCGGGAACCGGTACCACGACGTCCGCGGCCACGCCCTGCTCGCGCGCCAGCATCCTACCGAGGTTGGTGCGCACCTCGTTGACGCTCTTGCCAAACACATAGCTGTCCGGTCGCGAAAAGTAGACGTGCTCGAAGACGCACTGGGCCAGATGCGCCGGCGGAAATGGTTTGATCGACCGCAGGCCCTCGGCGCTGACGACGACAATTTCCCCCGGCTCGACGTCCCGCACGAACGTCGCGCCAATCAAATCCATCGCGCACGTTTCCGAACAGACGACGTAGGCATCGCCGAGACGGCCGAGGGCGAGCGGCCGGAACCCATGCGGGTCGCGGACCGCAATCAGCCGGTCGCGCGTCATCATGACGAACGAAAAGGCGCCCTGCACCTGCGAGACCGCATCGATGACGGCGTCCTCTACCGTTGCCTTCCTGGATCGCGCGTACAGGTGCAGCACGACCTCGGTGTCGGTCGTTGATTGGAAAATCGACCCCTGACGTACCAGTTCGTCCTTGAGTTCGCTCGCGTTGACGAGATTGCCGTTGTGACAGATGGCCATCTGACCGTGGGCGCAATCGATCAGGAACGGCTGGGCGTTCGCCACGCGGCTCTCGCCGGCCGTCGAGTACCGGACGTGGCCGATCGCCAGCGATCCGGGCAGATCGGCCAGCGTTTCACTGTCGAAGACGTCCGCGACGTAGCCCATCGCCCGCGCTAATCGGACAAGCTGGCCGTCGGACGCGGCGATACCCGCGCTCTCCTGACCGCGGTGCTGGAGCGCGTACAGACCAAGGTAGGTCATGTTCGCGGCTTCGAGGTGACCGAAGATGCCGAAGACGCCGCATTCGTCTTTGAACTTGTCGAACATGTGTCTCCCGGCGGAGCTACAGCCCGCCGCCACACCCGATGTTCACGCCACGCGCTTCACAAAGTATTTCTGAAGCGCGTCAGACCACGCGCGTTCCGCGTCCGTCAGCATCACGTCGACGACCACACGGCCTCCGACGGCGATGCGCAACGACCGACCGCCGGTCCGGCCAATGATTCGCGCCGGCACCCCGGCATCCCCCGCTCTCTTGACGACCTCTGACACCGCATCAGGCGCAGCCGAGATCACGACGCGCGACGCCGACTCTCCGAATAAGGCCGCCGCCATGTTGATCGGCTCCGTTTTCGCCACGGCGGTGCGTTCGATCGACACATCGGCTCCGATGCCGTCCGTATCGAAGCAGGACTCCGCGAGGGTCACCGCCAGGCCGCCATCGGAGCAGTCATGCGCGGATCGCACGAGACGATCCGCGGCCAGGTCGGCGAGCAACGGCTGCAGCGCCCGCTCGGCGCCGAGGTCGAGCACCGGCGGAATGCCTCGCACGCTGCCGTCCACGAACTTCAAGTATTCGCTGCCTCCGAGCTCGCCGCGGCCTTCACCAAGCAGCACGATGACGTCGCCCGGGGCCTGGAAGCGGCGTGTCACGACCCGATCGGCATGCTCGAGCAGACCGATCACGCCGATGACTGGCGTCGGATAGATCGCGCGCCCATCGGTCTCGTTGTACAGGCTCACGTTGCCTCCGGTGATCGGAGTGCCCAGGGCCCGGCACGCCTCGCCGATGCCTTCGACAGCCTGTGCCAGCTGCCACATAATCGTCGGCCGCTCCGGGTTGCCGAAGTTCAGGCAATTCGTGGCCGCGAGAGGCCTTGCACCGGCGCACGCGACATTTCTCGCGGCCTCCGCCACAGCCAGCATGGCGCCATGGCGGGGATCGAGGTAACAGTACCGCCCGTTGCCATCCACCGACATCGCGATCGCCCGGTTCGTTTCCTTGATGCGCACCACGCCGGCGCCCATTCCCGGTCCGTTGATCGTGTTGGTGCGAACCATGTGATCGTACTGCCGATACACCCAACGCTTGCTCCCGATGGCCGGTGTTCCGAGCAGCGCGAGCAGGACCTCGCCGGCCGGGCGGCCGACCTCAGACGAGGACGCGAGGGCATCGAGATCCAGCCGCCGCACCTCGGCCAGATACTCGGGCACCGCCATCGGCCGGTGATAGAGCGGCGCCTCGTCCGTCAAGGCGCCGTTCGGGATCTCGGCGACGACCGCCCCTCGTTCCTTGACTCTCAGCAGTCCGTCACTCGTGACCTCGCCGATGTGCGACGCATGCAGATCCCATTTCTCGAAAACGCGCTCGACTTCGGCTTCCCGCCCGCGCTTGACCACCAGCAGCATGCGTTCCTGCGACTCCGACAGCATGATTTCATACGGCGTCATGCCGGTTTCGCGCTGCGGCACGAGCGACACGTCGATCTCGATGCCCGCGCCTCCCCGGGAGCCCATCTCTGTCGTCGAGCAGGTCAGACCCGCGGCGCCCATGTCCTGGATGCCGACGAGGGCATCGGTCTGCATCACCTCGAGGCACGCCTCGAGCAGCAGCTTTTCCATGAACGGATCGCCGACCTGTACGGCCGGGCGCTTCTCCGCCGACTTGTCATCGAACTCCGCCGAAGCCATCGTCGCGCCGTGGATGCCGTCGCGTCCCGTCTTCGCGCCGACGTAATACACGGCGTTGCCCGTGCCGGAGGCCACGCCCTTGATGATGTCGGAGGCCTTCGCGATCCCGAGGCAAAAAACGTTGACGAGAGGATTGCCGGCATACGACGGCTCGAACGCAATCTCGCCGCCGACAGTCGGGATACCGATGCTGTTGCCGTACCCGGCGATTCCTCCCACGACACCCTCGAGCAGACGACGCGTGCCCGGCTCGCCGAGGGATCCGAACCGCAAGGAGTTCAGCAGCGCGATCGGACGGGCCCCCATCGTGAAAATGTCCCGAATGATGCCGCCGACGCCGGTGGCGGCACCCTGATACGGCTCGATGAACGACGGATGATTGTGCGACTCGATCTTGAACACGGCGGCGAGGCCCTCGCCGATGTCCACGGCGCCGGCATTCTCACCCGGCCCCTGCAGCACCTGCGGACCTGTCGTGGGCAGCGTCTTCAGGTGCACGCGCGAGCTCTTGTAGCTGCAGTGCTCCGACCACATGACTGAAAAAATTCCGAGCTCGGTCAGATTCGGTTCGCGGCCCATGAATGTCACGATCCGGTCATACTCGTCCGGCTTTATCCCGTGGCGCTCGAGGACGGCGGCGTCGATCATGCGCGCGCCACCAGGGTTCCGGACTTGAGCGATTCGACGGCGGACTCAAATACACGCAGCCCGTCTGCGCTGCCCAGCGCCGACTCGCAGGCGCGCTCCGGATGCGGCATGAGACCCACGACGTTGCGGCGCTCGCTGCACAGGCCGGCGATTGCCGCGACAGATCCGTTCGGGTTCGCCTCGTCTGTCACCACGCCGGCGGCGTTCGTATATCGAAACACGATCTGGCCGTTCGCTTCGAGCCGGGCGATCACGTCCGGCGGCGCGAAATAGTTGCCTTCACCGTGCGCGATGGGCAGCCTGAGAACCTCGCCCTTCCGGCACGCCGCCGTGAAGGGCGTGTCCGTCTGGTCGACGCGCACATGGACATGTTCGCACTGGAACTTGACGCTGCGGTTGCGCAGCATCGCGCCCGGGATGAGTCCGGCTTCGAGCAGAATCTGGAAGCCGTTGCACACGCCAAGGACCGGGCCACCCCGCTCGGCGAACGCGCGCACGGCGTTCATGATCGGCGAGAAACGCGCGATCGCCCCGGTGCGCAGATAGTCGCCGTACGAAAAACCACCGGGCAGCACGAGCGCGTCCGCGCGCTTGAGATCCGTGTCCTTGTGCCACACGAACTCGGCGTCCTGCCCCAGCACGTGTTTCACGGCATGGTAGGCATCGTGATCGCAGTTGCTGCCCGGAAACACGACGATGCCGAATTTCATGCTCAGTCCACCTCGATGCGATAGCTCTCGATCACCGGGTTCGCGAGCAGCTTGTCGGCGACCTCGGCCGCGAGGGTTCTGGCGTGCGCGGCTTCCTCGGTGGCGAGGTCGAGCTCGAAGTACTTGCCCTGCCGGACGTCCTCGACCCCTGCGTACCCGAGCGAATGCAGGGCGTCCGCGATCGTTTTGCCCTGCGGGTCGAACACCGATTGCTTGAGCGTGACGAACACACGTGCCCGCATGCCTACACCCTCGCCGGAACGGACTCGAACACCCGTTCGAAAATATGATCCACGTGGCGGAACTGCTCGTTCAGGTCGAACGCACGCTCGATCTCGGCCTTCGTGAGCACACTGGCGATGTCGGTGTCGGACTCCAGCAGCAACTTGAAGTCGCGTTGCTCTGCGTACGACAGCATCGCGTTGCGCTGCACCCATTCGTACGCCTGCTCGCGAGACACCCCTTTTTTCAGCACCTCGAGGAGGACCGTTCCAGAAAACACCAGGCCGCGCGACCGGTTCAGGTTTTCCCGCATGCGATCGACATGCACGGCCATGCCCCGGACGATCCGGGTGAACCGCCTCAGCATGTGGTCGAGCGCGATGAAGCTGTCGGGAAGAATGACGCGTTCCACCGACGAGTGTGAGATGTCCCGTTCATGCCACAGTGCAATGTTCTCGAAGGCCGCCTGGCAGTTGGCGCGGATGAGGCGCGCGAGGCCGACCACCTGTTCACAGCCGATGGGATTCCGCTTGTGCGGCATCGCGGACGAGCCCTTCTGGCCCTTGCCGAACGGCTCTTCAACCTCCCCGATTTCCGTTTTCTGCAGACCGCGAATCTCCAGCGCGAACTTCTCGAGTGATGCGGCGGTAATCGCCAGCGCCGACATCAGCTCGGCGTGACGATCGCGCTGAATCACCTGGGACGCGACGGGCGCGGGCTCGAGCGCGAGCCGCCGGCACACATCGGCCTCGATCGACGGCGGCAGGTGGGCGTAGGTCCCGACGGCGCCGGAAATCTTGCCGACGCTGACGACCGTGCGCGCCCGGCGCACGCGTTCGACGGCGCGTGCAATCTCCGCGTACCACAGCGCCAGCTTCAAGCCAAACGTCATCGGCTCCGCGTGCACGCCGTGCGTCCGGCCAATCATCGGGGTTCGCCGATGTTCGAGGGCGCGGTCGCGGACGGCGTCGCTGAGCGCGTCCAGATCTTTCAGGATCACGTCGCAGGCTTCCCGCATCTGCAGCGCCTGCGCGGTATCGATCGCGTCAGACGAGGTCATGCCGAAGTGCAGCCAGCGGGCGGACGGACCCACCTTCTCCGCCACCGCCGTCGTGAACGCGATGACGTCGTGCTGCGTCACCTGTTCGATTTCTTCGATACGCGCGATGTCGAATCCTCCCCGTTCTCGGATTTCACGGGCGGCGTCAGGCGGAACGAGACCGGCGGCCGCCATGGCCTCGGCTGCGGCGGTTTCGACGAGCAGCCAGGTCTCGTACCGGCGCTGGTCGCTCCAGATTCGCCCCATTTCGGGGTGGGTATAGCGTGGAATCATCCTAGTTGAGATCGAGGCGTTCGCGCGGAAGCTGCAATCCGTTGACGTTGCCCAACACGGTCGCCGCAAGCGATCCGTTCCTGAAGAGATCGATCGCCACTCGCTGCACGTCCGCGGCCGTCACTCGCTCGATGCCCTGCAGCGTCTCGTCGAGCCCGAAGTGCCGGTCGAAGTAGATCTCCTGCCGCGCCAGGTGCGACATCCGGCTCGCGGTGTTCTCGAGGCTCAGCATGAGGCTGCCCTTGAGGTGGTCTTTCGAGCGTTGCAGCTCGGCGTCCGGCACGGGCGCGTGCTTGATCGTGCGCAGCTCCTCGACGACCAGGTCGATGACCTCGCCGACTGCCTCGTTCGAACACCCGGCGTAAATCGTGAACGAGCCCGCATCGCGATAAGCGCTGAGACCGCTGAACACGGCATACGCCAGACCGCGCTTCTCGCGCACGTTCTGAAACAGCCGGGAGCTCATCGAACCGCCCAGCAGCGTGTTGAGAACGTAGCTCGCGTATCGGTCGTCGTGCTTCTGTGGATAGCTGCTGACGCCGAGGCATACGTGGCTCTGCTCGAGCTCTTTGTTTCTCACCAGGGTCTACGGCACGACGCGCGGCGGCACTTCACTGTACGGTTCGCCGGTCTGCACGAGCGATCCGAACTTTTCTTCGATGAGGTCCCGGACATGCGCGTGCTCCAGATTGCCCGCCGCTGACACGATGAGATTCGGGGCGGTATAGGCGTTCTTGAAATACTCCCGCAGCAATTCGGCATCGAACGACTCGACGGTCTCACGCGTGCCGAGAATCGGACGTCCGAGCGCGTGATTCTCCCAGAAGCCCTGCGTGAAGAGCTCGTGGACGAGATCGTCGGGCGTATCTTCGACCATCTTGATCTCTTCGACGACGACTTTCTTCTCGCGCTCGAGATCCTCCACGCTGAACGCCGGGTTACGGACGATGTCCGACAGAATGTCGATGGCGAGCGGAAGGTGCTCGTCCAGCACCTTGATGTAGTAGCTCGCATACTCCTTGGCCGTGAACGCGTCGAGCTGGCCGCCGATCGAATCGATCGCCTGCGCGATGTCCTCGGCGGAACGGCTGGTGGTGCCCTTGAAGAGCATGTGCTCGACAAAATGCGCGATGCCGCTGCGCTCCGCCGCTTCGTGCCGGGAGCCGCGCGTCAGCCAGACGCCGATGCTGATCGAACGCACCTGCGTCATGCGCTCCGTGAGGAGACGAAGACCGTTACCGAGAACGTCTCTGACAATCGCCGGGTTCGACAAGGTGTGGACTCGCAGCAGGTACGCGCGGTGACCGATCAAGGGCCGAAATGCGCCGCAAACCCTTTAGAGAGAGTAATTTAACGACCCGTGCACATTCTAGCATGGCGGGCCGAATCCATCAAGGTACAGTCAGCCGCACGCGTCCGGCAGTACAATCTCCTGATCCCGCAACCGGTTACGCACCGGGCAGATACCGTGGAGTCCATCCGTCCCGACCTCGCCAATCTCGACCGGCCCGCGCTGGAGGCGGCACTGGAGGAGCGCGGCCAGCAGCGATTCCGGGCCCGCCAGATCTTCCGCTGGATATATGGCCGGGGGGTGACCGACCCCGCCGCCATGACGGATCTGTCGCGTCAGCTCCGCGAAACCCTCCGGGCCGAATTCTCCCTCAGCACGCCGCAACTCGTGACAAGGGAGCGATCCGTCGACGGTACTGAGAAGTTTCTGCTGCGCCTCGCCGACGGACAGCAGATCGAATCCGTATTCATCCCCGATACCCCTTCGATGACGTTCTGCATCTCGACCCAGGTCGGATGCGCCATGGCCTGTGCGTTCTGCCTCACCGGAAAAATGGGGCTCGTGAGGAACCTCACCGCGGGCGAAATCGCCGGCCAGGTGCGCGTGCTGGCCGACGCGCTCGACATGCGCGGCAAACGATTCAACATCGTGCTGATGGGCATGGGCGAACCCCTCCACAACTACGATGAAACCATGCGCGCGCTGCGGATCCTGAACGACGAGTACGGCATGGCGCTGCCGCCGCGCCGCGTCACGCTGTCGACTGTCGGCCTATTGCCGGCTCTCGAACGCCTCGGACGCGAGCCGCTCATGCCGAACCTGGCCATCTCCCTGCACGCGCCGACCGATGAGGTGCGAGGCGAGCTCGTGCCGATCAACAAAAAATACGGCGTGAAGGAAATCGTCGAGGCCTGCGAAAGATTTCCTCTCGCGCGGCGCCGCCGGATCACGTTCGAATATGTCCTGCTCGCCGGCGTCAATGATTCGCCGGAGGCGGCGAGACGGCTGGCGAAGCTGCTGTCGGGTGTCAAATCCAAAGTGAACCTGATTCCGCTGAATGCGGCGCCCGGCATTCCTTTCGAACGCCCGTCCGACGCCACGATCGATGCATTTGCGCGGATCCTCTCGGAACACCATCTCCTCGTCTCGGTGAGAAAGAGCCGCGGCCGCGATATCCGGGCGGCCTGCGGTCAGCTGATTGTGGACGGGCAGCACCGGTCACCGGGCCAGACGCTGGCGGCGGCGCTCCGCCTCGAAACATCCGCGGACGACGCTCGACTGTAGAGACACCCACCTAGCCGCTTCCGGCAGGCTGGCGACCGACCGATTCGACCTGAATTCACACCAGTTGCCCTTCGGTGTCCGAGAGGATGCGGACGCGTACCGGCGAGTTGCGGGCGCCCTTGGCGTCGATGCGAAGCTTCAGGTAATTATCGGTCACGACCGTCGACCCATCGTCGATGGTCAGGCCCGGACGGATGCTGCCAATCTGCGACTGGCGGAACCTGCGCGTCAGCCGGGACGATATCTCGCGGACTCTGCGCCCGCGTTCACGGACGACGGCGCCGGCGGGTCGGCCGTTCATCGATGCCGCCGCCGTTCCCGGTCG
>Ga0170475_117032135_pt1 | contig 11428 bp, 7 predicted proteins | sample Soicark_Litter_5_FD_111474 | JGI IMG/M metagenome (GOLD analysis project Ga0170475, IMG submission 111474) | Avena fatua rhizosphere microbial communities from Hopland, California, USA. Combined Assembly of 48 SPs | reverse complement strand
GTCCGGGTCTCCGCCGAGCAGCTGCTTGACGTGGGCGCCATCGAGGGCCGCGCCACGGAGGCCGGGTTGCGCAACAACGTCGACGTGGGGCTGCGCTATCTGGAGGCGTGGTTGCGCGGGAACGGCGCGGTCGGCATCCACAATCTGATGGAGGATGCGACGACCGCCGACATCTCCCGCTCGCAGATCTGGCAGTGGGTCCACAACCACGTCCGGCTGGACAGCGGCGAGCCCGTGACCGCGGACCTCGTGCGCCGCGTCGCCGACGACGAGCTCGCGACCGTTCGGGACGAGATCGGCCAGCAGGCCTTCGACGAGGGGCGTTTCACGGAGGCACGCGAACTGTTCGAGCGCGTCGCCCTCGCGGACGAGTTTGCCGACTTCCTCACGCTACCGGCCTACGAGGTGGTGGTGACGACCGAGTGATGGCACGGGGCTGAAGCATGGTTGACAGGCTGAGAGTGGTCCTCATAGGTTCCTCAAGGCGGATCAGTTATTCCGCGATGCGATAGGAGACCGACGCGTATGGACGGTCCGCGCAGCGCCGAGGACTTCTCGGGGGAGTCGCCTCGAGTCCGCCTGGCCGCGGGCGTCCTTGCCGCCGTGGACGCTCAACTCGCCAGCGCGGATCGGGTACTCGTGGACTCCTATCCGGGAGACGGGGCACGGCAGCCGGTTCACACGGTGTACCTGCCCGCGGATGTCGCCACCGACGACAGCCCGGCGGTCTGGGGAGCCCAGGCGGTGGTGCTGCTCGACGACGCCGCGCCGGACGCGGCGACGGCGGCAGAGGTCACCGGGCTCGGGCCGCTCCTCGACGAGGAGGTTCACGGACGGACCCGAGCCAAGCTCGCCTCTCAACCGGTCGAGGACCTGCGCGTCGACTTCGAGGACGGGTACGGGGGCCGGTCCGACGCCGAGGAGGACGCCGCCGCCACTGCGGCAGGCCGCACACTGGGTCGACTGCTCCGCGCCGCCGACGGCCCGTCCTTCGGTGGGATCCGCTTCAAGAGTCTCGAGCCGGCCAGCCGACGACGTGGGCTACGGACCCTGGACCTCGTGCTCGGTTCCCTGCTGGCAACGGGTTCGCTGCCCGACGGGTTCGTTGTCACGCTGCCCAAGGTCACCTCGGCCGACCAGGTGGCGGCAATGGCCACCGTCTGCGACGGCCTGGAGGATGCCTACGGCGTGGGCGCTGACCGCTTGCGGTTCGAGATCCAGGTGGAGACCCCGCAGGCAATCCTGGGAGCCGACGGGACCGCAACGGTGGCGACCATGATCCACGCCGCCGGGGGGCGCTGCCTGGGCCTGCACTACGGGACCTACGACTACAGCGCCGCCTGTGGAATCGCTCCCCGTTACCAGAGCATGGAGCACCCGGTCGCCGACCACGCCAAGGCCGTCATGCAGGTTGCCGCGGCGGGGACGGGCGTCCGGCTCAGCGACGGATCCACCAACGTCCTGCCCGTCGGCTCTCCGCACCAGGTCCGCTCGGCCATGGCGCTGCACGCGCGGCTGGTCCACCGCTCCCTGGAACGCGGCTACTACCAGGGCTGGGACATGCACCCGGGCCATCTCGTGACCCGGTACCTGGCCACGTACGCCTTCTACCGCGCGGGATTCTCCACGGCAGCCGAACGCCTGCGGAACTACCTGGGCCGCGTCGACGGCGACGTGATGGACGAGCCGGCGACGGCGCAGGCCTTGGCGTCCTTCGTCACCCGGGGACTGCACTGCGGAGCCCTCGACGACGCCGAGGTCGGGCAGGCCATCGGCCTCGACCGCGCCGCGCTCGACGCGCTCGCCCAGCGCCGACCTGTTCCCGCAGATTCGCGATCCGGAGGGGGCTTTCGATGACCACGCCCGGGACGAGGCCTCGGTACGACATCAACCTGTCGATCTTGTTCACCGAGCTGCCCCTGCTGAACAGACCCGCGGCTGCGGCAGCGCAGGGCTTCGACGCGGTGGAGTTCTGGTGGCCATTCGACACCGCCGTTCCGGCCGACCGCGACGTCGACGCGTTCGCGACCGCCGTCCGGGACGCGGGGGTACAGCTCGTCGGGCTCAACTTCTTCGCCGGGAACATGCCGGGTGGCGACCGTGGGCTGGTCTCCTGGCCGGCGCGGTCGTCGGAGTTCCGGGACAACGTCGACGTGACCGTGGGCCTGGGTTCGCAGCTCGGCTGCCGGGCGTTCAACGCCCTCTACGGCAACAGGGTGGACGGGGCGTCCACGCAGGAGCAGGACGAGCTCGGCGCGGAGAACCTGGCCCTCGCCGCGAAGGCCAGCTCGGAGGTGGGCGCCGTCGTCCTCGTCGAACCCGTCAGCGGCGCCCCGCGCTACCCGTTGCGCACCGCCGCCGAGGCGGTCGCCGTCCTCGAGCGGGTGCGACGCGAGTCCGGGGCGGACAACCTGCGGCTGCTGTTCGACGTGTACCACCTGGCGACGAACGCGGACGACGTGGACGCCGCACTGGCGTCGTACGCCGAGCACATCGGCCACGTGCAGATCGCCGACGCCCCCGGACGTCACGAGCCGGGCACCGGCACCCTCGACATCCCCCACTACCTCGACCAGCTCGCGGCGGCCGGATATGCCGGCTACGTCGGGCTGGAGTACGCGCCTAGCGGTGCGAGCGCCGAGAGCTTCGGCTGGCTCCCACCCGAGGCACGCAGCCGCCGTCCGTAGCCGATCCGTCCCTACCCGCAAGGGAGCCTCATGACCACGATCTCCTTCGTCGGGCTGGGCATCATGGGTGCCCCGATGGCGGCCCACCTCGTCGATGCCGGCTTCGACGTCATCGGCGTCAACCGCACCCCTGACGCCGTCGAGCGCCTCGTCCGACACGGCGGCAAGGGCGCGGCGTCGATCGGGGAGGCGGTCCAGGAGGCCGACGTGGTCGCGGTCATGGTCCCGGACTCTCCGGACGTCCAGGAGGTGCTCGCCGGGCCGGGCGGCGTCTTCGAGACCGCCAAGCCGGGCACCCTGGTCATCGACTTCTCGAGCATCCGTCCCGATGTCACGCACGAGCTTGCGAAGCAGGCGCGCGAGCGGGGCCTCCGCATCCTCGACGCGCCGGTCTCGGGAGGGGAAGCCGGGGCGAAGAACGCCGCGCTGTCCATCATGGTGGGCGGAGAGCGAGCGGACTTCGAGGCCGCCAAGTCCGTCTTCGACGCCGTCGGGAAGACCGTCGTCCTGGTCGGCCCCAACGGTGCCGGCCAGACCGTCAAGGCCGCCAACCAGCTCATCGTCGCCACCAACATCCAGGCGCTCGCGGAGGCCGTCGTCTTCCTGCAGGCCTACGGTGTCGACCTCGTCGCCGCACTCGAGGTGCTCGGCGGAGGCCTGGCGGGCTCGGCGGTGCTGCAGCAGAAGAAGCAGAACATGCTCGACCAGCGATTCGAGCCGGGCTTCCGGATCGCCCTTCACCACAAGGACATGGGAATCGTCACGTCGGCCGCCCGCGAGGCCGGCGTCGTCCTGCCGGTCGGCGCGATCGTCGCCCAGCTCATGGCCTCCGCCAACGCCGTCGGAGACGGCGGCCTGGACCACTCGGGGTTGCTCCGCGGCGTGCAGAGACTCTCCGGCCGCAGCACGGATCAGTGACACCTGCTCCACCACACCGCCGGGTCCACCCAAGGACAGGAGCTCCGCCCATGCCTCGTATGCGGGCCGTCGACGCCGCCGTCGCCATTCTGGAGAAGGAGGGAGTCGACACCGCCTTCGGACTCCCCGGAGCGGCGATCAATCCGTTCTACTCCGCCATGCGTACGCACGGCGGCATCCGTCACATCCTGGCCCGGCACGTCGAGGGCGCGGCTCACATGGCCGAGGGCTACACCCGCGCCGGGGCCGGCAACATCGGCCTCTGCATCGGCACCTCCGGCCCGGCGGGAACGGACATGATCACGGGCCTCTACTCTGCCTCCGCGGACTCCATACCGATCCTGTGCATCACCGGCCAGGCACCGGTCGCCAGGCTTCACAAGGAGGACTTCCAGGCCGTCGACATCGCCGCCATCGCCGCACCCGTGACCAAGATGGCCATGACGGTGCTTCAGCCGGCGCAGGTCCCGGGCGCGTTCCAGCAGGCGTTCCACCTCATGCGGTCGGGGCGTCCGGGGCCGGTGTTGCTGGATCTGCCGTTCGACGTGCAGATGGCCGAGATCGAGTTCGACCCGGACACGTACGAGCGGCTGCCGGTGTACAAGCCGAGCGCCAGCCGGGCGCAAGCGGCGCGGGCGCTGGACCTGCTGGCGGCCTCGGAGCGGCCGCTGATCGTCGCCGGCGGGGGGATCATCAACGCCGACGCCTCGGCCCTGCTGGTCGAGTTCGCTGAGCTGACGGGCGTCCCGGTGATCCCGACCCTGATGGGCTGGGGCGCCATTCCGGACGATCATCCTCTGATGGCCGGGATGGTCGGGCTGCAGACCTCGCAACGCTATGGCAACGCGACCATGCTGGCCTCGGACTTCGTCCTCGGCATCGGAAACCGCTGGGCCAACCGGCACACGGGCGGTCTGGACGTCTACCGCGCCGGGCGCACCTTCGTCCACGTGGACATCGAGCCGACCCAGATCGGACGCGTCTTCGCGCCGGACTACGGCATCGTCTCCGACGCGAAGGCCGCTCTCGAGATCTTTCTGGAGGTGGCGCGCGAGCGGCAAACGGAGGGCCGGTTGGCGAATCGCGAGGAGTGGGCCCGGGAATGCCAGGAGCGCAAGCGGACGATGCTGCGCCGCACGCATTTCGACGACGTGCCCGTCAAACCGCAGCGCGTGTACGAGGAGATGAACAAGGCGTTCGGCCCGCAGACGCGCTACGTCAGCACGATCGGTCTCTCTCAGATCGCCGCCGGGCAGTTCCTGCACGTGTACCGACCCCGGCATTGGATCAACGCGGGGCAGGCGGGGCCGCTCGGCTGGACGATCCCCGCGGCCATCGGGGTGACGGCCGCCGACCCCGAGGGCAGCGTGGTCGCTCTGACCGGCGACTACGACTTCCAGTTCATGATGGAGGAGCTGGCCGTCGGCGCGCAGTTCCGGCTGCCGTTCATCCACGTCCTGGTGAACAACGCCTACCTCGGGCTGATCCGCCAGTCGCAGCGAGGTTTCGACATGGACTACTGCGTCCAGCTGTCCTTCGACAACATCAATTCTCCAGAGGTGAACGGCTACGGCGTCGACCACGTGAAGGTCGCCGAAGCGCTCGGGTGCAAGGCCTTGCGCGTCTTCGAGCCGAGCGACATCCTGCCGGCCCTGCAAGAAGCACAGAAGATGACGGCCGAGCATCGCGTCCCCGTCGTGGTCGAGATCATCCTCGAGCGCGTCACCAACATCTCGATGGGGACAGAGATCGACAATGTGGTCGAGTTCGAGGAGCTCGCGATCTCTCCAGAGGACGCCCCCACGGCCATCGCGCTGCTCGACTGACCTCGGGTCGCGCCGTGCACGTGGTCGTCGCTCCGGACAAGTTCAAAGGCTCCCTATCGGCGTCGCAGGTCGCCTCGGCTCTGGCCGCCGGGCTACGGGGTGCTGCCCCTGACATCGGCGTCGTCGAGGTGCCGGTCGCCGATGGAGGGGACGGCACGCTCGACGCCGCGGTCGCCGCGGGTTACTCGCGGGTCCAGGTGCGAGCCATGGGTCCCACAGGCTCGCCCGTGCAGACCGCCTACGCCGTCCGCGACGGCACCGCGGTCGTGGAGCTGGCCGACGTCTGCGGACTCGGACGCCTGCCCGCAGGCACCCCGGCGGCGCTCGACGCGTCGACCGAGGGACTCGGCGAGGTCATCCGGGCCGCGGTGAACGACGGCGCACGCCGCATCATCATCGGCGTGGGTGGCAGCGCCAGCACCGACGGCGGTTCGGGGATGCTCCGCGCGCTGGGGGCACGCCTGCTGGACGCGGCGGGGAACGACCTTCCGCCAGGCGGTGGGCCGCTCCAGCGGCTGCACACAGTCGTCCTCGACGGGCTGGATCCCCGATTGACCGACCTGGACGTCGTCCTCGCCAGCGATGTCGACAACCCCCTGATCGGGCCACGGGGAGCCGCCCCCGTCTACGCGCCTCAGAAGGGCGCGACGCCGGCCGAGGTTCCGCTCCTGGAGGCCGCCCTGACACGCTGGTCCAGGCTGCTGTCCGAAGCGATGGGGCTACCGGCGGGGGCCCACGGGCACTCGGCCGCGGACCGTCCGGGCGCCGGAGCGGCCGGCGGCGTCGGATTCGCAGCGATCGCCGTCCTTGACGCGACCGTCAGGCCCGGAATTGACCTTCTGCTCGGGCTCACCGGCTTCCGCGAGCATCTTGCGGGCGCAGTGCTCGTCATCACCGGGGAGGGGTCGCTCGACGAGCAGACCCTCAGCGGTAAAGCCCCTGTGGGAGTCGCCGCCGCTGCGCGGGAGGCGGGTGTACCGACCGTGGCCGTCGCGGGTAGGTGCTTGCTCGCGCCCGACGCCCTGGCGCGCGCCGGGATCAGCCGGGTCTACGCCCTTGCGGACATCGAGCCCGACCCCGGGCGCAGCATGACCGACGCCGGGCCTCTGCTCGCCCGGCTCGCCGGCTCGATAGCCGACGAGTGGCTCGCCGGAGGTGAACTTCCTCAAGAAGGCCTGCAAACGGCCAGGCGAGGGGAGGTCCGGTGAGCCGGTGCCAACTCGTCATCCGTGCGCCCCGTGCGATCACGTCCGGGCGGGAAGTCGCTTGCAGCATCGGCGTCACCGACGGCCGGATCGTCGCCGTCGAGGCCTACGACCCGTCCCTCATAGGAGAGCGAACGGTCCAGCTCGACGAGGACGCCGTCCTGCTACCCGGCCTCGTCGACACCCACGTCCACGTCAACGAGCCGGGCCGAACCGAGTGGGAGGGCTTCGCCAGCGCCACCCGCGCGGCCGCGGCCGGCGGCATCACGACCATCATCGACATGCCGCTGAACAGCATCCCGCCGACCGTCGACGTCCCGGCTCTGGAGATCAAGCGGAAGGCCGCGGACGGCCAGACCTTCGTCGACGTCGGATTCTGGGGCGGCGCCATACCGGGTAACAGGGAGGCGCTGCGGGCCCTCCACGACGCCGGTGTCTTCGGCTTCAAATGCTTTCTGTTGCCCTCCGGCGTCCCCGAGTTCCCCCACCTCTGGGCCGCCGAGCTGGAGGAGTACCTGGCAGTGCTCGCCGCCTTCGGAGCGCTCCTGATCGTCCACGCCGAGGACGAGCTCGCCATCGAGCGCGCACCCTCGGCGCAGGGGCAGAGCTACCGCAGGTACCTGGCCTCCCGGCCTCGGGGGGCGGAGAACGTCGCCATCGCCCAGATCATCGAGGCGGCGCGGCGGACCGGCGGCCGTGTCCACATCCTGCACCTGTCGAGCTCGGACGCCATCCCCATGATCCGCAGCGCGCAGCAGGACGGCGTGCGGATCACGGCAGAGACCTGTCCGCACTTCCTGGTCTTCAGCGCCGAGGAGGTCCCTGACGGGGCCACGGCGTACAAGTGCTGTCCGCCCATCCGGGAGGCGGAGAACCGTGAGCTCCTCTGGGCCGCGCTGGCCGAAGGGGTGATCGACGGCGTCGTGTCGGACCATTCCCCGTGCACGCCCGAGCTCAAGCGGCTCGACATCGGTGACTTCGGGATCGCCTGGGGCGGCATCGCCGGGCTGGAGATAGGGCTGGCCGCGGTGTGGACGGAGGCCCGCCGTCGGGGCTTTCCCCTCAGTGACGTGGTGCGGTGGATGGCCGAGCGGCCCGCCCGGTTCGCCGGGCTCCAGCGCAAGGGGCAGATCGCCCCGGGCTACGACGCCGACTTCTGTGCCTTCGCGCCGGACGAAGCCTTCGTCGTCGACCCGGCGAAGCTGCACCACAAGAACCCCATCACGCCGTACGCCGGTCGCCCACTGACCGGCGTCGTCCGGACCACCTGGTTACGCGGCAACGAGGTCCTGGACGAGGACGTGCCCCATGGGCAGCTGTTGACCCGAGGAGGAGCCTGACGATGACCGCCGAGACCACCCCGAACGCACGCGCGCAGTTCACCGCCCTGCCCGACCTCGCCTCCCGCCGTCTCGGCGGCAGCGTCGTGGCCGCGAACGACGAACTGTTCGCCGAGCGGGAGAATCTCATCAAGGACGCCGAGGCTGCCTTCTCCGCCTACACCTTCGGTCACAAGGGCCAGATCATGGACGGCTGGGAGTCACGGCGCCGCCGGGAGCCAGGCCATGACTGGGCCGTCGTCCGACTGGGCGTTCCCGGAATCGTCCGCGGCGTCGTGGTCGACACATCCTTCTTCACCGGCAACTACCCTCCCGAGGTCTCGGTGGAAGGGGCCGCCGTCGACGGCTACCCGTCTCCCGCGGAGCTGCAGAACGCGGACTGGACACCGCTGGTTCCTCGCTCCCCCGCCCGGGGCGACAGCCGGAACGCCTACCCCGTCGAGAACTCGCCCTGGATCACGCATGTGCGGCTGTGCCAGTACCCCGACGGAGGCGTGGCGCGGCTGCGCGTACACGGGGACCCGGTGCCGGACCCGCGGTTCCTCCTCGGCTTCGCGCTCGACCTGGCAGCCCTGGCCAACGGCGGAGTCGTCACGGGCTGCAGCAACATGCACTATTCCTCGCCGACCAACCTCATCAGCCCCGGCGAGGCCAGAGTCATGGGCGAGGGATGGGAGACCGCTCGACGGCGGGACGACGGCAACGACTGGGTGGAGATCAACCTCGCCGGCCCGGGAACACTCTCCCTCGCGGAGATCGACACGAGCTGCTTAGTGGGCAACGCTCCGGGCTGGGCACGCATCACCGGAACAGACGCGCGCAAGTCCGGCGACGGCTCCCCGGACGTCGTCGAGATCCTCCCGCGAACCCGGCTGCAGCCGGACACCCGGCACCGCTTCCGCGTGGGTGCGGCAACCGAGGTCACCTCCGTGCGACTCGACATCTACCCGGATGGCGGCCTGGCCAGGCTCCGCCTCTGGGGCACGCTTTCGCCGGGCGGCCGCGATGCACTGACCCTGCGCTGGTATGACGCTTTGCCGGCCGACTTCGCCCGAACCCTGCTCATCGACGAAGCGGGACTGAGCGCCGGTCAAGCCGCCGACGCGGCAGCTGCGCGGCCGGCCCGCACGGCGGACCGCCTGCCACCCGGCCTGCGCGAGGCGGTCGCCATATGACGCGCCCGCGACGGCACAAGCCGCCCCTTCCGCCAGACCTTGACGGAGGAACTGAGGGGCACCTAAAGTGCCCCACCAATGGAATAACTATTCCACCTGGCGAAAACGGCGTCGGCGGCTGCCGGCTGACACTCGCTCACCCGTCCCAGGAGAGCGGGAGGCGTCGTGCCATTCGCATCTGGCTTCCCTGTCCCGCCACCGACCGCGTCCATAACGCCCTGCGTCGCGGCGCGCGGGCGGAGTCCCGACTCTCGAACCTCAGCCGTGTCCGCCTTCTCACGTCGACCGCTCTGTGCGGCGAAACCCGTATGCGGGGCAGTCGCGTTGCCGCGGTGAGCCACATCAGGCCCGAGACGGTCCCGGCATCGAAGGGCAGAACCTCATGAGCACAGCCACGATCGAGCCGGAGCGCACCGGCGCCGAGGCACGCCACCCTGTCGACATCGTGCTTCCGCCCGGCAAACTGGCGGTCTACGGCTTCCAGCACGTGCTCGCCTTCTATGCGGGCGCCGTCATCGTGCCGATCCTGCTGGCCAGCGCCATCAAGCTGACCCCGGAGCAGCTCGCCTACCTCATCAACGCCGACCTGTTCACGTGCGGCATCGCTTCGATCATCCAGTCGGTCGGCTTCTGGCGGATCGGCGTCCGCCTGCCGCTGCTGCAGGGTGTGACCTTCACGGCGGTGACGCCGATGATCAGCATCGGTCTGACCGAGGGCGGTGGCGTGCCAGGGCTGCGCGCGATCTACGGGTCGGTGATCGTCGGCGGGATCTTCGCGTTCCTGCTCGCGCCGTTCTTCGCCAAGATCATCCGCTTCTTCCCGCCCATCGTCACGGGAACGGTGATCACCGTCATCGGTGTAACCCTACTGGCGGTGGCCGCCTTGGACTTCGGCGGCGGTGCGGCGACGCAGTTCACCACCCCCCCGACATTCGGCGCCCTGAAGTACTTGGCGCTGGCCGGCTTCACCCTGCTGACGATCCTGCTCCTCTACCGGTTCTTCACCGGGTTCATCTCGACCATCGCAGTGCTGCTCGGCCTCGTCATCGGGACTCTCGCAGGCGTGGTGTTCGGCTTCACCGACTTCAGCCGGGTCGCCGACGCGCCCATCCTGGGCATCACCACACCGTTCCACTATGGCGCCCCCACCTTCAGGCTGGCCGCCTGCATCTCCATGATCATCGTTATGATCATCACAGCGGTGGAGACGACGGGCGACGTCTTCGCCTGCGCGGAGATCGTCGAGAAGCCCGTGGGCGGGGAGGACGTGGCCCGCGCCTTGCGAGCCGACGGGCTCGCCACGACGCTGGGCGGCATCCTCAACTCCTTCCCCTACACCTGCTTCGCGGAGAATGTCGGTCTCGTGCGGCTGACCCGGGTCAAGAGCCGCTGGGTGGTCGCCACCGCCGGCGCCATCATGATCGTCATCGGATTGCTCCCGAAGATCGGCGCGATCGTCGCGGCCATTCCGCCCCCGGTCCTCGGTGGCGCCGGGTTCGCCCTCTTCGGAACCGTCGCCGTGGTCGGCGTCCAGACCCTGCGGCGGGTCGACTTCCACGAGGAGAGCAACGTGATCATCCTCGCGGTCAGCCTCGGGTTCGCGATCGCGCCCACGGTCTACCCGACGATCGTTTCCGGATTCAGTGAGGGCGTGCGCACCGTGCTCTCCAGCGGCATCACCCTCGGGAGCATCAGCGCGATCGTGCTCAACCTCTTCTACAACGTCTGGGGCGGCAAGAGCGGGCTGGTCAGTGCCGTCGTCCCCGTCCCGCGCCGCCCGGAGACACTGACGATCGACCAGGTCAACGGGCTGAACCGGGGGCAGTTCGTCCGCGAGTTCGGCGGGCTGTTCCAGGGGCCGCCGTGGGTTGCGGAGCAGGCGTACGAGGCGCGTCCCTTCGCCGACGTCTACAACCTGCGCACGGCGTTCGACACCGTCGTCTTCGAGGCACCGGACGAGCAGCAGCTCGCGCTCATCCGGTCGTACCCCGATCTGGGCAGCGTCGCGCGGTTGTCAGCCGAGAATGGCTCGGCGCCGACGCTCTCGGTGACGGATCAGGCCGCGGCGGGCCTGGACCGGCTCAGCCGCGACGAGCACCAGACGTTCGACGACCTGACCCGGGCCTACCGTGAGCGCTTCGGGTTCCCGCTCGTCATCGCCGTCCGGGAGAACACGAAGGAGATGATCCTGCGCCAGGGCAACAGCCGCCTGAAGAACGCCCCCGTCGTGGAGAAGGCAACCGCCCTCGTCGAGATCGCCAAGATCGCCAACCTTCG
>Ga0170475_100302991_pt1 | contig 11428 bp, 7 predicted proteins | sample Soicark_Litter_5_FD_111474 | JGI IMG/M metagenome (GOLD analysis project Ga0170475, IMG submission 111474) | Avena fatua rhizosphere microbial communities from Hopland, California, USA. Combined Assembly of 48 SPs | reverse complement strand
GTTTCGAGCGGCACGTGCGGCTTGGTGTTGAGGTGCTCTTCCAGCCTCTTTTCCCAAAAGGCGTGGATCTCGAGGATGTCCTGCGGCGTAGTGTTGAGGATGTCGGCATAGATCTCGTCGTCCTTCGTGACCACGATATCGAACGCAGTGAGTTCGCCTGGTGCGAGCGTACCGACCTTTTCGCCGGTCACCTCGTGGATCAGCTTAACGGGCGGTGTGGGCGAGTGGAAATGCGTGCCGACCGGAGGGTAGTGACCAACCACTGCGGGTCCGAAAATGAGCGGACTCTCTGGATCGGTGATTAGCGCGCCTATTGGCGTCAGGATGCGCCACGCCACACGCCAGAGCGCGACCGCAGGGAAATCGAAGCCGTCCTGATTGAGGGATTTGACGATGCCGTCGTTCGGCAAGTTGAAGTTCTGCTCGACGCGGATCGGTCCGAGCGCACCCTGGATGATCTCGCCACCATGCATGAGGATCTTCAGGTACATCTCGTTGCGACCGTCACCGTCGACGTCCGCTCTCGGGCTCCGATGCATGAGAACGACGCCGTTCTTCACGCTCATGCGGAAGTCCTTAACCATATCGTCGATGTTGAGGAGGCAGGAGCAGACGCCCTTAAGAAGCTCGATTCCGCCAAAAGGCGGGAAGTTCCTGTTGAAGCCGCGGATGACTTGGGTGAACTGCTCGATCTTGATGTCGCCCTTGGTCAGAGCGTGGATCTCGTCGTTGATGACCCGGTAGCCTCCGTCCGCTTCGGCAGCCTTGCGGGCCTGCTGCGAGCTCTAACGGAAGATTTCCACGACGCGCGTTTCTTTGCCGCCACCAGTGCGTAGGATCTCGATCGGCGCCGCGCCCGCATAGCCGCGCTCCCTGAGATAAGCCCACTTCTCCCGTACGGCGTCGATCAACTCGTGCGCATTGCCGGATTGTGTCTCATACTCCTCCATTTGGACGAGCGAGTCGTTTCGGTACAGATTGATGGCGCTCATCGAAAAATCTCCCTGGCTCCGGATGCGGCTTCAAGTCCACCGGCCAGGAAAAATGTTAGCAGCGTGCCGTCATTGGTACTTCTCCGATTGTGCCATTCTGCCGCGCGACTCAGCGGGCGAACAGGCCACATGCGATGGCGTTGCGGAGGATATAACGGCGCGCCGAGTCCTGGAAGTCGAAGTCGGGCGCGAGCTGCTTGAGCATGCCTTCCAGCATCAGGAAAGAGAGCACGGCCGAGAGAAAATTCGTCGCCGGCTGCAGCCCGTGACGGCGCTGAACCCCGAACAGGTCCGAAACGAAGGCCGCCACCTCGAAGTCCCGCGCCGTGAGAGCGAAATACCGGGCGACCAGTGTTGCGACCTCTTTGCGGAATAGTTCCTCGCGGAAGTCGGGTCCGCGTCTCACCGCCGTCTTCATCAGGACATACGCACACATTCCCGCACTGTTCGTGATCAGCCCGAAGAAGAAATAGACGAAGAGCTGCCTTTCCTCGCGCGTCAACTCCGCAACCATTCCGGCATCGAGCAGCACGATGCGCCCACTGTTCAGGATCAGCAGGTTGCCGGGATGCAGGTCCGCATGAATGCGCCCTTTCGCGAAAACCATGTCGAACAGGAGTCGAGAGGCGGTCTCCGCCATGCGTGCCCCGAGCACCGGGTCCATGTCCTGCATCCAGCGATCGTGGAGTCCCTCGACGAAGGACATCGCGATGACGTCGTCGTTGGAGAGCTCCTCGATCACTTCCGGCACGACGACCGGAAAGGCATGGCGGTAGGTTTCGCCGAAATAGCGGATGTTCGACGCCTCGCGGCGGAAATCCGCCTGTTTGCGCACCAATGCTTCGACCTCGGTGATCGCATCAATGACCGGCACGCCATTGAGGGCCGGGATGTGGGCGAGCAGGCCTGCGAGCCGCCGCATGGTCGCAAAGTCCGCATCGAAACGTCGCGAAACTCCGGGCCGCTTTACTTTCAGTGCGATGACCCGCCCAGAAGCTGGATCATGCGCTCGGAACACCTCCGCAATGCTCCCCGCAGCGACCGCGCGCGTCTCGACGATCAGGCCTCCCGCCTTCGCAACTGCACGCAGCTGCGGCGGAAGCCGGCCGCGACGCCCGTACCAGCCGGACGGTGGCACGCGCGTCCGCAAGGGCTCCAATGCCGCTTGCAGCTCCGGTGAGATGAGATCCGGCCGGGTGCTCGCGATCTGCGCGGCCTTCACATAAGTCGGACCAAGCACACGGCAAGCGGCGGCCAGCACCCGACCGATGAGGGATCGCGCGCGTCTCCGCCCGATCAGGGGACCAAGTATATACAGCAGGCCCGCAATGGCCACAGTGCCCACAAGCGTGGCCAACGAGAAGCCCGCGATAACGAACGTCCGTGCAACCGCTGGAGCGAGCGCGGCATCAACGGTGCTGCCGGCCGCACGAGCCGGGTCCATGTTCGCGCTCATGGCGCCGACGCGTTCCGGTCCAGCAGCGCGGCGAGCCGCTTCGGGGCGTTCATGCGATAGCTCTGCTCGATATGCACCTTGAGCTGCGGCCATCGGATGCTCTTAACGCCTTGGCAGACCCATCCATAGCGCCCAACATACGGCGCGATCCGATAGCCGTCTCCCGAGGCGACCAGCCGATCCTGCTCCAAGGGATCGGTCTTGAAGGTCACCACCTGCTCCCCATTGTAACGCTCGAAACACGCGAAGGTCTTCTTCGCGACTTTCCAGCAAGGGTGGCCGAAGGATGCGACCTCCCGTGCCTCGGGCAGGCTCAGGCAGAGCCGCCTCAGTTTCTCAAGCACGCCAGCGTTTAGGGCCATGATGCAGTCATCTCCGTCAAATGCGGTGCCTCGCGCTCTAGGCTGTCCATGCGCAAGCGCATCCGCTCGGCAACTTCTCCGGAGAGGCGAGACCGAGATCGAAATTCTCCCACGGGACACCGAAGGTGAAGAGAGTCTTGCCGTAAGCCGCGGCGTTGGGAAGGAAGAAGTTGCCTTCCTCATCCGCCAGCGTGCACGCGACAGGGACTGCCTCCGGAATGCTGGAACGGAACGCACCAAGAAAGGTAAGGCCCGAGGAGGTCGGGACCTGCACGGAGCCGGAGAGGCCGGGCTGCCTCGCGCGCCTCACCTGCACGATGCAGCCCAGCAGCGCAAAGAAAAGTGGGGATTCCCCGCACGTAATGACGATAGGCACTCGGTGACAGACCGACCAAATGATTGAAGCGCGAGATGAAGGTCCCGAGCCCCGTGTAGCCGACTTCGAAGCAGATCTCGGTGATGTTCATCCGGCTTTCAGCGAGAAGCTGCTTGGCGCGGGGGGTGCGCAACGTATAGAGGAACTTGGCCGGCGTAACCCTCGTTACTCTCTGGAACGCGTGCGTCGTTTGGAATCGGCAGAGGCGGCAAATTCCGACAATCCGCTCGAGATCGAGGTTCTCATTGGCGATATTCGCATGCATGTATGCGACGGCCTCGCCGATCCTGCTCTTCCCTGATGGAATCGGGCGCCAATCGGAAAAGGGATCGGACGGCCGTGTGGTAGCCGACGGCAACGCGCGATCCGCCCAAAGCTCCAGTTTCATGCCTGGCCTGCTTGGTTAGCGTGATAGGAGCGCAATGCTGTTTCCAGCTCAGGCGGCGTCTCGGCGGGCTGAAGCCCGGTCTCACCCAGCCGCATGCATCCAACCAACTGCCTGCCGCGTGCGACCAGCTCGCGGGGATGACCGGACCGCCAATAGCTGAAGGCAAGGCCGATGCGATTGCGGTCCTTGCTGTCGAGCGACATTTCGACGTCGATCTCATCGAAGGCGAAGATCTCTGCGTAGTAGTCGCATTCGACCCGCAGAGTCACCAGGCGCAGGTCGCGCGTAAGCTCGTCGAGCACCGATGGCGCATGCTGCCGCAAGAACAGCTCCCGGCAGCGGCCTTGCCAACTAAGATGCCGCGAGAAGTAGGTGTTGCCGACCAGGTTCGTTTCCTCGAAGCTGACGACGTGGCGGTAGCGAAAAACGGGCGCTGCGGTCGGCGGGGCCGCGTCCCAGGCAACGGTCGGCCTGCCTGCGGCAGTCAAGACGGTCATCCATTGCCTCCCGCGGATGTGACCTGCGTTGCCCGTCGTGTCCGCCGCACGAGAGCCCCTATCATTCCGAGCTCCGGCCGCGCAATGAAGACGAACACATGATCGCCGACCGCCATAGCGCCCCTGCCGTCGGGCGTAATATCGACGAGGGCAATCGCCCGCGACGGCGGATGACCGCTCTTGCGACATGCCTCGCGTGCGCCCCAAAGAGCCTGGGCTATCTCGCGGCGCTGCGGACCACGTGCCATGGCGCGATCGCCTATGTCGAGGCTGGGTTCCTGGTCAGGCGCCACGACATCGACCGCGACCTCGTCAGGCGCGTGGGCGATGAGCGTCGCCTCGCCAGCATGCGCCAGCGACAGCGTTCCGCTTCGCTCGCAGGCGGGCTTCCCATCGGCGCGATGGCTGGTCTTGCCGAGGCCGAGCAGCTCCAGGGCACGCGTACGGCCCTGGGCCCGAGTGTTCCCGCGCGTCAGGCAGATGCGTACATCGGTGCGACCAGTGCGCAGCTGGATTTCTCGCTCAAGGCAGACTCCTGTAAGCCCCGGCTCGGCGATGACGAGCGCACGGTTCCGGACGCGCTGCAGCCGGACGTTCTGCCAGATCTCGAGCAGTGCTCCGCTCTCAGAGCACCAGTGAATATCGAACATGAACGAATCGGCTGTTGCGGCGGTCTGGATAGCGACAACGCGGTAACGGTGCTGAGCCACGTCGAGAATGGTGATGCGCTCCACAGAAGTCGGCAGGACGAGACATTGCGGAATCGTCGCCATCAGCGCGTGCAGTCCCGCATCGCGAGCTCCTGGATCGCCAAGCAGAAGCTCCTGCGAGAGGTAGGCACCGAACCAAGCGAGCCCGGAGCCGGAGTTGATAAGCGCGTCTACGCGCGTTGCCGAAAGGCTTCGGTAGGCAATCAGTCGCTCGAACCGGCGCCTGCCGAAGAAGATCGACCCGTATAGGGAATCGGCGGCGAGCTGCAGCTCCGCTGCGGTGGTATCCGGTGGCTGGCGCAGCGTTGCCGGCAAAGCCGCGGACGGGAGAAAGCGTGCGCGTGCATGAACCTGAGCGAAGTTGTCCATCGACGAACGAATTGTCGTCTCGACTGAGCCGTCCTCGCGCACCAAGGCCGCAATCCTCAGCCGTAGTGTGGCGGTTCGATCGAACATCACCGCCTTGTCGAATGACGTGTCCAGGATCGTCAGCTCCGTTCCGAGGTTCGCCAGCGCCTGCGCCCCCTGCACCATCGCCTCAAGCAGCAGGACCGCCGGCATCACCTGGACGCCCTCGATCACATGATCAGCGAGGTAGGGATCGCTGCCCAGGCTCAGCTCGCATTCGACGACGATCTCGACCCCGGGCGTGTGGATCAGGATATTCTCCAAGAATCGATGCTGGGCGACCGGGCGTCCGGCGATGCGGCTGCTGCCTGGCGGACCGAACCGGCTGGTCACCACCAAGTTGCCCGCATGATCGCTCTCGCAGAGCAGGCGCTCGAAAGCAGCCAGACCGTCACCGAGACCAATCGGGTCCACGCCCATCGCGGTGAACCGATCGAGCACGCCGAGCCGCTCACCCATTCCGGCGCCGCTCCAAACCGACCAGTCAAGGCAGAGATGTCGCGGAGGTCGGCGCCGGTGTGCCGGCTCGTCGGCCCAGACCGCCATCCGGCTCGCCATATAGGCGCTGGCCAAGGCATAATGCGCTTCACCCGCCAACCCGGTATGCGCGATCAGCGAGCCGAAGCCGACGAGGACCTTGATGTTTGCGGCGTCGACGGCGGTCAGGATGCTTTCGAGGCCCTCCAGCTTAGGGGCAAACGTGCTCTCGAGCAGCTGCGGACCGACATCTTCGAATCGAATCGGCTCGTTCGTGCCGGCAGCGTGAATGATGGCCGTGATCTTTCCGAGCCTCAGCTCGCATTCAGCGAGCTTCACGGTCGCGCGGTGATAGTCCGTCATGTCGATCGAGACATAGCTCGCCGTCACGCCCGCAGCCTTCATGCGCGCCAGAGTGGCCTGGACCTTGGCGGCTTGGCCGGGCGTCCGTCCGACGAGAAGGAGCCTCGCTCCGGTTCGCAAGCCGACCGTGAGCGCGCATTCCGCCCCGATCCCTTGGGCACCCCCAGTGACCAGAATCAGATCGCTGGCGTCGAGCATTGCGCCCGAACCCGCGCGCTGAGGTGTGTGGAGCACCATGGTTGCGGCGGATAAGGTCCCGTCCTGGTCGAGCTTGAGATCCGCAAATCGTCTCTTCGGCAACCCTTTCAGGAGCCTTGCAACACCGGCCTGCGCGGCACCTTGCACACCAAGGTCGATCAGCCGAATGGTCTCGAAGAGATCCTCGGCCAATAATGACCTAGCGAACCCCGACAATTGCAAGCCGCCGTGCACAATAGCCAGGTGGCGGTTTCCGCTCTCACGGGCGCGCTTGACCGCAGACCATAGGGCTTCCGCCGCCGCGAAACGGATGTCGTGCTCCACAGTGATGATCATGCCGGCCGGACCATCATGCTCCGCGAGCTCCGGGTCAAGGCCGGTCTCATCTCCATGGCTCCACTGCGGCGCGGGCGCGCCGAGATCAATCACGTCTTGCAGCTCGGTCTCTTGGTACTGACGCGTGAAGCACCTCACCCAGTTGTCCACGCCCTCGACCCGGCGCACAGCCGGCGGCGCAGCGCCGCCTAAGTCGCGCATCTCAATCAGATACGCCGCGAGGCCGTCGACGGTGACGGCGCCCAGATCGGTCACGCGTTGGACGGACGCGATGCCGAGCTGAGTAGCGAGATCACCGACGAGGCGACCGACGGTGAGTGAGTTCAGATGCAGATTGCTCATGAGCCGCAAATCGCCTTTGATGTCGCGCTCCGCCAGCCCCATCTGGTCCGCCAACGCGCGCCGGACCATGACAGTAACCTGGTCTAAGCCGACCGGGTCTTCCGTAGGCTGCGGCGGTCGACGCGGCGCGGCCGTTGCGACCAAGGGCACGGACGAGGGAGCATGCTCCGGCACGCCGCACGGACTCGACAGGAAATCCTCTGCCGCAAATGTGGTAGTCGCTCGGCTCGGCCGGTCATCGAAGAGCCAGCCCAGCTCGACATCGGTGCCCAGGACGAAGAGCTCGCCGACCGCAGAGAGCAAGGGGAACAGATCGTCCGACATGGCATCCAGGGAGAGGCCGCGGTAACCCGATAGCTCGACGAGACGAGTGAGTCCCTGCCCCGGCCCCAGCTCGACAAACACATCGGCGATCTTTGCAGCCCTCTCCAAGGCCGCCGTGAAGCGGACCGGGGAGACGAGCTGCTCCACGAGCAGCCGCGCGGGATCATCCTCTTCAGTGACAACCCGTCCGGTGACAGTCGAGAAGAGCGTTCTGGCGGGCGGAAGGCGGCTGAAGAGCGACAACTCTCTATGCAGAACGTATTGCGCCGGGGCCATTCCAACCGAATGGAACGCATGCGACACCTGCAGGCGCGCGCCATGAACCCCGCGTCCGGCCATGGTCCGGAGAAAGGCGTCCACGGCGCCGGCCGGTCCGGACACCACTGTCTCCTCGGGCGCGTTCTCGCATGCGATCTCGAGGCAGGCCGCATCGACCGCTTCGGCGACATCGGCGGTCCGCGCGGCCAATCGCGCCATCGCGCCTCCCGGAGCGCCATGCTGCGCCATGATGCGCCCGCGTCGCTCGGCGATTTTCAACGCCTGCGTCGGCGAATATATGCCGGCCCAGGTATAGGCCGCGATCTCTCCCATGGAGTGCCCCAGCGCCGCGGCGCCTTGAAGCGCGAACGCCGTCGCGCCCGCAAGCGCCGCCAGCGATGCCGCCATGATTGCTGGCTGGGCGATCTCGGTCGCGGCGCTCTCGTCGTGCTCTTGGTGAAGCGGGTAGTCGCATTGCAAGTGGGGCCACCGGGCGGACCAAGCATTGAGGCGGCCGCGCGTCGGCGACGACTGTCCCGGGAAGAGGAAGCAGAGTCGCGGCGCTCGCGGCGCGAGCCCGACATGCAAGCCGGGTCGCGCCGTGCGATCGGACCCGTTGTCGATAAGTGAGAGTGCGGCTTCGATCCGGTCGAGAAGCTCGCGCGGATTGGCACCGACGATCGCTGCACGGAGCGGCCGTATCTCCCGCGCGCGTTTGAAGGAGTCGCGCGCGAGATCTACCATGTCGGACACGCTCGCGAAGCGGCTCGCCTCGCGCAGTTGCACTAGGCGCTCGCGCAGGTCGGCTTTGTCCCGGCCCGCTAGCAGGAATAGCTCATGGCTCTGAAATCGCAGTTTCGGAGCGGGGCTGCATGTCTGGCGCCGCTGCGGTGGCGTCGCCGCCCGCAGGATGAGGTGGCCGTTGATCCCGCCGAACCCGAAACCCGAAAGCCCGACCACGGCACCTTCCGGCAGCACAACCGGCTCCCGCACGGGCTCGACGAGACCCGAGGCCGCGAAAGCCGGATGGGCGATGTCGCAGCCGACATGCGGCGGCATGCACCCTTCGACAAGGCTTTCGACTACCTTAGCGAGCCCTGCAAAGCCTGCGGCGGCCTTCGCGTGTCCAATATTCGCCTTCACGGAGCCAATCGGGAGCGCTGTTTGGCGGCCCCGAAAGGTCTTGGCCAAGGCCTCTATCTCGACGGCATCACCTATCTTGGTGCCTGTGCCATGGGCCTCGACGGAGCTGACTTCGTTGGCGGCAACTCCTGCGTCGGCGATTGCCCTGGTAATCGCGGAGTTCTGGCCTTCCACTGATGGCCGTGTCAGGCCTCCCGCGCCGTCTGTCGAGATCCCCCAACCGAGAATATGCGCCCGAGCCTGAAAGCCCTTCTCTGCGGCTCGATGCGCGTCCATGAGGAGCGCGAAGGCGCCGCCTTCCGCCGGCCAGAAGCCCGTCGCGCTGCGATCGAAGACCCGCATGCGGCTGACCGCGAGCGCGCCGTTGCGCGAGAACCCGACCAGCTCGAGCGGATCGAGCGAGAGATCGACCGCGCCGACCAGCACGCTCGTGACGCGGCCCGAACGGAGGAGATCTCCCGCTATGGATAGAGCTACATGCGAGGAGGCGCAGGCACCGTCGACCGAGAAGGCTCCTCCGCGCAGGTCGAAATAGTTCGCGATCCGCCCTGCGATCGTGTTGGACAGGGCGCCTGCGAGACTGTCCTCGGTTGGTTCCGGCAGGGTCTGCTTGAGCACCTTGGCGAAGCGGGTGCGGATCACTTGGGCTTCATTTGCGCAGATCCCGTCCGCGCGCAGACAGCCGTCGAGCAACCGGTCGAGGAATGGCTGTCGCAGGCGCAGAAGCGAGGTACGGCTGAACTCGCCTGTCAAGGTGTTTCCCACCACGACGGCGCAACCGTCTCGATCCATCCTCTCGACGCCGCCGGCGGCTTCCAGCGCTTCATTGGCGAGCTCCAGCGCAAGCCAATGCGCTAGGTCGGTGACCTCGAATGTTGCTTTCGAGACCTTGAACCGGCTGCGATCGAACGACCATCCCGTCAGCAGTCCGGCGCAGACCGGGGTGATGCTGTCCGACGGCGCGGCGCCGTCGCACGTATAGTCGCTGAGATTCAGCCGCTGTGGCGGGATAGCCCGGAAGGAGATCCGTCCCTCCATCAGATTCTGCCACAACGCGCGCGGAGAGGCTGCGTCGGGAAAGCGGCACGAGAGAGAGCAAACCGCGATGGCGCGATCCGGGACCATGTCAGCTCCTTTCTGTCGCGGAGGAGGGCGCGCGAAGGCGGAGCAGCGAGGCACGCGAGAACTCACCCATAAGGGTATTAGCCACGACAACCGCGGATCGCGTCCGGTTGAACCATTCTATATCTCCAATTGCTTTGATCGCTTCGGCTGCGATCTTGAGGGCGAGCCAGTGGGTCAGGTCCGTCGCTTCGAATGTGCTCTTCGCGATCCGGAGGCGCGCTCGATTGAAGCTCCAGCCGGTGAGGAGGCCCGCGCAAACGGACGCGATCGAGGCGGCCTCGCCGACCTCATCCGCTCCATGCCGAACGAGATCGAGCCGCTCGCGCGGGATCGGCCGGAAGAACTGGCGACCCTCAAGCAGATTGGCCCAAAGCTCAGTGGGCGAACATGCGTCCGGGAACCGGCATGCTAGCGATACAACCGCGATGCTGGGCAAAACGCTCCTTAGCTTCTGATAAGCGACGAGCGCCTTCACTTGCTGCCCGCTAATGACCAACAGAAGCATGACGTCACGTTGAACGCTCTCTCGCAGCGGGTCGGTGTCGATGATTCTTCGACCGTAATCGAGCGCACGCTCATGCTTTCCGCACCGGGTAGCGCTATGCATCAGCTCAAAGCAACTCCTGACGAAAATGCTGTGCAAGCGCTCTCGCTTCTGAAGAACCCAGTCGTCACCGTCCAGGAAAGGCCCGCCGTAGGCCTCCACCGCCATTCCAATTTTTTCTTCCTCGGTCTCGCTGAGGCTGGCACTATGAGGTTTGCCCAAGGCTTGTTTCGACTGCCCCTGTAGCCCATGAATATCTACATAGACCGTAGGAGAGGGCTCCAAAACGACATCTTCTCCGACCGTAATCAAGTGCCGAGCGTTTCCTTTACCTCCTAGGTTCAGCATTTTCCGGGTGCGCCACACAGCCGTATTCATAGCGGACCGCGCCTTCTCCGGCTCCAGTTTACCCCAGAATAAGTCAGCGAGGCGTTCACGACGATGGGCTCGCCCGACGAACTCAAAAAGATAACAGGCAAGAAAGCGCCCGGCAGGACCAAGGTCCGATCTGATCACAGCACCGTCGATTGCGAACAAAGCTCCCCCCCGTAAAGTGACATTGAGCATGGCTCCCTCCATGCACCACAATGGTTCAACTCGTGCTGATCAACTGGCCCCGAGTCAACGTATGTACATTGAACGGTCAATGAACCACGAGACGATCACGGGGCCCTAGCGCGGCGCTCTTTAATTTTGCCGACCCGTTGCTCCTTGCCGGGATCGCCTCGTAATCCGATCGTGCGCGCCTGTGGGGAACCTTCCACGCCCACACTGCCGTGAGCTACGGGGAGGGCTAGTCTTACTGTGTCATAAATTCCTCACCGGCGATACGGACGCTGCACGTCTGAAGTGTTGCTGTTGACAGCACGGGCAGCGCGGCAAGCTGCGGGCCAAGGCGACCGTCAAGCGGCGGCGCACCGAGGTGATCGAAGATGGGTTATGGCGTTCCGGCCGCACCGGGATGCCCTCGGGGCCGCCAGCCCGGGGGTAGCGCAGGCGCTGGGCGTCGGAAGTGCTCTTGAGGGGGGAAAAGACTTCGCTCAGACACGAGGAAGCCATAGGCCGCAATGCACAAGGTGGCGTGATGATGAAAGCCGCGCCAACCGCGTCCTTCATAATGATCGAGCCC
>Ga0170475_118734499_pt1 | contig 11429 bp, 1 predicted proteins | sample Soicark_Litter_5_FD_111474 | JGI IMG/M metagenome (GOLD analysis project Ga0170475, IMG submission 111474) | Avena fatua rhizosphere microbial communities from Hopland, California, USA. Combined Assembly of 48 SPs | reverse complement strand
TATTTTTCTTGTATTCTTCAATGAATGCCTCATTGATTGCCGCTGTATAATATACAGGGTCGACGAAGAATACGTCGTCAGTGATCCTATCACGGATCCTATTTGTCAGTAGCCCGTGAACGGACTTTAACAATGGGTTTAATTCAGCCGGGAGCAGGCCTCCAGTGTCATTCAACACATGCTCACGACCTTTGAGTACCCAGGTAGCATACCGCTCACCGAACATGCTGACTGCAGCCCCAAGTAATTTTGCCCACCCAGCCCCAGGCACAGCCAAACGAGCCATTGCTTGCAGTGGTCCAAGCCTCTCACCCGTTTCAACATCCCTAACATAAGTCAGTATATTTCTACTTGTCCCCAGTAGCCCGAGAGCCGCAGCGATAGCACTCTCAGCCATTTCCTCAATGTCTACAACTGTCATGTCCTGCACACGATCATGTTTCAGCTCTCGGAACTCGCGAACAGCATCGGCAATTATCAAGCGCTCAGGCTGGGTCAAATGGAACACATTATCATCCAACTGTACGGCTGTAGTGTTCCATTTATAAATACGCTTGACTTGTTCAAGTTTTAAAGCTCTTTGATACTCATGAAGGGTGTCTTCATCCAGATTACCAGCAATTGCAGCTCTGCTTGCATCTTCACGTACCATGTCTAGCTCGTCACTACGGAATCGAGCTGTTTCAAACATCTTACCAGCAACAGTCATCAGAGATTCTACACCATGATTCTTGACTGGACCTGTCCTTGAGGAAGGTCCCATGGTTGGTGCATCATGCATGAGCTTGTTAACAGCTCTTGGCGTTAATTTGCCCAGTATGGGTAAACCCAACCCACCGTCAGCCTCAGCCACTGTTAACCAATCCGGATTAGTAAGTGCTATAGATTCATGTTCCGAGATCTTGACGGTAGTGAAGTGCAGACCACAAACCTTAATCAGTCGTTGACAGAAATCAATGTCAGCACCACGCCGCCATAAGACAGCAGCCGAGGTCCCAGTTCCTTTCGCGAATTCTGGTCCATTCACAATCTCTGGTGACTGCATATCAGAGCAGACAAACGAGCCAACAGACCTAGCCAAACTCCCCCGGACAACTACAGCATCTAGCTCAACATTGTAGCGATAGGAAACTCGTAGGAACTCAGCCTTGAGACCAATCATTTGTTTGGAGCTTTGCAGCTCATGTCCATTAAGCAAAAGGAGCTTAACTAAGAATAGTGAATTGGTTAAGGAGGATGTTGTACTGTGGACATCGTCACCCATAGATTCAAATCGTCTAAATAACTGTTCACCCAATCCCTCAAGGGCCTGATTGTTAATTAGAGTAGCGTAAGCATAATTACTGAAAATGTTGATTGCCATTGTGCTCCTCCAGCCAGACCATAGGCCACGATTAAGGTGATGGAAGGTACCATCACCTCCTGCGAGACGTGCAAACAGATTATCAAGCTGACCAATGACATATTCACACGCGCTGATCAAAGCTTCAACATAACTCTTACCAGCCCATGATCTATCTTCTGTAGAAATATAAGGGGTTATCTTATTCTTGATGGCCTGATAGAAAGCCTGCATGTCTATTTTACTATGAGTGATGTTGAAGTCACGGTAATCAACTGCACAAATCGAAGCTCGACCATTCACAGCATCAACTACATCCTCTTGCCTATGCACTAACTTTGCTAGCCTTGCACGAGCGTCTTTCTCCAAGTAAATCTCTTCGGTATCTCTGCTAATCTGCTTTTCTCCAACATCTAGTATAAGTGTCTCAGCAAGCCAGTGCCATATAGGCCCTGGCAATAGCTGCCGGAGTTTACCTAACTCAGTCTTTATGACACAGGTTGTCTCTGTAGTCCCCGGGAAGGATGAAATGTCTGCCAGAGCAGCAGGTGACGTCTCATTCAGCCACATACGTTTGTTGGGAGGCTTAGCAAAGTCCAAGTGTTTGAGCTGTTCCTTGCCAGAGCTAGCCGAGCCGCTAGCACCCATCCGAATAAATCCAGCGAAGATAGCCTCAGGAGTGGTAGGCAGGCCCAATCGTCCATACTGATTGAGGGTCGACTCAAGCCCTTGCACATATTTATCTGCAAGCGTATCCCAAACTGCAGCCATCTGCTCATGATATTTTTCAGCACTAAATGACCCATCACCATTCTTATACAGGTGTTCAATAGTTTGTGTCCTTTCATCAACAGTGCTGTCAGTAGCTATATCATCAGAACTGAAGCGGCCAACCAAGCCATCAAGGTATAACCATAAATCCTGATCAGGGCAAACACCTGCCATCCATGGGGGTAGACAGTCAGCACGGCGGGTAGCATTATGTATAGATTTACAAGCCCTAGCGTACTCACCAACCCCGCGTGAAGCTAGCCCAGTGCTCCAGAGCAAAACCATTATCCGAGCGCACCCGGGGGATGACAGCGCATAAAGGAGATTAGCTGCAAGACCTTGAATCCCAAGTCCGTGGCACGAGACTAGAGCAGCAACAATAAGGTCCTCCTTAGTAGGATCATGTCTGAGCTCAGCTTTGATAATCTTAGTGAGTAACCTTGCTTCCACTCGGGTACGTGACAACAATCCACTATCACCATGAGGGTACCACTCGCGCAACAGTTGATCTAGGAGCAAATAGTTAGTACTCCTGACAGCAATCCTTGCAGTGCTAACAAAAGCACTGTGCAGTGCAATGTGCCTAGGAGGCTTGTTTTGGAACACTTTATTCTTTTCCCTTTCTTGATTGCCCCGAGCAGCAAAGCTATGTGCATCGTTTGGCACATAGAAATCATCATTGACGATAGGAGTAAGGAAGATTGACTCCAAATCACCGCTAGCTGAGCGCCCAGGATCGAACTTCAGGCCCACCGATGCAGCTCTGGCAAATGCAGCGACACGTGAACGCAATTTCTTGAAGGTATAACTAAATTTAGGGTATCCTTCAAGCACCCTAAGTGACTCAATATTAAGAGCATTCATTCGGAGGCCAGTCTTCTCTTGTGGTAAGAATACTGCCACAGGAACGTCAGACCACACTTTTGGTATTTGTGAAGGGTGATGTATAAGCACAACCTTGCCGTGTAACGCCATCCTACTATTCCACAGCTTCTTGGCAGCATCCAAGGATCTATTAGCCCACATGTCCTGCGTAAACAAGGCAGCACGCTTGTTGTCTATGGGTGACTGTTTCGAATAGTCATCAATGTCCTCAGCCCACTCTGCGCTCTTAGCTAACGTTGACTTCCCTCCTCCACTCGGGACTGCAGCAAAGGCTAGGGGACGGTAAAGTGCTCCACCCTCTGCGGAGGGCAATGTGGCCTCGATTTGCCCATCTGCAATATGTTTAATTAATAATTTAAACTGGTCTTGTGTCTCCACAAATAATGTGGGAACGGACAAGGCAACGGAATTGTGTCTAGGTACCCTCACGATAGCTAAGCAAGCACGGCCATCATGAGTTGCCTGAACATCTTCAGTTACAAAAGCGTCCCAATCGTTGAGGCCCCAATTTCGAGGCACTTCTACGTAGACCATTGAATCTCTAGGGGTATATTTTCTCTCCAGGGTATAATTCATATCATAAATGTGTTGCCCGACATAATCATGTCTAGGCTCAATATGTAGCGGGTTTGATGGGTCAAGGATTGAAGAAATAGCCCCTGATGCCCCCATCGATATATTTTCCCAGGCACGCGTAACAAAATCAACCTCCACCAACTCCTCACCGAGAACTTCGGGATCGCCAGCCAATAAAGCATGTGTGAAGTAGCTATCTGGCTTAAAGTCAAACCACCGCTCACACAGTTCACCGAACTGCGCATATGTCATCGTCTCATTTTCTAAACTTTTCTCCCATACCTCAGCACCCCCTGTCTGCTCATTGATGATCCGGCGCATTACATCCAAGGGCAAGAGACTAAAGTCTGCCGGCGGTTGAAGTGTCATCACTACTTCAACCTGCTCCTTGGAGAGAGGCCAGGGCTCATCCGAAAAAACTGCCTCCAGTAGAAGCTGCCAGCTTTCTGAGCTGAGCGTTCTGCTCTAGCCATGCAGCACTAGCATGTGGCATTCCTATTTTTGGAATATTCAACCGCATAGCAGGCATCGTATTGAGAGCCTCTATGTCAATTATTCCCTCTGGCGTTACTGGATTCGGGGAAGGTAACTGCTTTGGTCGTAAGGGGGCTGGCTGCCACGTTTCAACAACCGGCGGCAATTGGGGAGAAAGTGGCGGGCTGGGGGGTAATTGACTAGGGTGCGAAGGTGGCTGTACAGATTTGTTGGATGCTGTCTCAAGGGTGAAACTAGATGGCATCTGTTGAGTGGTGCCTACCTGCTGAGGGGCAGCCTCTATTTGTATATTAGCATTAGCGCCTGCCGTACTGGATGCTGCATCTTCAGCTTTCCGTTTCTTCTCTTGTTCATCTTCAACCAATTTGCGCAACTTATCTGTTTTATCACTAGCCGTCTGCATATCTAAAGTTGCTTTATCCAAGGCTTTTTGTGATTTTGCAAGCGCATCATCAGCTGCTGACTGCCCGGTGGGGGCAGACTGATGTTGAGCAGTAGGGAGCTCACCAACCGATGGAGCAGGAGGAGCTGGTAGAGGACGAGCTCCTGCGGGCTTAGGAGTACCCTTAGGGCCGACCCCCCCGGGCATATAATACAAACCGGCCCGAGCATGCTCTGAATCGACACTTGTTGGCGCTTTCCCTTTAGCCTTAAATGACATTGACCCCTGTGGTGTTAAGATTGTCGGAGCTTTGCGAGCTCCAAATTGGGTAACAGCCATGACAGGAGCATTAAGGCGATACTTATAAACAAAGGAGTCGAGGTGCATGTAAACTGCTTGCGCAACAGTAGTCCAAACCCTGCTGGGATTTGCAACTGCCAATACATTTATAGACTTACCATACGGAGAATACATTCTACACGTATTGTTTGACAAATCATCTGCTGAAGCAAATATGGGTAGCCTAGTGAGCGCAGTTCCGAACTTATTAATTGAATTGACTGCAGTTGTACGATCGGGGGTATCAGACCAGGAGATCAAGTCAGCGCGTTTCAGGTCATCGGCCGCTAAACCAACTGGCAGCACTGATCCTCGATAAGAATCACCTATACGAGGCAGAGTACGGAGCAAATCCTCGTTATTGTTGATAAGATATGCTTTTTCAAGCGGACGGATACAGTTGGTAAAGGCATCACCATGTGCACGCGTGTAACTAATCATATTAAGTCCATTGCCTGTCCACTTAGCATAAACCACACTAATTGATGATCCAAATTGTGTTAGTGTGCAACTAATGGTTGTTACCAAAGCTGTTCCAATACGTGGTGGACCTACTGGAACAATCCCTGCTGGATTATTGCCGGCATCAGGCATCGTTACGCTAAAGCGTGAGCTCCAACCCACATGCCGCACTGGGTAGAACGCTCCATATTTTTTGCCGAATGGAATTGAGTAGTAATCACCGTTGTGCATCCGCTCAGTGGTCCCAAGACCGTAGATTGAGAGTCCAGGTAACCCGCTGAGCCTAGGTGCAGCGAAGGATTGCCAAGGAATAATGTCTGTCATAGTAAGTCGATAACCATCAGAAGTCAACAACTGCTTGCCTTCACGATCATAGCCAGCATCATAGTATGGCTCAAGTACTGGGTCAATAAACCATAAGATATCTAAAGAGTTCTGATATCCATATGGTAAGGAGTCAGACAGAATAGATTGCCTTGCGCTCAAGCGCCTCATAATCGGGTAATGTTCAGTCTTAGCTGAGCCCCGTGTGTTCGAGATTGCTAGAGACATTCCCACATGATAATTGTACCCTGTGAGCAAAGCGTAAATCCTCATTAAACCAAGGACGCCCCGACGGTCCATATTGTTAGGTATAGCCCAGTTAGCCCAGGGCTGCTGGACACCACCCAAGTAAGCATTAGCGAAGGCAGGCACCCAGGACACCATTCCTATTGTGGGCTTCGAGTCATAATGTAAGGTTTGTGCTAGAACAGGGTGCACACATACCCAATTAACAGCAGCAAGCTCAGTTTTGTCCCCATAGTTGTTTTCCACATTCAACTCGGGCCAGAGTGTTTGGTTTCTTGGAACGTGCAATTCGACTTGCTGACCCACCAACGACTCTAACATAGTTGTGACAAACCCGAACGATTTAAATCTATCCACTACTTGCACCGCAAAGTTAGCAATATACTCGTGTAAAGGTCGTCGTTCACCTAGTAAGTGAGACCTAACAGCGCGAGTTTGCCAAGAGAAATCAATATCAACATTAGTAGTCAACAATTCACCCTCGTGAGCAGATAGTTGCACAACATTGAATTTTTGTTCCATAGAAAGTGAATCAGTAAGAGCACGCAGAGACAGGGCTAAGGTAGCAACTCGCCGAAGGACATGATCACGGGTAGTGGTCCCCACACCAGGTAAGGCACCACCTGTAGTTCCCGCATCACTAGAGAAGCTTGAGAGGAATCGAAGTATAGTGCCAAGCTGGGTACTTTCAGTATCCCTACCAATGTCAATGTTTGTAGCAATGGCACTTCGCAAGAGATTCAAACCAGTAGGCCAAACCTCCCTTCTGGTAGAGTACAAATTAGTGATGGGGATATCGAGCTCGCGATTTCGATAGAATCCAGCATGTATAGCAGTACGTACAGCATCCCAAGAGCCATCCCCAACCGCATTATTATTGGGCATGACCATTGTGAATGATACCACCTCATTACCAGTGTTAGCCAACGCCCCTTGCCAGCGGTTACCGAATACGTTGACATTGTTACCAGGAACGCGATTATTACCCTCATCATGCAGCCACTCAATTAGTGAGTTCATCCTTGCAGTGGGCATACTACAAATGAACTCATCAATAGCAGCATGATTTAATACTATAGGGTGTGCAGCATCACCAGAGTTGATAAACCATGGAACAATCCTAGTAGCTTCATACCACAATAGATCAGCCTCGAAGAGAGAGCTGTCATGCAGGGCAGCACGATGCCCTGCCATAGTATAATTGTCAAAGTCATGTTCTAAGCCGGCAGCTTCAACCACACTATCCCGCTCAGCAACAGAAAGCTGGGTAAGACTGTTGCGCGCATCAACACCAGCGTATGATTGTCTAAACCTATCCCTAAAGCGTGCTACAGTATCATCCTGTGCAGCAGGTCCCCAGTTATCTGGGATGTCCATGACACGCATCGCACTTATCCGCTTAATGAATGAAGCTTTCATACCAGTATTATGGAAGATGGCAGCATTAAACCGAATCCCCATATCAAACGGCAACTCAGTGGCCGCAATGTGTGGAGATTTGAAGCAGTCACGAATAACAGCATTAAAGGCAGTTGATGCATCACGACCAGCTTCATAGTTGTGCACAATAAATGCAATTGCATCCATCACAGCCTCACATGTTACTTCTCGTGCAGTGAAATTTGTAACAGACAGGGACCTAGGTCGCTCGTATGGTGACATAAACAAAATCTTTTGTACCCGATCCAAACCATGCACAAATGCATCATGTTGAACCACGTTACCCCAGCCGTCAGTGAAACGGTTGTTTCCAGTCAGATGCGTAGTAGGAGCAATCCCACAGTTTGGCTCTGTAACCAGATTGAAAACTGTCCACATACTGCGTCGGTTGGTAACTAAGGAATCGAAACGGTGTGACATTTTACCGTAGGGCAGGATCAGGTATGGGAATTCACCATTGATAAAAGTCATGTTAGTCATCAACATATACCAATGTTCTGCACTCTCAGGGAAAAGACCACTATATCCGGGCAATGGATTTTGACCCCCAACAGGCACCTGGTTAATGTTTCCACCCATGAAGCTAGACAGTGAGTCATGAGCATTCTGTAAATATGGGTGTGAAAAGCTTTGGAGTGGGTTGGTTCCGAAAGCGAAAGTGGTGTTTGACCGCTGCCAATCAACATTACGACGGTTACCCTGCTCGAGAAAAGCAACATTGCCCATGATATCATGGCTAGCAACGGATGTTGAACCGAGAGCAAGTGAGAAGTACATGCGCCACAATCTCTCTAAGAGAGGAGCAAGGGACTCAGACCCTATGGGTGTTATGGTACTGAGAACGTTTGATATCTTGGCAGCCGCCTCCTTGCTGAATGAGTGTGCCATCTGAGGCAATAATTTGGTGCGGATAGAGTCTGATATCGCATGAGTGTCAACAACAATAGAAGTTGTACCAACATTCGAACCATATAATATACGATTCATTGAGCCAGCGGCTGAATAAGACAAAGTACCTTTAGCAGGCATCATTTGGTTAGTTATCTCCAATTGGGCAACCACTTCGATAGACTCAGAAGCACGATTGTGACTGATGGTGGATCCCTCATTGGTCCAGTCCCTAACATTAAATATTGAGAAAACATCCATAGCCTCGGACCCAACAGCATCAATAACAAGGGATGGGTTAAGTGTGAGGTGGTTGAAAGCTTTATCGTAATCAACAATCGTTATGTGCCCTTGACTGGTATTATCACCCTCAATGGGAAGGCCCGTCCCAACCATAACAAGGGTAGTGTCATCGCCAGCCCCGTTAGGGTAGAAAGTTCGTGTAATCCCATCCTGTGCTAACATTCCGGTACTAACAGAATAGGCTCCCTTACCTTGTGGGTAGAAAGCTGGATGACCTTCAAACAGTGGCATCAGCGCATCATAATGTGCTGAGCCATCCTCAAACTGCGTGTGTAAAAGAGCAACCTTAGGCTCAGGGTTGTTAGGGTTAAGCCAATGGTCATTCTGCCAAACATTTACTTCCGCAAGTTGTTGAACGTTCAGGAAATCTTGTGGGGCAAATCCACCACGGGGAGGTTTGGGCAAAGCGTTAATGTCGATATTGTCTCTACCACCAGTACCAACCTTGTATGCATGTACTGTGCAGAGATCATCTTTATTATTGACCCATACGATCCCTAGACCGGCAGGTAAAGCAGAGGGGACACGAGAACGCCAGGAGATGGAAGCACCAGGAACAGCAGCAGCAGCCGGTGAAGTGCCGACCAGCGACCCTCCAGACGGGAATTGGACTGGTGAACCGGGTGTGATTCTCCAATCACTAATTATTGAGCCCGGAGCACCATAGATTCCAAGAATATCTACAGATCTGTCGTATAATCGCGACTCTGCCGGCGCAAAATTAGCATCTGCGATCGTTCTGATGTTGCCGTTGAAGACTAAAGTGCCGTTATTCTGTGGGTGGCCATTAAGACGATGAACTTCAGCACCAGTATAGCAGGAGAGCCTAGCTACGTCAGATAACCCACGAGCAATCCGGGCCACTTGCTGGTTATTGTAATCCAAGCTGCTTTGTGTGATTACTGGTCGAGATGAGACTGCATCGACATCAGTGCGCAACTGAGATATTTCAGCGACACGGTTATCGTTGCGAGTGAGCAACTTCTCGAAACCGTCTTTAGTATAATCGAAGAGTGCCCGGTGATCAGTTGCCAACGCGCGAGCTTTAACGTCAGCTGATAAGTTTTTTAGCTCATCGACAAAAGTAACCATATTATCATTTAGGTCAGATACCTCTGCCGTGATATTTTTAACCTTATTATGTACCAGTGAGATGCTGTCAGAGTTCAAATCAATTTGATTCTGTAACAGCAATTCATCGGAAACAGTAGGTAGAGGTGTAACCATGGCTGTCAAAGTATCAACCTTGTCTTGGATTTCGAGAGCCAGCTGAGCACGAAGTGCAGCGAGCTCAGCCTGACCAGCACCCTGGGGCTTGACACCCGTGAGGAATCCGAATTCGAAGGTAGGTCCAGCATCAGACTTCCCTTTCTTAGTAGCAGGATTGTACGATTTTTTGAACCGCCGATTGACGCTATCAGCGACCTTGACCTTGTTGACCGGGTATCCATTAGCAAACCTGTGCCGAGTGATAAACATCACCCGGGCAAGCAGCATGTCTTCAAAGAGTTGAGAATGCTGCGGGTTCTCAACTACGGTGAGGACGTACTCAGGGAGCACGACCTCAGTGTGTTTCCACTCATTCTCCAATATCTCGGCGGCAGTGGCCTCCGCCTTGGCAATCTTACGGCGGATCGCCTCCTCAACATGCAGAGCATGCAGCGCAGCCCGCTCCGCTCTTTTCTCCACCCGGGCAAGATAGGCCGCTCTGTCTGCTTCGCGGCTGCAAGTTTCTTTTCGGCCAAAGCCACCTTATTTTGAGCGCGCTGCTTGCGCTCGACCTTTGCAGCGAGTTTTTGTTTATAGGCCGCAATGGCCTCGGAGCCCCTAATGGCGGCTGGGCATTTCTTTGCCACCGCAACCACCGTTCTGCGAGCCGCAATGACTCGAGGGTGGTGGTCGAGGCTTACCTCGACAGCTTGCTCCATAGATTTAAAAATGGGGTCCACCCCAACTGGGGTGGCCAAGCACGCTGCAACCTCACGGCTCCACTGATCCATCTTGCGGGCCATTTCTTCCTCCCCGTGAATCTCAGCCTGCAGCAGGAGGGATGCTGCAACCTGGACGTATTTTGCCACTTTTGGGGCGGCAACCTCAGCAACCTTTGCAGCCCGACCACTGCTGCGACGATGTGGGTGAGCGAGCCTTGGGCCCGCAATACGAGTTTGAGTGAAGATGGGCCCTCTGGCCCGGTCAGCGGTTGCTTGCGCAGCCAGCCTGCCCCCCAACTTGTAAAACACCCTCGTTGGTGAAGGCGCAGCTACATGGAGCACAACTGCTCCAGTGAGGGGGAGGTTGGCCCGACGTTGGGCCTCTTCGCAGTAGGCGATGGCGCCTACTGTCATGTTGGAGGGGTAAACCCTCTCCTCCATGTCGAAGGTAGCCTCCCAGGCTACCAACTCAGCAGGCCCAGCAGGGCCGAAGAGTGAGGAGAGCTCAGGGAGCTCGTTGTCATCTCCCCCCCACGCACAATCGATAGCCGGGGCTGGCTCGAAGTTGGCGGCAGGACGGCAGCCATAGCAGTCTTTGATGTTGAGACCCGGGGGAGTGGGGGTCGCGAGGGGAGCACGGCAAGAAACACAAGTGTAGGAAGACATTTTGATGAAGAGATGTAACTTTAAAGATTTCTTGAAAGTTGAGTTTATCCGAAGACAAACACCCATACTACCGAAGATTTACGATAGATGTTTACACTTGCAAAGCTGATAGAGGTGGTGATGAAAGTTCATCACACTATAGCCTACGACTCAAGTGAGTGTTCCGATGTACCTTACGCGGCTACCAGAGCCGTGGACCCACGCTTGCGTGTTACTGTTGGGCACATGCGGGTATAAGATGCCGCATGTCCACATTACCGGCATAGGGATTGAGGTTTCCCTAGCTTGAACGTTGCACTTAATACTGATCACACATACGTGTTTTTTCAGCCTCAGTGTCAGATGGGCCTCGCCACACAGTGACTAACCACCCTAAGGC
>Ga0170475_109446105_pt1 | contig 11429 bp, 1 predicted proteins | sample Soicark_Litter_5_FD_111474 | JGI IMG/M metagenome (GOLD analysis project Ga0170475, IMG submission 111474) | Avena fatua rhizosphere microbial communities from Hopland, California, USA. Combined Assembly of 48 SPs | reverse complement strand
ACGAAACACTGTAATGTTGTTTCTACTAAACACGTACGTAGTAGTTAAGAATAACAACAAAAACGACTTTTTCCCTATCGGGTTAGCCGACCGTCTTTCTGCAAGCGGGACCTTAACGGACATGAGCGAACGGTTGCGATGGCACTGAAACTGCGTGAAGGATTAGTAGGGAAGCGTTTTGCGGCGTTAAAATCCGGTGAGTTAGGCAAATTAGGCGAATTGGATACATCGTCGTCGAGTATCGTTGCGGAGGAGACGCGAAACAACAGCACGGTATGGCGCTGTGGGATTATAAGGGCGGCAACGCACAGGGATTGCTCGGAATTGGATATCAAGGTTCTAGTGGAGTACGATGACCTGGAATGGAAGTCCCGGGAATGGATTGCGATTCACACTACTGTAAATGTCTTTCTCGTAGAGGATGCGCTTGTTTGGGTTCCGGATCATTGCAAGGCGGGCCGAAGTTCGGAGAAGCAAAACAACCTCGTGCCTGCTTTGTCGTTCAGAACCATTGTTGATAAAATTGAATATACTTTGTCGGTCTCTTCGCGTACTGCCGTTGAATATCTGTGTGAAAGAAGATTGGATTTTATACAACAAACTTTTCTCAGGGAATTTAAGAAGTCGGATTTGAACGACTCCTCTCCGGATCATTCAATCGCTTCTAGTCTCGCCTCGTCGACCGTCGAGCTGGTACGACGGTGGCTGGAGAGGCAGGACGGACAGCGGATCCTCCTCCAGACGCCCAGCGTACTCGTCGGGTACCGGGCACAAGTGTACCGAGCTGACGGTACCACTCAATGGTACACGGCTGTCATCAAGTCGTACAACGAGAAGACCAATATGCTGAGTGTAACTGATGACACAGTCCTCGAGGAGCATCAGATCAACCCTAGTCTCACACAGATAGTGCTGCTTGGTGAAGGAGTAATAGAGTCGATCCTTGACGGACAGGAGCCGTGTGCACGACTGTGTCGGACACGACGGTGCAAGAACGACAAGAAACCCGACGCTTATTCTTCTACTGCAGCGAATAAGAATTCACTGAAGCCTGGTCGTGTTAAGAAAGAGAATTGCAGAAGTTCTTGTGACAGCACATGTAAGACAGACACTACACAGTCAGCCAACACTGCCGACAATTTGAAAGCGTCCGAGTCATCTTCATGCAAGAGCAAGTCAGGCAGTGAGAACAGAAAGTCGCCCAGAAGCAGGAATTCTACCAGCAACAACAATTGCGCCCCTGTAAATAGAACCCTATGTAAATCGGTTGCCGGCAAGAAGTCGCTTTCTGTTCGCATTAAACCGTGCGATGTGGCTCAGACGAGTAGTCGGCTTGTGTCTCGGCACGGCTGCTCTGATTCATCGCCTTTAACGCTGAACAGTCCGTGTCGGTCCGGCTCTGGGATCTCCAAGTCTGCCGGAAGAACACTGTTGAGGGGACTGTCGTCTTGTATAGAGTCCGACAGCAGTTGTTCTGAGTCGAGCAGCGACAGTAGTCACTTGAGTTCAGAGCAGAGTTCAACTCCTTGCTCTGTACGAACTATTACGACACCAGATACGATCAAGGAATCAGCTGACATCGAGAGCTGTAGTTCCGAGAGCAAGACCAGCGAGAGCAAGACACAGCCATCTCAGAACTCTTCCGCCGACTGCAGCCAAGCGGAGTCTCCGAAAACCGTTGCGCGGACTACGCGAATATTTTTTGAATCGAAGTGCGGCAGTTCGTCTCGGCGTACGCTGGTTCAGTCGGGCGACTCGCGTCCGACGTCGAAGGCAGAAAATATTTATTCGGAGTTTGAGTTCGAGTGCGAAGAAAAGTGTGTGGATGTTAAGTTGTCGTCGTCTCAGGCCGCTGCTAAAAAGAGTACGAGCGCGTCGGCGTCGGCAAAAAAGAAGTCACCGGAACACCGCAGAGAAGAAAGTAAGGCGAGCGCTGAATCTGCAGTAAATCATTTATCAGTTGAGGGTTCAGTTGAAAAAGGTGCCGCCCCTTCTCTTGAGCCACCTATCTGTGAATCGTCTTTGACTGTTGTCGAGAATCCGCTGTTGTTTTCTCCTCCTTCATTAAGTGATAATAGAGTCAGCGAGCTTTGTGAGTCGGACACGTTAACAACAAAGTCCAACAAACTGACGAATGAAAAGTTGGACATAATTGTAAATAAGAGCAGCGATAATCCGTTGAAAGCTGAAAGCGATTTAGGTTCGTGTAATACAGAATTTCTTCACGCTTCCTTTAAGATGGGCGACAGTGACGTTTCCGTAATAGACATCAACAAACCGTTGACCGACCAGGTTATGTTCACTCAACGGTTGAGGTCAACCCCTGATCAGCGCAGCTGTGACACGAGTCGTCAGGCTAATGATGCCGCGTCGTACAGCAGTAGCACGGCGTCGACACGGAACATTTACTCTGAGCCAGTTCACATCGACATCTCAAAGATGGTCGAGCGAGCCATCTCGGAGAACATCGAGAGAGAACTGAGGACGTGTAGTGAGACGAATAAGGAAATTCAGCGAAACAAAAACAGTTGCGTACAGGATGGTGTTCCTGGTACATACGTTGTTCAACCTAAGCGACCGTGGTCCTCGGAAGATGTCGTTAATTATAGTAGAAATGGACAGATGTTTGGTCTGAGTAGGGATGATGTGAATGACGGGGCTAAAGTAGAAAGACTGTGCATAGATTCGGATGGTCGTAGGACTCCATCAAATTTAGCAAATCACGGGGCTAAGCAGATCTTAATTCGATCTTCCGAGACGATTGCGAATGTTATCAAAGGTGAAGCTGTGGTAAAGATGGAACTATCTGACGGCGGTGACAGAAAAGCTGGCAACAGTTTAGCTCAAACGTCGGCCGCATGTCGAAACAGCTGGACAAGCAGAAACCCGCAACAAAGCGCAGCGCTAAAATCGGACAACAATTTAGCATGTTCGGTTGAGAGAAAAACGAATTTTGCAAACTTGCAGACCGTGTTCAGCGATATGAAGCCGCCGGTCTTGAAGGGCATGAATTCTATTGCGGCCGGTTCACCAACTGCTGGTAACAATGGTGACAGATCTTTGAACAGTTTGAGAATTAATTTGAGTAGTGCTCATTCTGACAGTTTAACTACACAGCACATGATACCGTCCAGCCTGGCCACTTATAATTTTCACAATACCTCACAAAGTCGAGATTTCTTGCGCCCCTCCGACGTTATGCGTTGCAATCAGTTGGACGGTAATAAAGCTTCCTCAAAGCCGGCCGTGAGCAATATTAATCATACTAAAATGCAGCAGGGTTTAAGAGATCTTTCACCTGCGTCGGTGAAGAAGGTTTCCGATATGTATCCGACCGTTTCTTCATCGTTGTTGAAACCGATTTCTTCCAGTCGCATGCAGACAAAAAAGCAGACGCCGCCGCCGTTGAGTACCTCGACGAAAGTTCAACCGGTGGCACTCTCTCCGGCATCTCATCAATCGGATTGTAAATCTTCGGAGCCTCAGATGCTGGTCGCGAACCCGTTTTCTTTTCTCAACGGTCATATGGGAAATCTACCATCGGGTCTAGGGCAGCCGACGGCCATTGATCAGGCAACAGTCCATCTGTTGATGCAGAACCAGCTGGCAGCTGCTGTTCAGCTGTGGCAGTTGCAGCAGCTGCAGCAGCAGCAGAACGCAAGGTTGACTCCGCTAGCAGCACAGAGCATCATGCCGGGCATTGGAGTCACTCCATCAAACGCAACGCCTCCCTCAGTCGAGTGGATACGCAGATATCAAGAAGAACTAATACGCAGTCACTTTGCTCAGCAGCACGAGCAGCAACAACAACTACAACAACAACAACTGCAACTGCAACAACAACAGCTCAAGCAGCAACAACAACAGCTGCAACAATTGCAACAGCAGCAACAGTTACATCTGCAGCAGCAACAGCAGCAACAGAAGAGAGAGCGGGATCAAACAAAGGGAGACAATAAGAGACCATCTAGCGGTTGGGATAAGAAGATGGGAATGGATTTAAATGTGAAAAGTGAAAGAGAATTCCACTCAGCGACAACTGTATGCGACAATAAAGAACAAGGAATCGCCGAAAGGTTGAATGACTCTGATGCAGCCCGGTTGGTTGGAGCAGGGCGATCATTTGGAGGCGTGCACGTCAAGCAAGGAGATGATAAGGCAGACATTCGCAAGGTCGAGGCTGACCATCGCGAGATCAATGATGCGCTGGATCAACACTTCCGCGAGAGCCTTCGTCTCGCCGTCTCTCATCAGAAGGTTGAACATCACAACAGTCACATATCAACACTTGGTCAGAGTATAGACACACATTCCAAACATGGCCTGGACCTCCACAATGATATGTCTAGGTCAACAACTGCTTCTGCTTCACTTGGAGCAGTGAAGAACTCTGCGTCAACCACTGGTAATCCTTCCACCCAATCTGCAGAACCATCCAGCAATGATGCTCTAAACTATAGATTTGGATATCTTCCTTATGCAAAGATGTACATATGTCAAAATTCTCTGGAGAGGAATATGTCTGACGAAAGCAAGCAGCCCTCACTCCCGTCAGTTCGGTCTGACGGTCGGCTGGTGGATCCTGATCCCCCGGCACTTGTGCGAGAGATCCCCACTCGTCGAACTGATACGCCGCAGTCAGAGTTGCAGAGCCAAAAACATCAGATGGAATCTAAGACGGATACATCCAGTCCATTGAAAGATCGACTGAAACAGGAAGTGGTGAAATGCAGTGACTCGTACGATCATAAAGCAGCTCTAGATGTTGGATACGAACTTCTCGCTCGTAGAACTGCTGAAGCTGCTAAGGATTTCAAATTGAGCAACTTCAAAGATGTAAAACAGGAATATCAAAACGTGATTGAAAAGAAACATTTTGCCGGCGATATATCGAGCATTCTACCGCCTGGTATGCCTCCGGGCATCGTGTCAGAGAAGACACTGGAGAATCTACGAGAAGCCGTCAACAATCGAAATCTGGAGAGCTTGGTGGCAGTCGCGGTGCAGCAGATCGGAGCCATGAACAACAACATGGTTCCACGCTTTGTAGCCGACATGAGTGATGCCTCCGAAACGAAAATTTCAAATACTATAGATCGCAAGGCAGCTCAGAAGCGAAAACAGCGAACGGCAGGAAAACAAGAATTAAATCCAACGTTTGGTAGTGCAGTTAATAACAACCAGGTTGTGGATTGTGCTACTTCATCCGAGGTACAGCACAACTCTGCCTTGTGCACTGTAGATGCCCTAAGTGGAAAGGTTGTAAATCGTTTGACTTCTGGTCCTGTTCCAAACTCCGTAATAACTGCAGCATCTTACAGAGGTCAGACAGCACCAGGCACAACCACATTTCCTCATTCCCTTGTCGGGCCGCTTGGTATTCTGCCTCAGGGATTTGTGATCAGACCCACAGCTCCAGTGAACACTGGTCAGATTGCAAGGCTTCCGCTGGTTCTCGGTGGACATCAGACAGGTGTGTACAATGAGCCAGCGCAGCGAGGTTCTGAGGGTGAAGTGTCTGAACCGATGTCCTCCCAGACACTACTGATGCAGCAGCCTGCAGTGCTTCAGGCAAAGCAAAGACCTGCACAGGCCATCACAGTCACTGCTACACCATCACAGACCAATGCGTCGTTCGTCCAGTCGCAACATCAGCAGGGACATCAGCAACATGTTGCAGTTGTCATGCCAAACAGGAAACAAGACTCATCTAAAAGGACCTCATCAGTTCTTGCTGTGGATGAAGTCCATGATGATATCCTCACAACAAAGCGCATGCATCGTGTCTCTTCACCAAATCTCGCATCGTCGAATTTACTTCAGCGTGAGACAGCCGTGTGTTTGGTAAGCTCAGTGAGCAACTGCTTGTCCGTTTCCTCTCAACCCAAGTACATCGACAGTTTTCGTTCGTTTGTAGAGCATGCGGTTCAGAGAGCCTTCTTGAAGGACGAGGAGATCTCTGCTGTGTCCTCAGTTGCATTGTCTGGCAAGAGACCTGCAGAGACTGCTGATACAAAGCTGAGAAACATTCAGCTCCCAGCCCAGCTGGACAGAAAGCTCGCTGGGCCCAATAGCGGTCAGCTTTCCCTGGATTGTATTGCGGGTTCTGATGCTAAATTACACGGAGGCGAAAATGCCTTCAGTACAAATTTAATAGTCGAAAAGATTGGTCCACGTGATGTAGTACCTCAGGGGCAGTGTGTGATTGTGAGCAGTACAAGTTGTGAAATAGCCATACAACAGATTCCTGTCGTCTCTGTGGCAGACATAAGTTCATACAGTGAAAGAATGGGCGATAAGTCGGGTGGCAATAATCTCCAGGGGTTGACCGACATATGGCCTAAGCTGAAGCGCGCGTCGAGTATTTCTAGTTCAGAGCCGTGTAGCTTTACGCAGGATCCTCCGTCTGCTGCGAAGAGGATCACTCCTGAGACGGGTAAGATTTCTACTTTAGAGCTAACATCTAGCCTTGCTTCAAAAGTGTCCGCTGAAAGTGGCAAAGTTGGGCTACCGTTGGGCGACTGTCACCAGGCAATCAATGATAGACTTTTCTCTGTGTGTTCTGAAGCAGGCATGAATTCGGACATTCAGCCAAATGTTCATTCTTCGTTGTTATCCGACAACATTCAAACAGCAGATAGTCAGAAATTGGATGCAACTGTGGCCAGCCCCAAAGTTGACTTAAATGCAAGGAGTGTGTTTAGGAGTTCACCGAAAAAGTGTACATCCCTTCCGATTGGTTCATCAGAAAGTGGTTTCTCGTCTGCATTCACGTCTACAATTCATTCGCACCAATCAGGGATCAGCAGCAGATCAGTGCAGCACACGACCACTTCAGATGGTTCATCTGCTGCATCTCTCACTCCCCTTCCTGACTCTCTTCAGTCAACTTGTCTGACAGGCGGGGGAGGAGGGGGAGGTAGTCAGTGTTTGGTGGGTGAGGGTGGCATTGATGCTGACAGTGACACAATGAGCTCCCACAGTCCCACAGTGCTTAGCACTGCAGGTCACGTGACAGGTCATGTGACAGGTCACGTGACAAGGCTGACAGACACAGAACCATCCACACCAAAGTCCTCATCACACTATGCCAAGTTCAAGAAGACCTGGCTGCAGCGCTATTCCGACGAGGATCAGAGGGTTGGGTGCTCGTCTGAGGGGAGGCATCAAGCCGGTGCTTCAGGGGATCGTCAGGGTGAGAAGGGTTCAGAGGGGGCTCAGCAACAACATCAGCAAGGGCAAAGAAAAACAGTGGGCAGCTGTGAAGATAAAGGCACTGGCTCAGTGTGTACTGCTGAGTCTAAGGTTGACATTGTCAATGCGGCTCAGGCGGGAAAGTTGCCCAGAAAGCGCCGTCACTTAAAGCAGACGTCCGAGTCTGAGTCAGACACAGGAAGTGGAAAGTACAAGAGATCAGATTCATCCGGCAGTCACTCCAGCACGCTGACTGACAGTGGACGGAATGCTCATAAGAAACAGGCACGCAAAAAGGATGAAAATCAAGGCCTAAACAATGCCGGCTTCTCTCCTAAACCTCGTCACTCCCCGTTCAGTGTCAGAGAGTCTTCCCCAGCCGGTCGGTCAGTCGGTGATGTAACAGTCGGGTCCAAGAGGAAGTTTGACTGCGTGAAGAAGATGAAGCAGAGAATAGAACAGTTGAAACACTCGACATCAAGAGACGACCTATCGGCAGCCTTGGCTAGTAAGCCACTGAACACTCACAGTGAATCAGAGCGCAAGAAATCTGGCAAGCCGTTCCTGCAGGACGGCGCTTGCACTGAGACGACGCCGCGATTAGTCAAGTGTCGCGAGTGCAAGATGGCACGAGGCAAGAAAGGCAAGCACCACGCCAACATCTTTTGCAGATTCTACGCTTTCAGGCAGTTACGCTTCAGCGCCAAGAAGGTCGTCACAGTGGCGGGGTTCAGTGAGCCGGGTGATGCCGACCCAGCTGACATGGAGATCTGGATGCCACTTCCCTCCGTGTCCACTACGCCAAGCAGCGTCTCCGCAGCACAGTACATCCTGGAGCACATAGGGGAGAGGTTCCTTTCATTCATTCAGCATGAACAGTCGGCTCTTGATGGAGTTGCTGAGAGAACTGAGCTGTGTTGGAAGCGCGCCGTGCAAGGTGTACGCGAGATGTGTGATGTATGTGACGCGACGCTGTTCAACGCGCACTGGGTGTGTCGCAAGTGTGGGTATGCGGTGTGCATCGACTGTTTGCGTGTGAGATCTGGCAAGGAGGGGAGTCAATGCAAGGCTGTGGGCTGTAGGGTGTGCAATGAGACAAAGGCAGAAGAACGATGGCTGACCTGCAGCATTAACCGTCAGCCACACTTGCCAGAGTGGCTCATGATGGCTCAGATTATTCCTAGTGACGTCCTTAGTTACGTTGTCAACTTGGTGGAAGAAACAAAAGACAAGTTCAAGGTCAAGTCCTTCAACAACTGCACATCATCTACACTTGTGCCTCACAAGAATGGGGTCAAGAGAAGTCACGACAAGAAAGACGATGGATCGGTCGGCTTCTCGTTCGATGACAAAGAGCTGAATTCACTTCTCGAGGGATGCCACTCTAAGTTGATCGGAAGCGAAGCGCCTTCTCTTTTTCCTCTCAGTCTTCTCGCTGAGGCTGCTGCGTCGCGAGGCAATGAGCTGATGGACAGTCCATCGTCTAACCGCTGTTCAACGCTGCGTGACCTGCTCACCAAGGCTGTCAACAGCATGGCAGATGGAGACCAGATGAAGATGAACAAGCCAAACGCATCCTCTCTCGAAGACATCATTCAGCGAGTGCTCGTCCATGAGAATAACGGCCGACACAAAGACATGTCATCCTGTTTAACAAAGAAGTTAAAACAGTCGCTTGCCGACACATCGAAGGAGTACCCAGAGACGCCGCACGAGTGGGTCGATGACAGACGGGTGCTGAGGCTTGTTGACGCTCTGAGCACCAAGAATCTGGAGCTGTTCCAGCAGCACTGGAGAAGTCACCGGCCAGTGCTGGTGTCCAACTGCGGTCTGGATGAGTCTCTGTGGAGACCTGAGGTGTTGGCGAAGGAGTGCAGTCACTTTGAGCGTGACCTCGTGGACTGCATCGACAGCTCAGTACAGAGGGTGAAGCTGAGGCGCTTCTGGGACGGATTCGAAAAGGTCGCGCCAAGGATTCGCGACTCTGAGAATAGACCGAGAGTTTTGAGGCTTGCCGACACAGCCGGGCTCGATGGGGACGAGTTCCGCGATATTCTTCCGCTCTGCTTCCAGAACTTCCACAGTGCCTTGCCCATTCCAGAGTACACGAAAGAGAGCGGCTGTTTTAATCTGATCTCTCGACTGCCGGAGTTTTTTGTCCGGCCGGATCTCGGACCCCGTCTGCATCTAGGTTATGGTCTCGCAAGAGAATCTTCGAGCAAGTCGAAGGATAAAGAGTGCGGTACGTGGAATCTGAGAGTGGACGTGGCAGACAGTGTCAACATCTTGACTTATGTCGGTCAGTTGAAAGATGACTCCGGCAATCAGTTCAAAGCTGCCACCAAGCTCGTGAAAGAGTTAGTCAAATGTCCGTCCACGTTGTCCAGGATATCGGAGTGTGGCGCTAAAGTGGGAGCACTGTGGCACGTGTACAGTCCACTGGATGTGGACAAGATCCGTGGCTTTCTCAAAGAGTATGTGTTGTCAGACCAAGAAGAGGTCACCCAGTCTGACCCACTCTTCTCTCACTCCTCTTATGTGGGCACGTCTCTCAGGGATCGTCTCTCCAATGAATGCGATGTTCACTGCAGCACTTTTGTTCAATGTGTCGGCGATGCTGTGTTGCTTCCGGCCGGTTCTCCTTATCAGGTTTGTTATCTGCAGAGTTGCATACAGGTTGTCGGTGAGTTTGTCTCACCTGAACATTTCAGCATCACCTTTGATCTGATAAGAGACCTGAGACATGAGTCACAATCAACTATTAACTATGAAGACAAACTACAGGTGAAGAATGTCATCTATCATGCAGTCAAGGATTCTCTGTCCATTCTAACAACAGCCCAGAACTAAAACAAAGATCATTCTTGTTCCAATAATGTCCAATCCAAGTCTACTGCACGCTGCTAAACTTCAGATCTGTTAACGATTTAACTGCCGGTTTTATGTTGTGTACTGAAATGTTTTAAATTGAATGGTAGTGAAATTTGACAGTTATTAATTGCAAACAGGCGATCGTAAATTGCAGTCTAGTTAAGATAAATTTAGTAATACTTCTTCCAATAATTTGACCAGTTTTTGTTAGCCATTATTCAGATTATATGCACGGATGTAGTGTCATAGTTGAATTCACTCTACAGTAATAGGTTCCAGTGTAGCATATCAAATTGACCGTATGCTTATTTATTTGGTTTGCTAATTGACTGCAAAGAATTGCTGGCGCTTTATTATCTATTGATGCGATTTGTTTCAATTTTATTTCTAAATTCAATTGTGCATGATGAATGCTTAGAATCCTCTCTAAAATAAAGTTACTATGCAATCAGATCAGATCAATCGGATCAGCCATAAATAGTTCTCTTTTTGTTGAACATTTGCTTCTTGCTGTTGAATGATATGTCATTCACACCAGTTGCTGTGCTGAGTAAACAAGTTATTTTCAAATTATAATATTATTATTTGAATATTGTATTGTGTTCAAAATATTAATATCTGTTTATTGCATCGAGCGCAATGATGTAGCAGTTTTTCTTTTTGTTCAAGATATGGTTAAGGTTCACTATTTTTGTGCACAGTCTAAATTTAAAAAATTTAAGGTGTAATTGAAAATAATTCTGTTGAATTAATCTTGTTACTATAAATAGATGCTAAAAATGGTTTTCTGTGGTAGCCATTCAGCCAAATTATCATGTGAATCATTTCAGTTGCACGTTTCAGATGAGTTTCATATAGAAATATCTGTATCTGTTTCAATACAGTCAATATTGTTAAGACAGATTTAGTAGTTGCACCTTGATGCAATGCAATGTTACTGTAAATTTAACTACAGTTTAACATCCCTGACTTTGACCAAATAGTTTGAATCGTCTGCCGGTATGTAATGCGTTGTGTCCGTGTAGTTTTTGTCGAGATCTTTTTTTGTGATAAATTTACGATGTATAATATGTTGGTATAGCCGTTGTTTTTCAGGTATTGGTTATTTATTGTCATTTATTATTTAATTTATGTTATTCCTAATTAAAACTTGTTGCAAGAATTCTTCAGTTGACTGCCATTATGGACAAGTTGAAGAAATGGATGACCATCTAATCCTGTTAGACATTGGTTGAAGTCATTTGAAAGCAGTATCTTGAATTATGAAGAGTTTAAACATGTAGCAAAACGTTTAATCAGGCTGCTGTTGTTGTGCAATTGGCACGGTCTGTGTATAAGATGTTGTTAAATCAAATTGTGTCTGT
>Ga0170475_107172348_pt1 | contig 11429 bp, 7 predicted proteins | sample Soicark_Litter_5_FD_111474 | JGI IMG/M metagenome (GOLD analysis project Ga0170475, IMG submission 111474) | Avena fatua rhizosphere microbial communities from Hopland, California, USA. Combined Assembly of 48 SPs | reverse complement strand
TTCATTATCCAAAATGGATAGATGCCCTGGCAGACCCAACAGAACGAACCCGATGACAGCAATCGCCGACCGAGATATTTCCGAACAGGCCCTCCCGAAGCCCTGGAAAATGCCCCTTGTCCTGACCGCGCTGGTTCTGGGATGGGTGGTCGTCGGCTACTGGAAGACCGTCGAGTCCATGGTCGGCATCTGGGAAAGGTCCGAAACCTTCGCTCACGGGTTTGTCGTACTTCCCATCGCCCTGTGGCTCATCTGGCGGCAACGGGGGAGGGTAGCCGCAGACAGCCCCTGTCCCAGCCGGCCGGCCCTCTGGGCTTTGCTCCCCATCGGCTGTGCCTGGCTGGCGGGAAGCCTGGCCGCGGCCAATGCCCTTGCCCAGCTGGCCCTGGTCGCCCTCCTGGTGTTCTGCGTCCCGGCGCTGCTGGGCTGGCAAGTGGCGCGGAAGCTGGCTTTCCCGCTGGGCTTCCTGGTCTTCGCAGTCCCTCTCGGCGAATTCCTGATTCCCCTGCTCATGGACTGGACCGCCAGGTTCACCGTCCTGGGATTGCGCCTCTCCGGCGTGCCCGTGTACCAGGACGGGCTGGAGTTCGTCATTCCCTCCGGCAATTGGTCGGTAGTGGAGGCCTGCAGCGGTATCCGCTACTTGATCGCCTCGCTGATGGCGGGAACCCTCTTCGCTTACCTGAACTTCCATTCCCTCAAGCGGCGTTTGGCATTCATCGCCGTTTCGGCGGTCGTGCCGATCGTTGCCAACTGGGTCAGGGCCTATCTGATCGTGATGATTGGCCACCTTTCCGGAAACCGGCTGGCCACGGGTGTGGACCACCTGATCTACGGCTGGCTTTTTTTCGGCATCGTCGTTGCGCTCATATTCCTGATCGGCTCCCGCTGGTCCGACACCGGAGCGGTCGTCGGCGGGCCTGCGGTTCCGGGCGACAAGAGGCCGCGGACTTCCCCTCCCCTGGAATGGCGAACTGCCGGGCTGGTGGCCCTGGTGGCGACATTGCCGGCCCTGGCCATGCAGGGGATCGAGCGATTCACTCCTTCCGCCCCTCCCTTCGTCAAGAAGAGCCTGGAGGCCTTCAGACAGTCAGGGGATGCCGCCAGCGCCCGTCTTCTTGACCAAACGAGGAATCGGCGATGAAGCCAGGCCCGAACCATCCCCCCCTGATTGCCCATGTGGTCTTCCGTCTCGACGTCGGGGGCCTGGAAAACGGCGTGGTCAATCTGATCAACCACATGCCCCGGGACGCCTACCGGCACATGCTCATCTCGCTCACCGACATGACCGATTTCCACCGGCGCATCGTCCGCGACGACGTGGAGTTCGTGGCGCTCAACAAGCAGCCGGGCCATGCCTTCCGGCTCTATCCGCGGATCCGCCGGCTGCTGCGGGAACGGGGTCCGGCCATCGTCCATACCCGCAATCTGGCGGCTCTGGAAGTGACGGCGCCGGCCTGGGCCGCCGGCGTGCCGGTCCGCATCCACGGCGAGCACGGCCGCGCTGTCGCCGGCCGTCATCCCTCCGAGCGCAGACATCAGCTCGTCCGCCGCCTTTACAGCCCGTTCGTCACTTCCTACGTGGCCCTGTCCCGGGATCTGGAGAGCTACCTTTGCCGCCAGGTGGGCATCGCCCCCCAACGGGTGTCCCAGATCTACAACGGCGTCGATACCCGCCTGTTCCATGCCGCCCCGGTACGGTTGCCCATCGCCGGGTGCCCCTTCACGGATCCCGGCCAGTGGCTGGTCGGCACCGTGGGGCGGCTGCAGGAAATCAAGGACCCGGCCAGCCTTGCCCGAGCCTTCGTCCTTGCCCTGCAGCGGGCTCCCCGGCTGCGGTCGCGGCTGCGGCTGGTGGTAGTGGGGGAGGGCCCCCTGCGGGCCGATGTGGAACATATCCTGCAGGCCGCCGGGGTGAGGGAACTGGCCTGGCTGCCGGGCCGGCGGGACGATATCCCCGACCTCCTGCGGGGACTCGATTGCTTCGTCCTGCCTTCCCTGTCCGAGGGCATCTCCAATGCCATCCTGGAAGCCATGGCCAGCGCCCTGCCGGTCATCGCCACCGCCGTGGGGGGTAACGGGGAACTGGTCGCGGATGGGAAAACCGGCACCCTGATCCAGCCGGGGGACCCGGCAGCCCTGGCCCGGCAGATCATCGCCCATGCCAGCGACCCCGATACCGCCCGCCGCCGGGGGCAAGCCGCGAGGCGGGAAGCGGAGCGGCGTTTCAGCCTCGACGCCATGGTGGATGCCCATCGGCAACTCTACGACCGCCTCCTGCTCGGGGCAGGCATCGATACCCATCAACAGCCGGACTTTCCCCGCGGCAGAAGGACGGCGCCCCACCTGACGGAAGCGAGCGGCAGCCATGTGCGGAATCACGGGCATTTTTGACATCCGCGGCAAGCGGGACATCGACCGCGGCCTCCTGACCCGCATGAACGAGTCCCAGCGCCATCGGGGGCCCGATGCCGCCGGGCTGCACGTGGAGCCCGGACTGGGACTGGGGCACCGGCGCCTTTCCATCATCGACCTGTCCACCGGGCAGCAGCCCATGTACAACGAAGACGGCAGCATCTGCGTCGTCTTCAACGGCGAAATCTACAACTACCGGGAACTGATTCCCGAGCTCCAGTCCCGGGGACACGTCTTCCGTACCCGCAGCGATACCGAAGTCATCGTCCATGCCTGGGAAGAGTGGGGAAAGGACTGCGTCCGGCGCTTCCGGGGCATGTTCGCCTTCGCCCTCTGGGATCGCAGGCGGGAATCCCTGTTCCTGGCCCGGGACCGGCTGGGGGTCAAACCGCTGTACTACGCCGTCCTGGACGACGGCCTCCTGCTCTTCGGCTCCGAGCTGAAATCCCTCCTGGCGGCGAGAAGGAAGGCCTGGGACATCGATCCCCTGGCCGTCGAGGAATATTTCGTCCTCGGCTACGTGGCCGAGCCGAGGACCATTTTCCGCCAGGCCAAGAAGCTGCCGCCGGCCCATACCCTGCTGGTCGAGCGGGGTGCCTGGCCGGGCAAGCCCAGGGAATACTGGGATGTGCGTTTTCGCCCCGATCCCACCCTGTCGGAAGAGGACGCCTGCACCGAACTCACCCGGCGCCTCGACGAGTCGGTGCGCTTGCGCATGATCTCGGATGTGCCCCTCGGGGCCTTCCTGTCGGGCGGGGTGGATTCCAGCGCCGTGGTGTCGGCCATGGCCCGGATGGCGCCGGGGCCGGTGACTACCTGTTCCATCGCCTTTGCCGACCCGGCCTATGACGAAGCCAGTTTCGCCCGGATGGTGGCGGAGCGCTACCGCACCCGGCATTTCGTCGAAACGGTGGAGGGCGACGATTTCGGCCTCATCGATACCCTGTCCCGCCTCTACGACGAGCCCTACGCGGACAGCTCGGCCATCCCCACCTACCGCCTCTGCCAGCTCGCCCGCCGGCACGTCACCGTCGCCCTGTCCGGCGACGGCGGGGACGAGAGCTTCGGCGGCTACCGGCGCTACCGCTCGCACCTCCTGGAGGAGCACCTGCGCAGCCTGCTGCCCCTGGCGACCCGGCGGACGCTCTTCGGCTTCCTGGCCCGCCTCTATCCCAAGGCCGACTGGGCGCCCCGCATCTTCCGCGCCAAGAGTACCTTCGAAACCCTGGCCCGCAACCCGGTGGAGGGCTATTTCCACTGGATGGCCAATCTGCGGGATCCCCTGCGCCAGAAACTGTACTCGCCCCGCCTCAAGTCGGAACTGGGCGGCTACAGCGCCCTGGAAGTGTTCCGGCGCCACGCCGCCCGGGCCGATACCGACGATCCCGTTGCCCTGGCCCAGTACCTGGACCTCAAGACCTATCTGGCGGGCGACATCAACACCAAGGTGGATCGCGCTTCCATGGCCCATTCCCTGGAAGTGCGGGAGCCCCTCATGGACCACCCGTTGGTGGAGTGGCTGGCGACCCTGCCCACGGAGTTCAAGGTGCGGGGCCAGCAGTGCAAATGGCTGTTCAAGAAGGCAATGGAGCCATCGCTGCCCGACGACCTCCTGTACCGCCCGAAGATGGGCTTCGAGGTGCCCCTGGCGGGCTGTTTCCGGGGTCCCCTCGCAGGTCGGGTGCGGGAGACGCTGCTGGGCAGCACCCTGGCCGATACCGGCTGGTTCAACGCCGCCTGCCTGGAGCATCTGGTGACCGCCCACGGGAGCGGCGCCCGGGACTACGCGGGCCCCATCTGGTCCCTGCTCATGTTCGAGGCCTTCCTGCGCAACGTGGCGGCCGAATCCTCTCCCCAACCCCTGAAGGAGGCTGCCTGAAATGAGAAGAGACGCCCATGCCCTGGCATCCGTCGTTGCGGCGAGGGAAGAGGACGAAGAGAGGCTGCGCGTCCTCCATATCCTGGACCACTCCATTCCCCACCACAGCGGCTATGCCTTCCGCACCCTGGCTCTCCTGAAGGAGCAGCAGCGGATGGGCTGGGACACCATCCTTCTCACCTCTCCCAAGCAGGGCTCCGGCGGGGCCGATGAGGAAACCGTGGATGGCTGGACCTTCCACCGCTGCCGCAGTGCCGGCAAGCTGACCGGCATCACCGGCTACTTCCGTCAGATGGCCGCCATCCAGGCCCGTATCGAGGAACTGGCGCGCCGCTTCCGGCCCCACATCCTGCATCCCCACTCGCCGGTGCTGAACGCCATTCCCGCTCTGCGGGCCGGCCGCCGCTTGGGGCTGCCGGTAGTCTATGAAATGCGCGCCTCCTGGGAGGACGCCGCGGTGGACCACGGCACCACTACCGAAGGCAGCCTGCGCTACCGCCTGTCCCGCTGGCTGGAAAGCTGGGCCCTGGCCCGGGCCGACGCCGTCACCACCATTTGCGAGGGATTGCGGGGCGACATCCTGGCCCGGGGCGGCATCGATCACCGCAAGGTAACGATCATCCCCAACGCCGTCGATGTGAAAGCCTTCCGCTACGGCCCACCGGCTGATCCGGAGTTGCGCCGCCGCCTCGGCCTGGAAGGCTGCATCGTCCTCGGCTTTGCCGGCTCCTTCTATGCCTACGAAGGGCTGGATCTCCTGCTGGAGGCCTGCGCCCGCCTGCTGCCCGCCTACCCGTCGCTGCGGGTGCTGCTGGTGGGCGGCGGCCCCCAGGAGGAAGCCTTGCGGGAACAGGCTAGACATCTGGGGCTGGACGGCCGGGTCATCTTCGCCGGCCGGGTGCCTCATGCCGAAATACAGCGCTACTACGGCCAGATCGACGTCCTCTGCTATCCCCGCAAGGCCATCCGGCTCACCGAACTGGTGACGCCCTTGAAGCCCCTGGAAGCCATGGCCCAGGGGAAACTGCTGGTGGCTTCCGACGTCGGGGGGCACCGGGAACTGATCCGCAACGGCTACAACGGCCTCCTGTTCCGGGCCGGCGACGCAGGTGCCCTGGCCGAGGCGGTGGAGGGGATGCTGACTGCCCGCTACAGCTGGGAACGCATGCGCCGGGCCGGTCGCCTGTTCGTGGAAAGGGAGCGCACCTGGGCGCGGAGCGCCGCCAACTACCGCATGGTCTATCAGAGCCTGCTGCCGGAGAACAGCAAGGCCATGGTCGGGATGAAGTGAAGGACGGGACCATGTGCGGCATCTACGGCATCCTCCATCTCGACGGCAGCAACGCCGACCCGGGCATGGCGGCCGGAATGGGCGCGGTCACCCGCCACCGGGGGCCCGACGACGAGGGCTGGCACCGGGACGGCAACTGCGTCATCGGCATGCGCCGGCTCTCCATCATCGACCTGGCCGGAGGCCACCAGCCCTTCGGAAGCGAAGACGGGAAGCTATGGCTGGTGTGCAACGGCGAGGTGTACAACTTCCGGGAGCTGCGCCGGGAACTGGAGGCCGCCGGCCACGCTTTTCGCAGCGCCTCCGATTGCGAAGTCATCCTCCATGCCTACGAGGAGTGGGGCGATGCCTTCGTCCACCGGCTCAACGGCATGTACAACTTCGCCCTCTGGGACGGCCGCCGGCACCGGCTTGTCCTGGGCCGCGACCGGATCGGGGTGAAGCCTCTCTACTGGCGGCTGGACGGCCAGCGCTTTGCCTTCGCCACCGAAGCCAAGGCTCTCCTGGACCTGCCGGGAGTGACCCCGGAAGTGGACCGCATCGCCCTGGCGAGCTATCTCAACCTCGGCTACGTATCGGCCCCCCGCTCCATGTTCGCGGGCATCTTCAAGCTGCCGGCGGCCAGTCTCATGAGCATCGAGGACGGATTCACCGCCGTCCGGCGCTACTGGGCCGTGCCGCAGCGGACGGAGCAGGGCGTCGACGAAGAGGAGTGGGTGGAACGCATCCGCACCGGCATCGAGCGTTCGGTGCGCCGGCAGATGGTGTCCGACGTGCCCATCGGCGCCTTCCTGTCCGGCGGCATCGATTCCTCCGCCGTGGTGGCGAGCATGGCCGCCGCCACCGACCGGCCGGTCAAGACCTATGCCATCGGCTTCGGCGGTTCGGCGGCCGGCAATTTCTACAACGAGCTGCCCTACGCCCGGCGGGTGGCCGGGCTGTTCGGCACCGACCACCACGAGATCGTGGTCAAGCCCGACGTGGTGGCCCTCCTGCCCCGGCTCCTGTGGCACCTGGACGAGCCCATCGCCGATACCGCCTTCATAACCACCTACCTGGTGAGCGAATTCGCCCGCCAGGACGTGACCGTCATTCTCTCGGGAGTGGGCGGCGACGAGCTGTTCGGCGGCTACCGCCGCTACCTGGGCAATCATTACGCCCGGCAATTCGCCCGGCTGCCGCGCTTGGTGCAGTGCCTGGCCAAAGGGGCCGGGCGGCTGCTGCCGGCGGACCGCCATTCCCGCTGGCTCAACCTTGCCCGGCTGGCCAAGGGCTTCCTGGAAAGCGCCGGGCTGTCCTTCGACGAGCGCTACCGGGCCTACCTCCAGATCATGGAACGATCCATGGCGGGCCGGCTCCTGGCGGGCGGCACGCCGGTGGAGTGGGATCCCCTGGTGGAGGCCTTCGCCGGCAGCCGCCAGGACGATGCCTGCAACCACATGCTGGCGGTGGATATGGCTTCCCAGCTGCCCGACGACCTCCTGCTCCTGACCGACAAGATGAGCATGGCGGTTTCCCTGGAATGCCGGGTGCCCCTCCTGGACCATGAGCTCCTGGAAATGGCCGCCACCATGCCGGAAACGGTGAAGATCCGGGACGGCGTCCTCAAGGCGGCCATGAAGAAGGCCCTTTCCCACTGCCTCCCGCCGGACATCCTGCATCGCCGGAAGCGGGGCTTCGGCACCCCCATGGGAGCCTGGCTCAAGGGCGAACTCGCCATCCTGCCGGAGCGGCTGCTGGCCCCCGAGAACCTTCGGGCCCGGGGACTCTTCGACCCCGGGGTGGTGGGGCAGATCCTGGCCGACCACCGGGCCAATCGCCGGGACTACACCGATGCTCTCTTGAGCCTGGTCAATTTCGAGATCTGGGCCCGCATCTATCTCGACCGCCGCGACCACCGGGAAGTGACCGCCGAACTGCAGGGGATGCTGGCGTGAACATCCTTTATGTCTGCCACCGCTTTCCCTTCCCCCCCAAGCGGGGCGGCAAGATCCGGCCCTTCAACATGATCCGGCACCTGAGCGCCCGGGGCCACCAGGTAACGGTCTGCTCCCTGGCCCGGTCCCTGGACGAAGCCAAGGAGGGCGGGGGCATCGCCGCCCATTGCGCCGGCTTCGAGATGGCGACGGTTTTGAATCCGGTGCAGGCCCTGCGCATGGTGGCTAGGCTGCCCTCGACGACACCTTCCTCCATGGGCTTCTTCTATTCCCGGGACCTCAAGAAGCGCATCGACCGCCTCCTGAAGAGCGAAAAATTCGACCTCATCTTCGTGCACTGCTCCTCGGCGGCCCAGTACGTGGAAAACGTCCAGGGCATTCCCAAGATCCTCGACTTCGGCGACATGGATTCCCGGAAATGGCTGGAATATGCCCGCTACAAGCCTTTTCCCTTGTCCCTGGGCTACTGGCTGGAGGGCACCAAGATGACGGCGGCGGAAAGGCGGCTGGCCGGGAGGTTCGATGTCTGCACCGCCACCACCCGGGCCGAGTGGGAAACCCTGGAGAGCTACCGGGCGGCCAGGGCTACCGGCTGGTTTCCCAACGGCGTGGACGCCGATTTCTTCAAGCCCGACGGCCAGGATTACGACCCCGACACCCTGTCCTTCGTCGGGCGCATGGATTACTACCCGAACCAGGAGTGCATGTTCCAGTTCTGCCGCCACGCCTGGCCCCTCATCCGGGCCGAGCGGCCGGGGGCGAAGCTCTTCATCGTCGGCGCCGACCCCAGCCCGGCGGTGAAAAAGCTGGGGGAGCTGCCCGGCGTGACGGTGACCGGCTCGGTACCCGACGTTCGCCCCTATGTGCTGCGTTCGGCGGCCATGGTGGCCCCCCTCAATATCGCCCGGGGCACCCAGAACAAGATCCTCGAGGCCATGGCCATGGGCGTGCCGGTGGTGACCAGCCGGGCGGCCGCCGGCGGGGTGGATGCCGAGGACTGGATTCATTTCAAGGTTGCCGGCAGTTCCCGAGAGTTCGCCCGGGCCTGCCTGGACCTGATGCAAGAGCCGGGGGAGCGGAACCGCTTTTCCCGGCTCGGAAGGGCACGGATGCTTTCCCATCACGACTGGAAGGCTTCCATGAGCCGCCTCGACGCCATCATCGAACAGGCCGTGACCCAATTCAGGGGGAATCCCAGCGGGCAGCGCTACGGCCGCAAGGCCGTGGGGGCGGCTCATGAACTTGTGAGGTAAGGCATGAATATCAGCATCTTCGGTCTGGGTTATGTCGGCGCGGTTTCCCTCGCCTGCCTGGCCCGGGACGGGCATACGGTCATCGGTGTCGATGTGGACCGGACCAAGCTGGACCTGATCGGCGAAGGCATGACCCCGGTAGTGGAGGAGGGCATGGTGGACCTGATGCAGCAGGTGGTGGCGTCGGGCCGGGTGACGGTGACCCAGGATGCCGAGGCGGCGGTCCAGGGGTCTGACCTTTCCTTCATTTGCGTCGGGACGCCCTCGGCCCCCAACGGCAGCCAGGACCAGAGCGCCGTCCTGCGCCTGGCCCACCAGCTGGGCGTCGCCCTGCGGAAAAAAACGGCCACCCACGTTTTCGTCTTCCGGTCCACCCTGGTGCCGGGCACGGTGGAGCAGGCCATCGTTCCCATCCTGGAATCCGAGTCGGGCCGCAAGGAAGAGGTCGATTTCTTCTGCTGCTTTCAGCCGGAATTCCTGCGGGAAGGGACCTCCATCCGGGACTACGGCCAGCCTCCCTTCACCATCGTCGGCTGCAACCACGATTTCCCGGCGGAACGGCTGCGTTCCCTGTTCGGGCATCTGCCTTGCGAGTTCTACCGTACCAGCGTGCGGGCGGCGGAACTGGTCAAGTACTGCTGCAACAATTTCCACGCCCTCAAGATCACTTTCGCCAACGAAACGGCCCGGCTGTGCGAGTCCTTCGGCGTGGACCCCTTCCAGGTCATGGAGCTCCTGTGCCGGGACGGCCAGCTCAACATCTCCACGGCCTACCTGAAGCCGGGCTTCGCCTTCGGCGGCTCCTGCCTGCCCAAGGACCTGCGGGCCACCCTCCATCTCGGCAAGCAGCGGGATATCGAGCTGCCCATGCACGCCGGCATCCTGGCTTCCAACCGAAACCACATCGGCCATGCCATCGACAAGGTGCTGGCCACCGGTTCCCGGCGGGTGGGGCTCATCGGCCTGTCCTTCAAGACCGGCACCGACGACTTGCGGGAATCGCCCCTGGTCACCCTGGCCGAGCAGCTGCTGGGGAAGGGCATCCAGCTCCGGGTCTATGATCCCGAAGTCCATCTCTCCCGCCTCCTGGGGGCCAACCGCCGCTTCATCGACGAACACGTTCCCCATCTGGGCGGACTGCTGCGGGAGACCCTGGCCGAAGTGGCCTCCGAATGCGAGATCCTGGTGGTCGGGCTGGCCAACCGGAAAGTCTACGCCGCCCTGGAAGAACATGTCGAAGGCCGGCATATCGTCATCGACCTGGTGGGGCTGCCCAACCGCGCCGCCCTGCGGGGAAGGGTGGAAGGCCTGTGCTGGTGAGCAGCATGAAGCGGCAGGGCGGCGGCCTGGGCAGGTGGTGCCTCTTGAACGTCCTGGTGGTGGCGGTCCTGGGACTGCACCTCCTGAGCCTGTCCCTGCCCTCCACCGAGGCGGTTCGCCTGCGCAACGCCCTGTTGATTGAGCCCGAGCCGGCGGTCAGCGTCGGCTGGGCGCCCGAGCAGCGTCCGGCCAATTTCCGTGTTGAGACCCTGCCGCCGGATTCCCGCTTCGTGGCGGTGGTCCACGCCATCGGCGCCGACCGGGGGCCCGATTTATCCCGCGCCCTGGCCATCGCCGGCCATCTCACCGAGAACGCCCGGGAGGGCGGCGCCATCCAATCGGACAACTGGACCACCTACCAGCGCATCCGGGAAGGGGTGGGGTACTGCTCGGACTTCTCCCGGGCTTTCCTCGCCCTGGCCCACGGGGCGGGCCTGACGGCGCGGGAATGGGGATTTTCCTTCGACGGCTTCGGCGGCTGGGGCCATGCGGTGGTGGAGGTCTACGACCGCCAGCGGGGCCATTGGGTCTTTCTCGACGTCTTCAATAATTTTCATGTGGTGGACCGGGCCACCGGCGAACCCCTGGACGTGGAAAACTGGCGGCAGGCCATCCTGGGGGTTGGCCAGGTCCGCATCGTCCTGAACGGACCCGGCCGTTTCGGCTGGGCGGACGGCGAAACCGGGTTGTGGGATTATTACCGGCGCGGCATCCACGGCTGGTACCTGTGGCTGGGCAACGACGTCGAGACCTACGACCGCCACACCCTGGTGAACCTCGCGTCGCACCTGTCCCGATCCCTGGAACAGCTGGCGGCCATCGTCACCGGCGTCCACCCCCACATCCTGGTGCTGGGCAGCGGCGAGAACCGGGCCGCCTTCGAGCACATGCAGAAGCTCAGGGGGCAGCTCCTGGTGGAACTGCCCCTCCTGGCCCTGGCCACCCTGACCCTGCCGGTGACCGGCTGGGCCTGGTGGCGCCGCCGCCGTTCCCCGGAGTCCGGCGCCGGCGGCGGGGACATTCCCCGGATCATGCTGGTGGGACCCCTGCCGCCTCCTTCCGGGGGCATGGCCAACCAGTGCCGGCAGTTGGCCGAGCTGCTGCAGGCCGACGGCTTCAAGGTGGACCTGGTCCAGACCAACCGACCCTGGCGGCCCGCCTGGATCGGCAAGCTGCGGGGCCTGCGGGCGGCATTCCGGCTGATTCCCTATCTGTGGCGCCTATGGACCGGCCTGCCGCGCAACGATGTCGTGCATGTCCTGGCCAATTCCGGGTGGGCCTGGCATCTGCTGGCGGCCCCGGCCATCGTGCTGGCCCGCCTGCGGCGACTGCCG